>LKGT01009803.1_pt1 | contig 14254 bp, 14 predicted proteins | sample 503861 | NCBI WGS metagenome assembly LKGT01 (sample SAMN04113194, study PRJNA297058) | marine sediment metagenome | biome: marine benthic biome; feature: marine benthic feature; material: marine sediment; isolation source: sediment sample collected at the water-sediment interface from the South......
GGTCTGAGCTTAACTGGTTTTTCAGGTTTTTAGTAATATAATCACTGAGAATCTTGCTTGCTTCATTTGTAATATGAGTAAATCTTGTTTCTCTAGTCTTTGTTGTATCTCTTCTTATTTTGATAGTTGTTGGCGAGGTTGTAAAATCAATATCAGATATTCTTAGTTGGACTAATTCTCCGACTCTAATCCCACTTGAGCAAGCAACTAAAATTGCTGCTTGAAGTTTTGGGACCGAGTTGTGTAAAATTCTATTAAGAATTTGTTTGGTTAAACCCTCTTCATAGAAAACCTCTGTTTTTGGAGTTCTAAATCTCTGTTTGACATCCTCAGAATAAATGTGCAATTCATGAAAGTTTAGAAAATCTTTAACAACACACAGATAGCTTGCAATTGATCTGTTTCGCATATTTTGTTTTGACATATAGGTATAGAATTCATCTAAAACCACAATTGGATCTACCTTTTTTTGCTTACATTCAAGCAGAAGATCAGAAATTTGCTTGTTTTTTGTTCCTAGAAATTTGAAAAACTTGTTCAAAGAAACCTTGTATGACCTTTGAGTTTGATAACTTTTAGCCATCCTGAATACTCTGTATAAATATTCATCAAGTTTGGGACCAATGCTATGCTTATCTAATATATCTTGCATATTTGGCATATATTTGCTGTCATATATAACAATGGTGTAAGGTCTAATAGCTTTAGCTAACAAAAATATTTTTTATTGTATCAAATGCGCCAGGGACGGTATGTACTTGTGCAGTAATGTTTTCAACGTTAAATTTTTGCAATTCATCAGCTGTGAATGATCCAATTGCTACAACGTTAATCTTTTGTAAAATGTTTAGAAGGTTTTTTTCTTCATAATCTTTTAACATTATTTCAAAAAAAGCTCTTACAGAGGACACACTGGTAAAAACAATTCCATCTATCTTTGATTGAGAAAAAAGTTCTCTAAATTCATTCCATTGAGTTGTGTCACGAAATGCGCAAACATCATAGAGATGAATTTCATTTACCTCTAAACCAATTTTTTCAAGAAGATTTTTTAGAAAAGGTGTAGAAGCTCCACTTCGAGGGACGATGACTTTTTTTCCAACTGCATTTAGTTTTGTAAAAACTTCACCCACTCCAACAGATGAAAATCTTTTTGGCATATGTGATACTTTGATTCTTTCATTTTCAAGTGCAGTTTTTGTTTTTGGTCCAACTGCAACTACAGTTGTATTTGCAACTGCAAGTTGTAGTTGTTGTAATTTTGAAACTTGCTTTGCCATATCAAAAAGTAGTTTGACCGCTTTTGAGCTCATAAACACAGAGTAATCAGGATCTTCTAGTTTCAGATGATTTAGAAACTCTTCAACAATTTTTTCGCCCTTACTTACAAGCTCAATTGTTGGTAGGGGCAAGGTCTTTGCACCATCTTTTGTCATTAATTCAATAAACTCTTGAGAATCATCCTTTGAGCGAGTGATTGCGATTGTTTTTCCTTGAAGCATATTATTTCCAACCTATTGTTTTTGAAAGATCAACAACTTTGCCTATAATAATTATAGAGGGAGGTTTTATTTTTTGTTGCTTTACTTTCTGAGCAATATTTGAGATTGTGCCTTTGATGGTTTTGTGTTTAGGAGTTGTGCCGTTTTGAATTACTGCTACAGGGRTATTTTTTGCCATTCCACCTTTAGCCAATTCYCTGCAAATAATATCAATTCGTGAAAGGCCCATCATAATCACAATAGTATCAACAGATTTTGCTAGTCTTTTCCATTTCACTGATTCTTTTTTCTTTTCRGGATCTTCATGACCAGTDACAAAAACTACTGAKGAAGCATRTTTTCTATGAGTAAGAGGAATTCCAGAATARGTAGCAGAACCAATTCCTGATGTAATGCCTGGAACGATTTCACATTTTATCTTGTGACTTTTWAGAAATTCTGCCTCTTCTCCMCCTCTACCAAAMATTATTGGGTCTCCRCCCTTTARTCTWACGACATTTTTTTTCTTTTTTGCAAACTTTAMCATTAACTCATTTGTGCTATCTTGATGTTTGTAATCATCCCCTKCKGCTCGTCCAACGTATACCTTTTCAGCTTTCTTTGGAATTATTGATAGAATTTTTTTACTTACCAATCTATCGTATAGTACAACATCAGCTTTTTTCAAAAGCTCGACTGCTTTAACAGTGATTAATTTATCATCACCTGGTCCTGCCCCAACAAGGTAAACTTTACCGCTCATTTTTTGTTCCACTCCTCTACTTTTTCTCTCCAATTTAATGCAAGTTCATTTACTCCTTGCTTAACAAGTTCCTCACCAACCATTTTCCCCAAGCCTTTTGGGTCGCTTTTATCACCAGTTTTTTCAACAAGCATTGATTTTKTWCCRTCRACTGARAAWGCCATKACYTKKAGTGWGAGRTTTTCKCCATYRGATTTTGCATAAGCACCAACAGGAAACYTACAACCAGATTCTACAAAATTTGATAGTGCTCTTTCAGATTCAATTTCCGCCCTAGTATCTTTRTCTTCAATTTTTTTYAGCATMGAAATAGTATCAGAATCATCCTCTCTTGCAACTATTGCTAAAGCACCTTGTCCAGGTGAAGGAAAAAATTCTCCWATTGGTARATTTGAAAATTTTACATCAAGTCCAAGTCGYGATATTCCTGCTTTGGCTAGTAYTATTGCATTRTAATTTTCTTCATCGATTTTTTTAATTCTAGTTTCAATATTTCCTCTGATTGGTTTTACTACCAAATCTGGTCGTTTTCTTGTDATTTGGACAGCTCTTCTAAGACTACTTGTTCCAATTACTGCGCCAGATTCAATATTTTCAAGAGTTTTTYCWDGWGTYGAAATAAAGACATCRTTTGGTGACTCTCGTTTTGGAACGCATGCAAGAATTAGATTTTCTGCAAGTCTTGAAGGAACGTCTTTCAWACTATGAACTGCAAAATCCACCTCTTTTTCTGCGACAGCTCTATCAATTTCTTTTTCAAAAATTCCTTTTTGATCAATTGTAAATAATGGTCGTGCGTCAGTATCGCCTTTTGTYTTGATTGTTTTGATTTCAAATTCGGTATCTGGATTAACTTTTKTTAATTCTGAAATAACCCAGTTTGTTTGTGCAAGGGAAAGCTGGCTTCCTCGTGTGCCAATTTTATATTTCAATTCTTCACCGCTTTTAATGCATAATRATATGCRTTTAGTGCATCATTGAARTCRGTCTTTGTRTGAGCATCRGATAGAAAAACTACCTCAAACTGAGAGGGTGCCACAAAAACTCCTTTTTTCAATAATGAATGAAATAGTTTTTTGAATTTTTTTGCATCTGATTTTGTGGCAGATTTATAGTCCACAACAGGTGTTTTTGTAAAGAAAATCTGCAACATTGAGGCTGTGAAATTGATTTGRTGGGGGATTTTCAAGTCWGCTGCAATATCATCTAATGCCCTAGCGAGTAAAGCACAGTATCGTTCAAGTCTTGGATATAGCTTRTTTTTGATTTTGTTCATTGTAGTAATAGAGCTGATTGCAGCACTCACTGAAATTGGATTTCCRGCAAAAGTGCTTGCTTGGTATACTTTACCTCCAGGTGTTAATTGTTCCATAATCTCTTTTTTYCCACCAACTGCAGCTATGGTAAAGCCATTACCTAGTGCTTTTCCCAAAGTTGTGATATCKGGTTTTATTCCAAAATGTTGTTGTGCTCCACCAGGAGAAACTCTAAACCCAGTAACTATTTCATCRAATATCAATGGAATGTTATTTTCTTTRGTAATTTTTCTAATGTCTTTWAGAAAATTTTTTTCAGGAAGAATTAATCCCATATTTGCAAGTATTGGTTCCACWATAACTCCDGCAATGTCTTTGTTTTTTCTWACGACTTTYTGTAATTCGTCAGAATTATTGTATTGAACAACAAGTGTGTTTTTTGAAATCTCCTTTAAACYACCTTCAGAAACTGAAATTCCATAATGAGCTGASCCAGAACCAGCTTTAACTAATACAGAATCATRGGCCCCRTGATAACATCCTTCAAATTTTATGATTTTGTTCTTCYTGGTGAATCCTCTAGCTAATCGAATTGCAGTCATTGTTGCTTCGGCACCAGTGTTTACAAGACGAACTTTGTTTATTGATGGAAAGTTTCTAATGATTAATTTTGATAATTTTATTTCTTGTTCWGATGGTGTTCCAAASAGAGTCCCATTTTTTAGTTGCTTTGARACTGAAGAAATAATTTCTTTTCTTGTATGGCCAAGTAATAATGYACCATAACCATTACAAAAATCAATGTAACGATTATTGTCTTCATCCCAAATATGGCCACCTTGTGATTTTTTTGCAAAGAATGGATATGGTTCGTAATATCTAACAGGACTATTAACTCCMGATGGAATAACTCGTTTCGCTTCTTCAAACAGYTTTTTRGACTTKGCCATCATTTGGAATGAATTTKRGTTCTTTTTNTTCGTAATATTTTCTATRMTGGCTAYATWGAACTAAAAGAATTCAGYATGAGGTTTTTCTGARATAAATTACTAAACTAAGATTCGCATTTTACTACTAGATCGCCATCTGAGTTATTGGCGTCTGTACACGAATCATTGTCATCKCCACCATCAATTATATCCATTCCAGTACCACCTGTAATGACATCGCTTCCCGATTTACCTTTGATGATGTCATTTCCTTCGCCTCCATTCAAACCATCATTTCCTTCATCMCCAAARATAATRTCATCACCTTCACCGCCAAAGATACAATCATTTCCTTTACCACCRCTAATGATATCATCTCCACCATGTGCAAAGATCAAATCAGGTAGRTTTGTGCCAACCAAAATATCATCAGCAGGGGTTCCTTCAATCADGTTATAGTATGAAATTGGTTTTCCGCATGYTTGAACCTCTATTGTTTGAGTTGCGCTAACAGAATTACCAAATGAATCTATTGCAGTCCAAGTTACCAAAGTTTGTCCAAGTGAAAATGTTTGTGGTGCATCATTAGAAATGCTTGGTAAAGGATCTGCAAGATCDGTACTTGTTGCCTCACCAATTGAAACAATTGTTTCTAAACCARTRGCATCAACTATGGCRTTATCTGGAATAGTTAGTTCTGGAGCAGWTGTATCAATAATTGTAATTTTTTGATTTGTACTAGCAGAGTTTCCTGCTGCATCAGTCGCAGTCCATGTRACAATYGTTTCTCCTAATGAGAACAAAGATGGTGCATCATTTGTGATAGTTACTTGGCTAATACTATCTTCTGCAGATAGBGGAATTAGTGAAACTTGATTCTCATTAGCGGAAGTGGCTTCTAGCGTRATATCATCCATTGAAAGAACGGATGGAGAAGTRGTATCAACGAGAGAGATGATTTGAGTTGCATTAGCYGAATTGCCAGAAGTATCTGTGGCAGTCCAAGTAACAATTGTTTCACCTAGAGAAAATAGTGAAGGAGTGTCGTTTGTGATTGTATCTATGGCAACAGCATCAGTTGCTTGGGCCTCAGCTAGTATAACCGTATTATYGTACATTGATTGYGCCTCTATTACAATATCAGAAGGYGGAATGATTRMTGGTGCTGTTGTATCAACTATGAAAATTTGCTGAATTTCACTCGCAGTATTTCCCGCTGCATCTGTTGCAGTCCATGTAATGGAAGTTAGTCCAAAGGGRAAAGTTTCTGGTGCATCATTTGTTATTGAAGTGACWCCTACCGCATCAGAATATTTAGCTGTTCCATATTCYACCTCATTTCCTAGAGMACYAGTTGCCTCAACTGTTTGAGCAGGTGGTGCATTCAATTTTGGTGTTGTTGTRTCAACAACTGAAACTGTTTGCRTAATAATGGCAAAGTTTCCTGCWGCATCAGTGGCATTCCATGTTACTATTGTGTCACCGACTKGGAAYAAGGAAGGAGCATCATTGTTTAATGAATATATCCCAACAGCATCTTCTACAATTGGGGYTTGTAMCTCAACTATATTKTCATTTTSTGAAGTAGCTTCAACAATAATTGTTTCRTTTGGAATRATTTTTGGTGCAATTGTRTCAACTACAGATACHGTTTGTRCAGCACTTGCACTATTTCCTGCAGCATCGATTGCAGTCCATGTAACAATTGTATCTCCAACTGGGAATAAGGAAGGTGCATTATTTTCAACTGAGACTATTCCAACGRCATCTGTTGCCTCCGCAACACCAATTGCCACTGTATTTGTTGATGGATCAACTGCTTCATAGATTACATTTGATGGAGCAGTTATTGTTGGAGGGATTGTATCAACTACAGAAACTGTTTGATTTGCGGTACCTACATTTCCGTGTAAATCAGTTACAGTCCATGTAACTATTGTTTCACCTATTGGGAAAATAGTTGGAGTATTGTTGGAAACTGTGGAAATTCCAATTGCGTCAGATATGGTTGCATTTCCAATCGATACGTTACTTCCACTAGGTCCTTCAGCTTCAGATGTAACATCCATTGGTGCAATAATTTCTGGGGCAGTAGAATCAACTACAGAGATAATTTGTGTTGTACTAGCAGAATTTCCAGAAGTGTCAACTGCAGTCCAAGTCACTGTAGTCATGCCAATTGGGAATGAATTAGGAGCATCATTTGTTACAGACGCAATTTCAACGATGTCAGAAACTTGTAGCTGGCCTAAATCTACAAAGTTTTCAGCAGTATCCACTGCTTCAATCAATACATCTGCGGGAGCAGTGATTTTAGGAGATGTAGTATCAATAATGGAAATTATCTGTTCTTTAATTACAACATTTCCATAGATATCAGTTACAGTCCATGTTACTGTAGTGTTTCCATATGAAAATGTCTCTGGGGAATCATTAATGATGGATGATATTTCAGAAATATCCTCTACAAAAACTTCTTCCAAGTTGACTATATTTCCTTCAAGTCCTGTTGCTTCACTAATAATATTTTCAGTAATTATAATAGATGGAGATGTTGTATCAACAACGCTTACTATTTGTTGAATTGTTGCAAAATTACCTGAGGCATCTGTTGCAGTCCATATTACTATTGTATCACCAATTGGAAAAGCAGCAAGAGCGTCATTTGTGGTTGTGACTTGTTGAATATCAGTTACGTTTAACGTTCCAATATTAACATGATTACTATTAGTTGAGATTGCTTCAAACACAATATTTTCTGGAGGRATAATTGTTGGCGCAATTGTATCAAYAACTGTAACCAATTGTGTTGCAGTTACTATRTTACCAGATGCRTCTGATRCTATCCATGTAATGGTAGTATTTCCCATTCCAAAAAATTGAGGTGCATCATTTGAAATTGATAAAATATCTCCATTATCAATTACGGTTACCTCTCCAAGATAGATTTCATTTTGATCTAATGATGTTGCCTCAACAATCAGATCTGCTGGAACGTAAAGTGTAGGATTTGAAGTATCYAAAACTATAAYCTTTTGAGGTGYAGTTGAAGTATTTCCCAWTACGTCTGTAGCTGTCCATGTAACTATGGTTTCACCAATTGGAAAAGCTGTTGGTGCATCATTTGTAATKGAAATTACTCCCACATTATCAGTTGCTATTGGGTTAGTTAGCTCCACAGTATTTTGAGTKGGGTTRTCAGCTTCTACTGTAATGTCTGAAAGTGATGAAATTGTAGGAGGGGTTGTATCTGAAACTATYACTATTTGAGTAGCAATTGCCAYATTTCCAGCCCCATCTATGGCTGTCCATATGACTGTGGTTATGCCTATTGAAAACTCTGCAGGGGCATTAGATGTWAGTGATTTAATTCCACTTTCATCTGTAGCCATTGCTTGACCTATTGAAACBGGTGTAAGACCACCTGTTGCCTCAATTTGTAAATCATTTGGTGGAAGAATTGTTGGTTTTGTGAAATCGTTTGGTACAGGGTTAACATCATTTGTAGTTTCAGTTGTGGTTTCAGTWGTAGTTGTTGTTTCAGCTGTTTGTRGTGTTTCACCAACAATSGGKGTATCAAATTTYTGAATTCTATGACYRTTTGAATCTACWACAAACAAATTTCCAAATTTATCTAGYGCMACATCTTTTGCAATTTTAAATTKACYAGCTTYAATTCCCATASTACCAAATGYAGTAAGKGTCATTCCATTAGGATCWAATCTTAAAATTCTGTTATTATCWCCATCTGCAACATACAAATTTCCTTCAGGATCAATTGTAATTCCATGTGGYCTTAATGAAATRCCAGCAGAGTTTGGTCCAAATGCTTGTATGAAGTTTCCAGAAGAATCAAATTTCTTWATTCTRTTTGATGATGGATCAGMAACATAGATGTTRCCTTCACTATCTGWTGTWATTCCCATTGGAGATATGAATTGGTTATCAGATGTTCCACTAGAACCAAACATCATWATAAAATCTCCATCTGATGAGAATTGTTGAATTCTATGATTWCCAGTATCTACAACTAAAACAGTACTGTTACTTCCWATTGTAATYCCACTKGGATAYAKAAATTGTCCAGGATCATTTCCCTGTATRCCCCATTGTGTTACAAAGTTTCCATTCAAATCAAATTTTTGAATTTTATTTAATTGATTATCAACAACRTAAACAGAATTTTCATCAATAGCAATTCCACTTACTGAATGRAATTGGCCTGCTCCACTTCCTACACTTCCCCAWGCTTTCAAAAAGGTTCCATCATTGTTGAATTGTTGTACTCGTCTGTTTCCCAAGTCTGTRACATAGACATTTCCTTCAGAGTCARTTGCAATGTTTTGTGGATTGAAAAACTCGCCATTTCTGTTACCTGWYGTGCCCCATTCAGTAATCAGTGGATGACTGGCACTCTGCGCAKATACTACATCGATAGYGCCAACTAACAGYAYGGTAAKTACCACTAGGGACAGTATRGCCTTCAACAAGGCCAAATTTCAGATTGAGAAGAAGATCTCAGGAGTGAGGAATTGTTGTAGTTTTTGTCAAAAATGGGTAAAATTAGAAGGGYYTGTTCACTTCACGAGTRAAAACATAGCTGGCWAGACCAACCATAACCAATACAAATACAGMGATTACTCCRATACTCAAARCAGGTGAAACTCCTTCTGTAACTCCKGTCATAAGACCACGAATYAGAAGAATCGTGTAAGTTACTGGATTTAGCTTTGCAGCTACTGCAAGCCAATCAGGCAATAACTCTAATGGGAAAAGAGCAGGACTTATCATAAACAATGGCATGCCAAGAAAGTTGATAATTCCCCAAAAAGTTTCTTGAGACTTTGCAGTTGCTGCAACCATTACAGAAATTCCAGAGAATCCAAGAGAGAATAAAATTACAATTGCCATAATTGGAACAATTACAATAAAGTTTGGAAAACTAACACCGATTGCAAAAGCAATTCCTATAATCAAGCTAGCTTGTAGCGCAGCAATCARAGAGATTGCAAGCATTTTTCCAAGTGCAATTGATGAACGAGAAATYGGRGAGGTGAGCGCCTTATTCATAAAACCATATCGTCTATCCCACAAAGTGTTTACACCGCCAAAAATACTTGTAAAAATTGCTGTGAGAATTATAACGCCTGGTGTCATAAATTCAATRTATTCTCCWTCAAAGCCAACCGCCTGAATTAATGGTTGTGTTCCAGCAAAAGTATTACCAATTACAATTATCCAAACTACTGGCTGGATTAATCTAATAATTACGCCACTACGTGATTTTCTATAACGTTTCATTTCTCTCCAGAAAATAGTGTACGTRTCAGAAAAAATCAAGATCTTATTCTCCTCATTTTTGCAAATTCTAGTTTTTGATTATATTTYCCGTYATCATCACGCAGTTCATGACCTGTGTAAGAAATGAAAACATCATCAAGCGTTGGTCGGGTTAAAKAGATTTCATTAATTTTGATTTTAAGATTAGAGGTAATTTGAAAAATTTGTGGTATTAATTCTGTTSCTTTTGTAGTGTAAACAACAATTTGATTATCATTTGTTGATACATCTTTTACAAGTGAGATTGTTTTTAATTGTGATAATAAATCAGGATTGGTAGGATCACCATCAAGTTTAAAGTAAACTACCTCGTTTCCCAGAGCGTTTTTCAWTGTTTGAGGAGTATCTATGRCTTGGATTTTCCCATAGTCTATGATTCCAACTCTATCACAAAGTTTGTCTGCCTCTTCCATGTAATGCGTTGAAAGAAAKATTGTCATGTTGAATTCTTTGTGAATTTGTTTGATATAGTCCCAAATTTTCCGTCTAGTTTGAATGTCTAATCCAACAGTTGGTTCATCAAGAACTAGAACTTTGGGTCGATGAAGTAATCCGCCAGCAATRTCTAGTCTTTTTCGCATYCCWCCAGAATAAGTAATAACAGCTYGATCTTGTTTGTCTTTAAGTTCTATTAGTTCTAAAAGTTCATCAATTCTTTTTTCAATCAAATTTTTTGGAATATGATTTAATCTTSCTTGAAGTAGTAAATTTTCTCTACCAGTTAGATATTCATCGACTGCAATTTCTTGTTGTACATAGCCAATGTTTTCTCTTACCTTTTTTGCCTGACTAACTACATCATAACCAGCCACTATAGCTTTTCCWGACGTTGGTTTTAGTAGGGTRGTWAGAATCATCATAGTKGTGGTTTTGCCAGCACCRTTAGGGCCAAGAAACCCAAAAATTTCACCCTCTTCTACAYTAAACGAAATGTCATCAACTGCCTTTGTTTTCCCAAAYTCTTTTACTAGAGATTTRGTCWCTATTGTGTTCAACAGAGWGATGGATTTTTGCAATTATAAATTGCTAACAGKTNCTAGATCATTAATTTATGARGRGCCKAGGAAGAAAATCGATCYCCCAAAAAAATTTAAGTAAATAATAAAATGCGAATTTTATGAAAGGRCTTTGYCACGTTTGTAACTCATCAAATGTYGATRTTACTRTAGAGGAARACATTGTAATTTGTAAAAACTGTCAAGACAAAACAGAGTCTTAATTTGGAAGATTTTCAGATATTTTTTCTCTAATCTCTTTTCCTTTTACCTCGATTATTTCTTTAATTTCCATCAGTTCTTCTCCTTCTGGCCATCTAYCAATCTCATCAAARAATATGTGTTGGGCATGGCATTCTAATCGGCCRATATACCAACCATAAGCAAARTTRAAGTAATTATCAAATTTCCAAACTTTGTGCATTTGAGGCAAAATTTCTCGTAAGAGAATTGGAATTCCGTTTATGTGTTCTTGAATGTTTATTTGGATRATTTCRCGAACTTCAGGATCAAATGACATTATAGATAATTAAAAATTARTTAAAATAAAGATTGTTKGRNATTATTCTAGATTTTTGTATTCTTCTTTTGTAACTTTGAGTTTTACYTGTTCTCCAACRCCCCAAATTTCCGATTTTGAAAGAATCTTTGTGTGSATCAATCCATCTGARACYTCAATGGATTCTAACTCGTTTGTGTCAGGATGTYTGTGWAGCCGTTTTATTTTKCCTATTTTATGACCGTCTATATCTACAACATCAATGCCAGTTCTCACRGGAGGAGTACTAAGTAACAGAGTCTCTTTTGTGAATCTATCAATGTATGTTTCTGGCAAAAAGTAATCTTTATGAAAACCTTGATGGATTGTTACACCAGAAACTGCTAATGTTTCTTGGTTGATGTGAACGTGTTTTACTTTKCCATATTGAATRCCTTCTCTATCAACAACTTTTTTTCCTGTAAAGTCATCTGCTGTTGCTAAATTAGRYGGCATRCCWTCTAGTTTAGTTGACATGAGGCTAAGTTGAGAGATTTGCTTATCATTACAGATATCAGGATTTTCTATCAATGRGGTTAAATTACTTGACAAATGAATTTGGTYGTGAATAAAACAAATCAGGTCTTTAAGGCAGTTTTAACYACAAAGGGAAGAAAAACAGGAAAAGAACATTCGGTGTGGTTAAGGGCCGTCATGTATAATGATAAAATCTATTTTTCAAGGYAYAGACCTGATGGGGATTGGTTTCAAAATGCATCRGTAAACCCTGAYGTTAAAATTARTTTTGATAAYAAACAAYTTGTTGGAAAAGCAGTAATAATTACAAACGAAGAATTAKCTATGAAAATTTCAGAGCTAAAATATCCTGGTGAAGAACGAGCTAAAGAAAAAAGAGTCGTTTTAGAAATTACACTATGTGAATGATTGTAGAAACCCCACGTCTATCTATTTCMKTTCCATTTTCCATTTCGCTAACGGTGACKGTAAATGAAATAACATCTCTTTGTTTGCAWGCTCCTGCATYAAGTTTTAGATGAATATCCATGAGTTCAAATTCTTCTTGAGGTAAATTTGTTTCATCAAAARACACCTTTTCTGTAGMTTCTATTCTAAATCTATCATCTTTGAAATGAAATCCAAGTTTTGTTTTTCTTCCTTTTCTACCTGWTGCTTTAACATTAACATCAATTATTYCTGGTTTTGCCATAGTGTAACTAGATTTTTGGTTTACAAAGACTCCAATTTGAAWAGGTTTTCCAGCAGTGGCTTCAGCCATYTTTTGTAWGCCATCGTTCATTACAATGTCAACTCCCTTGATAGTTTGAGGTACTYTGGCAATCCARTCRTTWGTTCTTTCAATGGTAGATGCTATTCCYGCTCTTCTCTTTTTGTCCTCATCAGATKGGAGTTTGTAATAATCAACCCATTCAAGATAATCTTTTGAAATATCTTTGATAAAWTCAATGCAAGTWATTTTGTAACCTTCTACAGTTGTGTCCCTACCYRSTTCCTCATCATWAGRKGTWGTTCYGCCATCCATTGGTAGAGCCATCAAGAGTCGTACTTTGTACATGTAAAAAAATCAATGCATATAATGGCAAATCAAATATTCTTTCTAATGAGCTTTAGAGTAATTACAGAAGATCTTCAGAATCAACTGAAATCTAATCTTCCTCAAATTAGGTTAATATTAAAACAAAATCCTGCTATGGCGTATACAAAAATTACAGAAATTGGTTCAGGAGTGGGAAAAAAATATGGAATTAAACTAGTTGTAAATTTCCCAGAGCGTGGAAAAATTGATGATTTTGATTCTTATGGAAAGCAAGATCTTAGTATAATTGTAGACCAAACAAAAACGAATTTTCCTATTGAACGAAGTATAATAAAATCTAAAGCAAGTGAAATTTTTGGCGACGTTAAGATTCAAGATGCCTATATGTATGAAGGAAAAGAGGGTGTAAAAATATTTTTTGAGAATGGGAGAATTGATATTTTACCTCATTCACTTCATGTATGGTGTAAATTTTCTGAAAAAGTGACTAATTTTTGTGATTGGTTATTTGAAAATGTATACCTGTTAAAATAATCATTTGTGATTAATTTTCTTCTAAATTTTTTAAGATATTTTTTGCGTCTATGTTATCTGGATCTATTTTAAGAATTTTTTTACAACAATCCTTAACCTTTTCAATCTCTTTTAGAAATGCATGAACATTTGCTTTTAGAAGAAGAGTTTCAGGATCATTTTCATTTAATGATAATGCCTTATCAAAGTAAGCTAGAGCATTATTTGCATCCTCTAAGATATAGTAAATGCCACCCATTATGAAATAATAGTCAGAGTCTTCAGAAAATTTTTCCTCTATACTCTCTCCAAATTCTAAAGCTTCCTTGTATTCACCTTCTTTCACTAGTTTTTGAGATGACGTTTTGGATAACTAAACAAGCCAACCAAGATGAAACCCTAACCAGAATTGATTTTACTTTCTTGATTTACAGTGTTTATGGACTTTGTATGCAAATGCAGTTGGGGCTAGAATATACATTCCCAAATTTAGTGCAATTACTGAAATGCCAAATGCCAGTACTTCAGTTTCTGAACCATTATCAGCYAATGTCATTATTGATAATGAAGAAATCATTGGAGTGATGAACAGTTTTRTTGCTTCTTTAAAGACTGGATTTTGTCKTTCCCAATCAGCAATKGTTGGWGAAAATGAATAATAGAATTGGTTGAATRAATTCATAAATGAAGTWCCAGAWGARGTRCTAAGAAYTGTRTTATCTCTAATTTCTCTAAGGARTTGTACTTGTGGTGCTAATTCTGAACCATAAGTTGCTGTAGCAATTARACAGCCRCCRCCATTTCCTTGTYCTTCAACAACACAYAWWCCATTTTTCAAAACAGTTCCWGGKCYACAGGTTGGTTYKGGTWCTGGTTCAGGCKCTGGTTYKGGTWCTGGTTCWGGYKCTGGTTYWGGYKYWGGT
>LKGT01010404.1_pt1 | contig 14220 bp, 17 predicted proteins | sample 503861 | NCBI WGS metagenome assembly LKGT01 (sample SAMN04113194, study PRJNA297058) | marine sediment metagenome | biome: marine benthic biome; feature: marine benthic feature; material: marine sediment; isolation source: sediment sample collected at the water-sediment interface from the South......
TCCGGGTTTATCGCTTTCGCGGACCCAGAGAATTCCCTACCTATAGCAACTTCCCGCGTGTCTCCTCACTCCGCTAAGAAGATTGAAGAACGAACCAGGACCGCGTGATATGGGTTCCGCGATCAAACATTAGACCGGAGTTTGACAGTTCGCGGAAATTTTAGGGTCAGGTCGATTCGGTCTGTTACCCCAATGGCGCATTTATGTTAAAGTAAAGGAAAAGCTCATGCTCCTGCTGGTCCTTTACAACGTGTGTAGTGAGCCCGAGCTGATAGATACACTACGTCCTGTTGTGCCAGGTCCAAGGGCAGGGGGGCGCCGCGACAGGTGAGGAGCTATCTCGCTTCACCCCAGGTCTTATGCCCAAGTGCCGCCCCTTCTTGGTGGGGGAGGCCATAGCGAACCCAGGGGATCGGAAAGAGGGCGCGTGGCTTGCCCTCGCTGCGCACGCGGAACAGACAAACGAAAAATTGGTCTGAAGACTGCAACATCTGAATATCATGACCGAAAGACGGCAGCATCCTCGGTTCTCACTTCGCATGCCGGTGATCTGCGAGAGCCCGGCGGTCCGCGGCTACCAAAAGATCGGCTTCACCCAGAATGTGAGCCAGGGCGGGCTGCTGCTCGAGGTCCCAGAGGTGCTGGCTCCCGGTACTTCGACGGGCCTCCGCCTGCTCGGGGGTGAACGGATCACCCGCGCCGATGCGGTGGTGGTCTGGATGACCCAGCACTCCCCCGGGCGGATAGGCCTGCAGTTCACCGGGATGGTGGGTGCTGATCGCCTCGCCTGGGAAGAGCCCATGGTCCTCCAGGCAGGTTCGAGTGCCCGGACCTCCCTCCGTATCCCCATCAACCTCGAGGTCGCCTGTATGATTCCTCCGGACATTCGTCTGGAGGGCCGGGCCGAAAATATCAGCGACGGCGGCCTCCTGATCGTCTTCCCTCAGACAGTGATACCCCAGACGCACCTGACCGTTTCGGTACCCCCGGGCCTCTTCCTTCCCCCCGTGGAGACAGAAGTCGTATGGATCCTGGCTGCGCCTAAAGGGCAGGGCGTACTCCACGGGGTGCGGTTCCTCGCCGAGGACAAAGGCAGGGAGCAGTTCCTCCTTGGTGTTCTCTTCCGACGTTTGCTCGACTAGCCCTTCGATGCATAAGTTCGGTGACGAACTTATTTAGACCTGCGGCTGAGCCCAGTCGAAGCCCTCAGGACTTCGTGCTGAGTAAGCAATATCTCTGATGTAATTCACAAGAATACGTAACCGTATTTGCGAATCGAAGCACTGGCCCTTCGATGCATAAGTTCGATGACGAACTTATTCAGACTTCACTTCGTGCTGAGTGAGCAAAGGTGTTCATTATAATTCTAGGACTAGGAAAACCTCGCAGTATTTGCGAATCGAAGGACTAGTGCCGTTCCAACTATTTGTGCCAACTGTCTCGCTGCCGTTGACAAGGAGGTTGAGGGGATATATTATTCCGTCCCGTTATGGCTGCTGTGTCACCTCTGTGACCTGTATCACCGCTGGCCCGGGGGAGCAACATTCTTCTGCGGCCGTTTCGCGAAGATAATGACACGCTCAGGCCATCTCGTCATAAAATGCGACATAAGAGCACAATCGTTGTGCTTGGCCCCAAGCGGTAACCGGGTTCGCTCACTCAACACGTTCGGCGGACACAAGAGAGAGAAATTGGTCTGGACCTTGGGGGGATGAGGGAGTTATGAGCCAGATTGAAAAGCGCTACCATCCCCGGTTGCCCCTCCGGATGCCGGTCCTCTGCGAGGGCCCGGGGATCCGCGACTACCGCACCCTCGGCCTCACCCAGAATGTGAGCCCGGGTGGGCTCCTGCTTGAGGCTTCGCGGCTCGTGCCCGGTGGGACGACAACGAACCTCCGTCTGCTCACGGGGGACAGGATCGCCTGGGCTGATGCGGTGGTGGTCTGGACGGTCGAAAACTCCCCGAGCCGAATGGGCCTCCAGTTGACCACGATGAGCGGCCCGGACCGCCTCGCCTGGGAACGGCTCATTACCTTCCAAGCCGGCCCGACACCCAGGGCCTCCCTCCGCATCCCCATCGATTTGGAAGTCACATGCCTGGCCCCCCCGAGTGCCCACCTTCGGGGCCAGATCAAGAATCTGAGCGACGGCGGCATGATGATCGTGCTCCCTCGAGCGGTTCCTCCCCAAACACGTTTGAGCGTGGCGGTTCCCGCATGGCTCATCCTTGCGCCGGTGAAGGCGGAAGTGGTGTGGACGCGATCCGATGCTACAGTGCACGGCGTGGTCCACGGCCTGCGCTTTCCTGCGAACGACATGGGCACAGAGCTCTTTCTCGTTGGTACCCTCCTCCGGCAGCTCCTCCACTAAAGTAAACGCACAAAGTGCGTTTACTTTAGAGCAACGGAGCCACGGTTCGACTATGCTCACCCCCCTGAGCCTGTCGAAGGGTGGAACAATAGAATGATCTTGGGGGCGAAATGCTCCATGGCGGTCTAATGTTCGATTGTTCCATTGTCACAAGATGAAATGCGTTTGTATTAGCAGGGACGGGGTCCGAGCCCCGACTTTTTGGTCGTTCGGCAATTGAGACATTTTCTAATCTGTCGGGATTGAGCTGTGGGCAGGATTCCGGCCGGCCGGCGCGGCCGATGAGAATTGCAGGAGCAGGAGGAACTCCGAGTGTCGAAACAATCTTACGGACACCACGCGGGGGGTAAACCCGAGACTGACAAGCCCGCAGTAGCAGAACCGACTTACGCCGAACGGGCCCGGACGCTGCTCCATGTTGGCCGTGTCGGGAGCCTCTCGACCCGTTCCCGAAAACATCCGGGTTGGCCGTTTGGCTCTGTGATGCCCTATGGACTCGAGGGCCACGGCTGGCCCATCTTCCTTATCAGCAACGTGGCCATCCACACCCAGAACATTGGCGAGGATCCCCGCGCCAGCCTGCTGGTGACTCAGCCCGACTGGAGTGGGGACCCGCTGGGGAGCAGCCGTGTCACCCTCATGGGTACTGTGTCCCTCATCCCGGTGGAAGAGCTGCGACGAGCACGCCACCTCTACTTGGCTCGATACGAGGGCGCGAAGTATTGGGTGGACTTCGAGGACTTTGCCTTTTACCGTATGGAGGTTCTTGATGTCTATTTTGTCGGCGGCTTTGGTGTGATGGGCTGGGTGTCGGCTGAGGAATATGCGCTGGCCAAACCCGACCCGCTCGCCGACGGGGCACCAGGAATTCTTCGGCACATGAATGCCGACCACGCCGATGCGTTGCTTCTGTTTGCGCGTGTTTTCGAGGGCTTGGATGCAGACGAAGTGGAGATGACTTCGGTGGACCGCCTCGGTTTTCATGTGCGGTTGAAAAAAGGAGACCGGGTTTATGGTGTCCGTATTCCGTTTACCCGCGAGGTGAGAAGTCCGGAGGAAACCAGGACAGTTTTTGTGGAAATGGTCCAGGAGGCGAGGAGACGAGGAGACGTGCTTCGTTGAAGTCCTGGCGTTCTGACACCGAACATATCTGCCGATCCGACGATCCTCACGATGTAATCCTTACATCCCTACCATGTAACCCTTACAGTTTCAGAACCTCAAGAAAGCTCGGCTACCTCTAACCCCGGGCTTGGGCGGTTCGACCAAAACATGGAAAATCAGCAACTTTGCTACCGTGGATGGCAAAGCGTTCCTCAAATTGGCATGGAGTCTGCCTTGTGCTCCCTGATTGGTTTCTCCGTGAGCGGCAAGTGATGTTGTGGGCAGAGGTTGCGAGAGCAAATCGAAGATTCGCCCGGGGGCTCCCTCGCGGCGAGGATATTCGCGATCCACGAAGCCGCCTTCACGAATGTCGGCATAGGTGAGGAGGATATTGCTATGGCACTGTGGAAGGAATACCTGCAGAAACAACAACTTGCCAAGGAAGACGATCAACCCGAAAGGGCGCTGTCGCCCGTCGTGCCGTCCCGCCGAGTGGAGGAGCCCTCGCAGAAGAGCAACTCCCTTATCGCCGCCGGCCTAACCGTTGAGGGAAAGATCGAGGGGTCGGGCCACGTGCGAATTGCCGGCCGCTTCAAAGGAGACATTCGCGTGGAGGGCGATCTTACCATCGAATCCGGCGCTTACGTCGCCGGAGAAATACACGCCAATACCATCCTCGTGGGAGGCGAGGTACACGGGAACGTCCATGCCGACGCCCGGGTGCAGCTCATGGAGACCGGGAACCTGATCGGGGACCTCACGGCAGGCTCCTTGACGGTGGCGGCGGGGTCGCGCATGCGGGGGAAGGTGGAGTTCGGGTGGGATGGGCGAGAGGCCAATCAGGCCGGCGCGAGCGGGGAAGGCGAGGCCGCGTGATGACCTCCGCGCACCCCCATTTCTCTGGAGAGAGCCGAGTCTGCCCCCACTGCAAGACCACGATCCTCAGCAGCGCGACGATCTGCCCTTCCTGCCAGCGCCACGTGCGCTTTGACCCGATCAGGAGCGGTCGTCTCACGTCCCCCACGTTTTGCCCCCTGCACGTCGAGGGCACCATCCACCATTCGGGGAGCGGGGAGTCGTGGGAGTACGCCGTCGTCCTGCAGGTCCAGGACCACCGGGGAGAGGTGATCTCACGGCACGTGGTGGGCGTCGGCGGTCTTGGCCCTACGGAGGCTCGCACCTTCACCGTCCGCGTGGAGGTTTACGCCCCCCAGAAGGCCGCCGTCTGAGGCGCCGCGCTCCCAGGCTTCTAAGTGCAAGAGTGAAACCACGACTTGTTTGCGAACCTCCAGCGGGAGAATTGATAGGGCTGGACGTGGCTCACCCGCCTTCGGACCAATCGGTAGCGCATTACAAATTCGCGCGCCTCGCCCTGCAAATAGGAGGTTGGTGATCGCTCACACCTTGTTGCAAAATTCGTCGTCTTTACACGAAAGGAACAATACAAAAGAGAGGAGGGATTATGGAGGCTCGAAATCTGAAGTCTGGTGCCATTAAACCCATTCCCGTAGTGCGTGTCGCACTTATTTTCCTCGGCTTGATAACTCTTTCAAGCTGTAAGACAATGCCGGCTCCCACTCCAGATCCCCAAGCCCAGCTCATTGCCAAAGGGAGAGAGATCTTCTTTAACGAGACCTTCGAAGGAAATGGAAGAACCTGTGGATCCTGTCATCCCGCAGAGAATAACTTCTCCATTGACCCTGCCTTCATCGCCACACTGCCCGATGATGATCCGCTCTTTGTGGCTGAATTTAACCCGGACCTGGCCACGCTGGAAAGACCGAGGTTGATGCGGGAGTTTGGGCTCATTCTGGAAAACCAGGATGGGTTTGGTGACTTGAAAAACAATTTCAACATGCGTGGTGTCCCGCACACGCTCGCTCTTCGGACATCGGTGGATAGCCCCCAGGGTCCCCGCACCGGGTGGTCCGGTGACGGCGCACCGGGGGACGGATCGCTCCGGTCATTTGCCACCGGCGCGGTGATTCAGCACTTTACCAAGACGTTGAATCGCATTGCTGGGGTCGATTTTCGGCTCCCGACCGAGGAGGAGCTGGACGCCCTCGAGGCCTTCCAGCTTTCCCTGGGACGGCAACAGGACTTGACTTTGCCGCTACTGCTGAAGGGGACCATTGCAAAGCGCGGGCAGGAAATCTTCCTCGACAACTCCCTCGGTAAGTGCAACATCTGCCATGTCAATGCTGGCGCGAATGCGAGTTTGGGGGGTCGGAACGTTGGGAATGCCAACTTCGATACCGGTGTCGAGGATCTTCCCGACCAGCCGGCAGACTTGACAGGAGAGAAGGTGCCACCAGATGATGGATTCGGGACGCCAGGCGATGACACGTTCAATACACCCCCCCTGGTGGAGGCGGCCGATAGCGGCCCTTTCTTCCACAACGATGCTATCGAGACGATCGAGGGGGCGGTAGCCTTTTACAATGGGGATGCGTTTAACAATTCCCCTTCCGGTCAGTTGCTGGCCAGCTTTGATCCAAATGGCGTCGGGATCCGGCTTGACGCAACCCAGGTCGTGGAGGTGGCTGCCTTCCTCAGGGTCATAAATGTCTTGGAGAATATCCGGGAAAGCATTGCACAATTGGAGACAAGTCTCGAAAAGCATTCCGAAAATACGAGGGAGTTCTTGGAGCGCGCCCTCGGTGAAACGAAAGACAGCATCATGGTACTCAAAGGCGGTGGCCTGCACCCTGAAGCCGTCGCCCACCTTACGAAGGCCAAAAGGTTGACTAAGAAAGCAGCGCGGAGTTGGTTTTTCCGGCGGGAAAAGACCCGGGAGGCTATACGCGAGCAGAAGAAGGCACGAGCCTTTCTCGTCGAGTCATCGTAGTCAAGGGCACGGGCAATTGGGTAAGATAAGGGAAGGGAGGCTGGCAACTATGCTTAAGCTTTTGACGGGAGTGGTAGCGATTGCTGTAATACTATGGGGTGGCGTACCCTATTCCCACGGACAAAAAGCGACCGAAATGTTTATCCCTCTCGGGCAGTCTCCAGGACTGTCTCACAAGGTTACCATCATCGGAACCATCGAAACCATCAGCGCTCGGAAACGGACCATCGCAATCGCCGGAGCGTCAGGAACCTGGAGTGTAAAAATCACGGATCGCACCCAGATCTGGTTGGACAGGAGCAGGCTTCGCTTGCCTAACCAGAAAGGTACGTTCGCGGATTTCCGGAAAGGTCAATTGGTCGAAGTCAAGTACAAAGGAACCGAACGCAAGAGCAAAGGTCCCGCCGAGTGGATCAAGGTGCAGGTCACCGGTCCCAGTGCGAAATTGGGTGAATCGCGCCATCGTACTTCCTTGCCCGCCCCCGGCATGATTCGGTGACAGAGTCCGCTAGTGCCGCACCAACTATTTCTGGCTAACATTCCMCTCTGGTGCGGCACTTCCGYTAGKSSSGMARGCYTTCGGGATTCGGCGCGCGGCGCTTGCCTCGCTGAGCACCCCCCAGGCGTAGGGGCCTCTCCCCTACAACCCCTCAGTGCCCCTGGTTGTATGTTGCGAATCTTAGGAGAAGTTAGTTGGAGGGGCACTAGTGCCCCTGTTCTTCCACGAGCTTGTCCACGCCGGTGTGGACTTTCCTGACGAGCCGGTCTCGCTGGCCACGCCGACCTACCCGCAAGTCTGCACCCCTTCTGTCTCGCTTACACTCGCCAAAAGGGATGTGAATGAGCCCGCTTCTTGAAATGGAAATGTTTTTCCCGCACAGTCCACCGATACGGGCTCCCCGGCACAAAGTCACGAAGCTCAGTCGCCGTGGGAGAAAACGGGCAGGATAGGGATCATAGAGGCCTTGACGGCCGTGGCCCAGTTAGAGATACTAAGCCCCCCTTGAAAAGGTACTGATCGGACCGGGGGAGGGATAACCCCTGGCTCACCTGTACTACTGTCGTTAGACACCAGAAAACGAGATCCCCTCTCGGGCGAACCAGGGTCGTCGAAGGCATTTATATTTTTCGCGGCATGAGCAGATTCGAGATCCTCTCCAGAGCCGAGTCCATGACACCCGTGACCCAGTACAAACAGTGCGGATAGCAGAGAATTTCGCGCGGGTAATAACGAGCCTCAGATTACCGTCGTTCCCATTCGGGAAGGTACCGCGGCCGAGGGGGAGAGGTTAAGGGATGAAAACCGTCAAACATATTTTGCAAGCGAAAGGGCAGAAGGTCTGGTCGATTGCACCGGATGATTCCGTGTATGATGCGCTGAGCCTGATGGCCGATAAGGAGGTGGGGGCCTTACTAGTCTTGGAGGCAGGAAGACTGGTTGGCATCATCTCGGAACGGGACTACGCGAGGAAGGTGATTCTGAAAGGGAAGTCATCTCTGGACACCCCTGTCAAGGAAATTATGACCCAGAAGGTGATCTGCGTGCGCCGAGAACAGACGATCGAGGAATGTATGGCGTTGATGACGGATAAGCATATCCGGCATCTCCCCGTACTCGAAGGCGACGCGGTGGTTGGTGTCGTTTCTATCGGGGATTTGGTCAAGGCCGTCATGGAGGAGAAAGATTTCATGATAAAGCAGCTTGAAAACTACATCACAGGAGACCGATAGCGGTCACGGAAAACGTTTAGCCTCCAACTTAACTCCGATACCATCGTTGGCGCACCGGAAAAGGAAACGCCCTCGAGGAGCCAGTAGAGCCCCCGGAGGGCGTCTTGCTTTTCGGCTATTTCACGGAATCTGGACTGGCGGTACTGGCCTGGCGCGGGCTTGCCCACCGACTCGGGAGTGGATATACTGCTATAGGACATCAGATCGGTGCGTGTCAGGCTGCGAAAAGATGATCTATCGAGGGACCGCCTATGCAGGCGCAAGTTCAGTGGGTGTTGGCGTATTTTCTTAGGTACCCATTGCGATCCGAATACGGGGCGGCCATACCGCACGGCCCCTACGAGACCTCCTGATCCTGGAGAGGCGACGATGCCGGAAGGGAAGGCAACCTCATCGTGTCAGTCAAGAGTGCCTCGCTCGGGCCGTCTTCCGGAACCCGAATGGGTGGATTGGCCCGATGAGACGCTCCTTGACCTGAGAATATGTAATCTCGATGTCAGGGTCGAGGGGACCGAGCTGGAAGAGCGAATCGAACAGCTCTATGCAGAGCTAAAAGACCGCGGCCTCCAATTTCGGCCACACTTTTGGCTTTCGGATGACTGGTTCACGCCCGACGACGTTCCCGGGACAGCGATCCCGTTCTACATGGGGCATCCGCGCCTGGCGCGGCTTGAGCAGAATCAGATGCTCGAGGTCGAGGGGGGAACGCTTGATTGGTGCATGCGCATCCTTCGCCACGAAACAGGGCACGCCATCGATAACGCGTATCTCTTACGCCGACGCCGACGCCGGCGCCAGTTGTTCGGCAAGTCGTCCGAGCCCTATCCCGAGTACTACACCCCACGACCCTACAGCAAGAGCTTTGTCCTGCACCTGGATACGTGGTACGCGCAGAGCCACCCGGATGAGGACTTTGCCGAGACCTTCGCGGTCTGGCTGAATCCCCAATCCATCTGGAGAGAACGCTACACGGGCTGGCCTGCGATTAAAAAGCTTGAGTACATGGACGAGCTCATGCAAGAGATCGCCGGCCGAAAACCGCTGGTGACCTCGAAAAAGCGGGTCGATCCGCTCTCCCGTTTGCGCAAAACGTTACGGAGGCACTATAAAGCGAAACGCGAGCACTATGGTCTCGAATACCCGAACTTTTACGACCGGGACCTGAGGCGACTCTTCTCCGACGCACCGGAGTTCGCTGGTAATATGTCGGCAGCCAAATTGTTGAGGCGCGCCCGCAACGAAGTCCGCCGCAAGGTAGCTGGCTGGACCGGGGCATACCAGTACACGATCGATCAGGTCCTGGAAGATATGATCGAGCGCTGCCGGGAGCTCAAGTTGAGATTGACGGGGCCCGAGGACAAGGCGACGCTGGATTTTACGATTCTCCTCACGGTTCAGACGATGAACTATCTCCACAGCGGTCGTCACCGAGTTGCGCTATGAAGAAGCTACGCGTTTTGGCTTTAATGCACGAGCGCCTGGTTCCTCCAGACGATCCCACGGGAGTCGACCTCGCGACCGTGGACTGGAAGACAGAGTATGATGTCGTTACTACCCTTCGCGAGATGGGGCACGAAGTGCAGGCAGTCGGTGTGGGGAGTGACTTGGCGGTGATTCGCAAGGCCGTCGATGAATGGAAGCCCCACATCGCCTTCAACCTCCTGGAAGAGTTCGATGGTGTGGCGATCTACGATCAAAATGTCGTCGCCTACCTCGAGCTGTTGCGGATACCGTACACCGGCTGCAATCCCAGGGGACTGATGCTGGCCCGGGATAAGGCGCTGTCCAAGAAGATCCTTGCCTATCACCGCCTTCTCGTGCCCGAGTTCGCTGTCTTTCCGTTAGGACGAGCGGTCAGGAGGCGCAAACGGCTCTCCTTTCCGTTGATCGTCAAATCAGTTTCACAGGAAGCCTCGCTTGGCATCTCCCAGGCCTCGATTGTGGACAATGAGGAAAAGCTCCGAGAGCGCGTGGCCTTCATCCATAAGAGTGTAGGAACCAATGCGATCGTCGAACGCTACATCGAGGGACGCGAGCTGTACGTGGGAGTCCTGGGCAACATGCGGCTGAGGGTGTTTCCGATCTGGGAGCTGTTCTTGGGCGGGATGCCCGATGAAGTCCGGCACATCGCGACAGCGAGGGTCAAGTGGAGCTCCGCGTACCGCGAGAAACACGGCATCAAGTCTGGTGAGGCCAAAGGACTGCCCGAGGGGATGCCGGAGGGGATCCGGCACCTTGCCAAGCGCGTCTTCCGCGCCCTCAATCTCAGCGGCTACGCACGCCTTGATCTACGGCTTGACCCGAACGGAAAGGTCCACGTCCTGGAGGCGAACCCTAACCCCGAGGTTGCCTATGGAGAGGACTTTGCCGAATCGGCCGAAAAGGCGGGCGTCTCATACGAGGCCCTCTTGCAGCGCCTCTTGCAGCTCGGCCTGCGCTGGCGGCCCGATAGGTTGGGGTAGCGCTAGGGCACTCCATAGACCAACCGCTCTGCGGACAAGGAGGCATTACGATGGCTGCCAGACTTTCCTACTTGGAAAGAGCGCAGTTGCCTGCAGAGGTCCAGACGGTGTATGACAACCTCCAAAAGGCGACAGGCAGAGTCTCAAACATGTTCAAACTCATGGCCTATCACCCGAAGTCCCTCCCCCCGTTTTTTCAGTGGTACCCGACGCTCCGGGAAGGGGTCCTGGACATGACGCTGCGCCAGCTCGCCTATGTGAAGGCCTCTCAGTTAAACGGCTGCCATTACTGAGCGACCCACAATATGGCCCTCGGTCAGAGGGTTGGTGTCCCACGAGAGAAGTTCGATGCCCTGCCGCAGTACGCGGCGAGTCCTCTCTTCTCCGACCTGGAGCGGCTGGTGATCCGATATGCCGAGGAAATGACCCGCAAGGTACAGGTTGACGGAGCATTGGTCGAGGCGTTGAAGCGCGAACTCTCCCACGAGGCACTTGTCCAACTCACGCTAACGATAGCGGCGGCCAACTTTACCAACCGCTTCAATGACGCCCTGGGGACCGAGCTGGAAACATAGGGGGGCGAGCGTGTCCAATCTGACGCAGAGCCTTGGGCCCGCTTACCTTGACACCGCCGGCCCCAAAGCTGGGCGGCCAAAACCTCAAGGCCCTCCTTCTCAGCCAAGGCCCGCCAAATCCCACCTCGGACTGAGGACAGAAACCACCTCCTGATCCGTCCGTGTGCCCCTCGCCGTCATGGTAAGGGGGGTGAGGCGACCAGCAGAGTCTGGTTGTGGAAAAAAGCGAGGTGATGAGGCGAAGCGGCGAAGAAAAATGTCCTTGACAACGAAATGGGCAGACGGTCCCACTCCTTCTCCCCCCGTATCGAGCTTGCCTCAGAAGAACAGGAACGACCCAAAGCCGGCCACGGCCAAACCGCTCCCTGCCAGGAGGACATAGGCCGTATGCGGGCCGAGGTCGACGCCGAAGGAGACGCCTACCGCGATAATGCCCAAGAGGGCAACGGTCAGGGACATCACCTGTCTCATGCGTCGCCTTTTGGTCCGTCTCATCCCCGGACTGATCCATGACGACCTTCGCGGAAAGGGTATTTCACGAGCGGCTATCGCCGCACGCAGCCATCGCCATGCCGCCGCAGGGGTGGGGGACATCCTGAAGAGGGCGGTGGAGACACGCCGGAGGTTGCGGCCGCGCGCCCAATTGACGAGTCCATCGAGCAACCACCGCGCCTCCTGCTTCTCGCCCGCCTTGACGAGGCGCCGTGCGAATTCAAATGCCGCTTCGAAATGCCCCGGCTCAATTTGGCATGCCTGGCGTAGTAGGCGGAGCCCCTGCAGTCGCAGCTTCCGACTGCGGAAATGGCGGCTTCCAACGAGGAGGGCCTTTATCGCGTCTGGGCGTCGCTCCCGTTCGACTTGCAACTTGGCGATGGTTTCCCAGACTTCGACCTGACGCGGCAGGTAGTGCGCCGCCTGCATGTAGATGCTGAGGGCTTTTTCGGCATGGCCATCGCGAATGTATCCTTCGCCCGCGGTGACGAAGCTTGACCAGGCCTCGCGCCGCTGCTGCTTCTGTGCAAGGAGAGGGGCGATCTTTCCGTGGATTTCGTGATCGGAGGGATCGACCTCCAGTATTTTTCGATACTCGGCGATCGCCTTCCGCTTTCTCCCCTTCACTCGCGCGTTCTCGGCCGCCGCGAGGATAGCGTAACGATCATAGGATTTGTGCTGCGTGAACAACATGATCTAGCAATACCTCTGTTCCGCGCCATGGGTCTTCTGAACGGACCCTGGCGCAGAGAGTCTCGATGGTACCCCTTGACGTTCTCGGGAGATACCGGCCTTCGTCATGGAGGACCTTCAGGGTTGAAGAGCGTTATTATTGGGTGGTTGCAATCTCCGTGCCCACTGGACGGGGAGGGGAGGGTCGTTTGGGGGGACTGGGTTTGACCCTTGCGATGCCTCAGGGAGGTTCAATCTGTCGATGGGGGGTAGCCATAGTAGAGTAGATGGAGTCGAGCGGGACTCACCCCGAAGAAGCACAGGAGTCGCAGTGTCCACATCAGAAAGACCGTTCGGAGGATCCCCTCTCGCTCCCACTTCCGGGCCGAAGCGGTGACACGAGGGTGGAGGCAGGCGATGCCGCCACGTCGCTTGAGGCGCCTGCTGAACTCCACATCCTCCATCAAGGGAATCTCAGGATAGCCGCCCATCTCGGCGAAGGTTGTCTGCTTGACAAAGATGGCCTGATCGCCGGTCGCGATCCGTGTCAGGCGGGACCGGAGATTGATGGAAAAAGCGATGATCTGGAAGATGACCCGGGGGTTACCGAGGCGTACGTCGAATCGTCCGCCGACGATCCGGGGATCGGTCAGTGCCGATCGGATGGCCTCCGAGGCTCCATCGGGCAGCAAGGCATCGGCGTGCAGAAAAAGGAGAATATCCCCACGGGCCTCCCGCGCCCCGGCGTTCATCTGTCTGGCCCTTCCCCGCGGACTCACGACGAGTCGGGCGAAGGGGAACCGTTGCAGGACCTCTATGGTCCCGTCTGTCGATCCCCCATCGACCACAATGATCTCCGCCCCGGGACATTTCTGCGGCAGGTCCGGGAGGGTCCACCCGAGGTTGGGCGCCTCATTCAGAACGGGGACGGTGATGCTCAGCAACTCTTCCCGCCCCGAAACGATCATCCTGGCCAGTCCTCACGAACGCGGCACATCATACTAATGACGGGACAGTACCCCACCTGACCCACTTTTTCAAGACCGGGACCGCCGATCCCCAGTTACGGGAGTTTCGAGCCATTGCTGAAGGCGGATGGAGGGTGAGGCATGCGTCCATGGTCCTGGATCTCCACCGGACGACCCTGCGGAGCATCGCCTATGGTGGGAGCCGGGAGTGCCCAAGAGCCGTGGCTCGGCACGACCGCACCGATGGGATCGAACTGGGGGTACGGAGGCAAAGGGATTGCTGAAGTGTAACCTTATAATAATAAAGGGCTTATGGAGTCGGAATTGAATGGGAGAATCGGCCTTCCTTTGGCACCTGTTTTGCTACAAGGTAGAATAGCGGGGAAAGCACCACGAATTCAGACGTCTCTCCTGCGGTCTTGGTGCGAGACGGGGGATGTCAAGGCCGTCTCACCCACCGGGCGTGGCGGTATGCGGGGGCGAAATCGGAGGACCGGCGGGTGACGGGGAGCTGGCACCGCACAKRWGGAYNCGTTCGCCGGCGAGGTGATCGAAGACGAGCCCGGGCCGTTCCAGGTGGGTACGGGCCTTGGCACCGAGGGCGAGGCGCTGGAAGTGGATTTCCGCTACTCGGGCGTTTGCCTGATGCTGTTCCTGGACGGGCACGTGGAGCCAGTGGGGCAGTGGCAGGAGATCTGCGAGCTGGAGGGCCTCGACGGCCGGAGCATCCGAATCAGGAACCTGACCAGCAACGTCTCGCCCTGCCCCCCGTAGCGGCTCCCCCCAGGGTTTTCGGATTCGGCGGAACATTCTGGCGGTGAGCCCTTGCCACGACTGCCGAAGCGGCTAGACTTGCACTTCCGTCCCGTCTTTGGGACGGTTTTTCGTCGCAGGGGGGCTGGATCGTGCCTGGGCTCCAGGCCGCCGACAGGCCACCGTAGCTCAGTGGTAGAGCACACCCTTGGTAAGGGTGAGGTCATGGGTTCAAGTCCCATCGG
>LKGT01001009.1_pt1 | contig 14204 bp, 14 predicted proteins | sample 503861 | NCBI WGS metagenome assembly LKGT01 (sample SAMN04113194, study PRJNA297058) | marine sediment metagenome | biome: marine benthic biome; feature: marine benthic feature; material: marine sediment; isolation source: sediment sample collected at the water-sediment interface from the South......
CCCCCTCAGTGCCCCTGGCTGTATCTTGTGAATCTTAGGAGAAGTTAGTTGGGGGGGGCACTAGTTGTGCCGTGATGGCGCAAGGAGGGCACACGAGCATGAGGAAGCTCGCTACTATCACCATCGTCGGTCGTCCCAACGTAGGAAAGTCTACGCTCTTCAACCGACTGGTGGGAGGACGGCGTGCGATCGTGGAGGCGACCCCCGGGGTCACCAGAGATCGCAACTTCGGGACGGTCGAGTGGCGGGGGCGGTCCGTTCTTCTCGTGGATACGGGCGGTTTTGAGCCGAAGGCCCCCACCCCTATTACCCGGCAGGTCGCCGAGCAGGCCGAACTGGGCATGGAGGATGCGGACCTCATTCTGTTTCTCGTAGATGCCAGGGAGGGGCTGACCCCTTTAGATGAGGAAATTGCCCTTCTCCTGCGGCAGAAGATGGAGAAGCAGGTTATCCTCGTGGCCAACAAGGTGGATACAGCGATGAGGGTCTTCCATGCCGCCGAGTTCTACCGCCTCGGGTTTTCCGAAGTGCTCCCCATCTCGGCGGAACATGGAACGGGAGTCGGGGAACTCCTCGATCACCTGCTAGGCCTTCTTCCGGCGCCGGAAAAGGTGCAGGCAACCTCAGGTGCTGTGACGATCGCCGTGGTGGGGCGGCCCAATGTAGGAAAATCTTCCCTGGTCAACCAGATCTTGGGTGAGCCCCGGGTCATTGTCAGTCCTGATCCCGGGACCACCCGGGATGCCATTGATACGCCCTTTACCTATCAGGGACAACGGTATGTATTGGTGGACACCGCGGGGATTCGGTCCAAGAGCCGGATGAAACATAGGCTTGAGTACTACAGTGTGCTGCGAGCCATCAAGAGCGTGGAGCGTTGTGATGTGGCCCTCATCCTGCTGGAGGCAACGACCGATGTGGTGCGTGAGGATGCCCGAATCGGCAGCATTGTGCACGAGGCGGGCTGCGCTTCCATCCTGGTGGTGAACAAATGGGATCTGGTGGAGAAGGGGGTGAAAGTGGCAGATCAGCACACCCGGCGTATTCGGGACAAGCTGAGATATCTCAAGCATGCGCCAGTCGTCTTCATCTCGGCCCTCACCGGACAACGCGTATTCAAGATCTTCGGCCTCTTGGAGCGCGTGCTCAAAGAGCGGGATCGCCGGATTCCGTCGGAGGAGCTCAATCGCTTCCTCGCCAAGGTGGTGGCAGAACATCCTCCCTCATCAGCTCGGGGGCGTCCGATCAGGATCCGGCACGCTACCCAGCTCGGCTGCCGACCGCCTACCTTTCGCCTCTCCGTGAACGATCCGAAAGATATTTCCCCTTTCTACACACGTTACCTGGTAAACCGAATTCGGGCTGCCTATGGCTTTGAGGGTAATCCCATCCGTGTCTACTTTCGAGGTGGGGGCCGCCTTCGGACGCGGCGACTGCATGACGCGTGAGATTGACTGCTGCATTGTCGGATCTGGGATTGGGAGTTTGGCCTGTGGAACCGTGCTGGCCCAGCGGGGTTGGCAGGTTCTCCTGCTCACGGTGAGACCGCTCGAGGATTCCTTCAGTTGTGTCCAAGATGGGGTCGAGCACGACCGGTCCCCGGAACTGTTCTGGGGATTCGAGAAGAACGGATTTCTCCGCCAGTTGCTGGCTGCTCAGGAGAGTGACCCCGCGCTAGTTCGACGTCAGCCCGGACTCCAGGTGGTCCTTCTCCGCCACCGCCTGGGATTCTACGGCCTGGGATGCAACTGGGATCGGGAACTTCGACGTGAATTCCCGAGTTCTTGGCGCGCTATCCTCAGATGTTCCGAGCAACTCTGCTCCCTGTCCGAGGTGATGCGGGGTCAGATGGAGGCTCCCCTCTGGGGTATCACCTCCTGGGGCCGCACTCGGTTCATCGGACGGCGGCCTTTCAGAGCCTTTCTGGAAGACTTTGGCCTCCCGCCCCCATTCTGTGGGATCGCTGAAGCGGCGACGGCGGCCTGTTTCCATGTCGAACCGTGGGAGACCACTGTGGGAATGGCCGCTGCGACCTTCGGCCATATCCAGAGAGGGCTCTTTGCCCCCCGGGACGGAGCGAAGGCGTTGGTCGAGGAGCTTGTCTCCCGTTTCCAGGGGCTGGGAGGACAGATCCGCGTGGGCGCCGTGAGAGAGGTGAAGAGGAAATGGGGAGCAGTACGCGAGGTAGTGATGACGGAGGGGGAGGTGGTTTCGTGTCGGTTTGTGGTGGTGGAACCGGAACCGAATCCCGGGGATCGGACCCTCCATGTTCAAGTCGACGAGGCGCTCATCCCTGGGGAGATGGGGCAGAACGTCCTGGTGGTCGAGGCTGATCCGAAGGAGGCAACTCCGGCGGCCGTCCTTCATCTCGCGTTAGGAAGGATCAGTACTCTTCATGATCCATTGCGCCGTGAACGATCTGTTGCGATCCGTATCCTACGAGCCTCCCCGCAGGACCCGATGAGCCTGTTAGAGGAGACCTTCCCAGGGTGGGCGAAGGCCAGGGTGTGTTCAGGCCCACCAAAGCGGCAACAGGCGGAGCACGTGCTGTTCTCTCGCCGCTGGCCAGGCCGGAGGAATGTACTAGTGATCTCGGGGGAGGGCCCACTTGGTCGTGGGCTTTCGGCCGCTGCCTGGGACGGGTATCAAGTTGCGACCCGGCTCATGTCACGGACCTAACGCTCATCTCATCTTCATAAGGACATGAAACACAGGCCGCTGCCTTGACACTTTCACCCCTGCGTGATAGTTTTTAAATAGTTGGGTTGTTCATGAAGCCTGCCGAAATGCTTCTCAAATGCCGCTGGCGATTAGGAGGGGGCAGATTGCCCCCTGTTTTCACGTATTCTGAGCTGTTATTGAGCGTGTGAGCTGAAGTAGCCCGACGATCGGTGACCGACAATCGACGAGTGCAATAAGACGGTCATCGGACTTCGGCGAGCTCCCTTCGGGTCTGAGCCTCAGGGTCGAAGACCGTCGAGCCGTCACCGGTGATCGGTCATCGAACGGGGGGGGGAATTATGCGCCCGAAAGTGACTGTGATAGGAGCAGGGAACGTCGGGGCCTCGGTGGCTCAGTACACTGTCGAGAAGGAGCTGGCGGATGTGGCGCTGGTGGATATTGTTGAGGGACTCCCGCAGGGGAAGGCCCTCGATCTGCTGGAAACGGGACCCATCCACGGCTACGACTCTCGGTTAGCCGGCAGTAACGATTACGCCCCTACGGGGGACTCCGATATCGTCGTGATCACTGCCGGCCTCGCGCGGAAACCGGGAATGACCCGTGATGATCTTCTCTTCAAGAATGCAGAGATTGTGGGGGCGGTGGTGGATCAGGTGGCGCCGCGTTCCCCGAATGCGATCCTGATTGTGGTCTCGAATCCTCTGGATGTGATGACCTATCTGACTTGGAAGAGGAGTGGTTTCCCGAAGGAACGGGTGGTGGGGATGGCCGGAATCCTGGATTCAGCCCGCTTCCGCACTTTTATCGCCGTGGAGCTCGGGGTCTCTGTTGAGAACGTGACCGCCTTTGTCTTAGGCGGACACGGGGATACGATGGTTCCGCTGCCCCGGTACTCCACGGTGGCGGGGATCCCGATCACCGAGCTTCTCCCGAAGGAGCGGATCGACGCCATCGTCCAGCGGACGCGGGATGGGGGAGCAGAGATTGTAAACCTCCTAAAGACCGGCGGAGCCTACTATGCACCGGGAGCCGCAGTGGCCGAAATGATCGAGGCTATCCTGAAGGACAAGAAGAAGATCCTTCCGTGCGCCGCCTATCTCGAAGGCGAGTATGGGGTGAAGGGGCTGTGCGTCGGCGTACCGGTCAAACTCGGCCGAGGCGGGATCGAGCAGGTGGTTGAGATCAAACTCACCTCGGAAGAGAAGGCCGCTCTGGAGAAGTCCGTTGCTGCGGTCCGCGGATTGGTAGATAAGTTAAAGCTCTAAAGACAGTCCGTCTTGGGAGGGGAGAGTATGGCCCACACACATGATGTGCTGATCGTAGGGGGTGGGGGAGCAGGAATCCGCGCCGCAATCGCTGCGGCCGAGATGGATCCGCAGCTTGACATTGCGCTGGTCTCCAAAGTGTACCCGATGCGCAGCCATACCGTCGCGGCCGAGGGTGGCACAGCTGCTGTCATTAAGGAAAACGACAGCCTGGAAGACCACATCATGGACACCATCACCGGTTCTGACTGGTTGGCTGACCAAGATGCGGTCGAGGTGTTCGTCAAAGAGGCCCCGGCCGAGCTGATTCAACTAGAACACTGGGGGTGTCCCTGGAGCCGTGACCCTGACGGTCGTGTATCCGTGCGCCCCTTTGGTGGAATGAAAATTGAGCGGACCTGGTTTGCCGCTGACAAGACCGGGTTTCACTTCCTTCACGCCCTGTTCCAGACCTCACTCAAATACGAGACGATTCACCGTTACGATGAATGGTTCGTCACTCAGCTGCTCGTAGAAAACGGACGCTGCCAGGGGGTGACCGCCATCGAACTACGCAGTGGAAAGGTAGAACCCATTTTGGCCAAAGCGGTCGTGCTCTGCACCGGTGGCGCAGGGCGGGTTTTCCCCTTCACGACCAACGGGGCCATCAAGACCGGGGACGGGATGGCCCTGGCTTACCGTGCAGGGGTGCCTCTGAAGGATATGGAATTTCTCCAATACCACCCCACCGGCCTCCCCGGGACAGGGATTCTGATCACCGAAGCGGCCCGATCCGAAGGGGGGATTATGCTCAACAGGCACGGGTACCGCTACCTGCAGGACTATGGCCTCGGCACGCCTCTTGACATTACGGATCCCAGACACCCTCAGAAACGATCCATGGAGCTCGGCCCGCGGGACAAGCTGTCTCAAGCCTTTATTAAAGAGCGGGAGAAGGATAATACCATCCCGGGGCCTTACGGGGACGTGGTGTATCTCGACGTGCGCCACCTGGGAGAGAAAAAGATCAACAAGAAGATCCCCTTCGTGCGAGAGCTGGCGATGAACTACGCCGGCATCGACCCGGTCCACGAACCCATCCCCGTCTTGCCGGTGCTTCACTACATGATGGGCGGCGTGCACACCAACATCGAGGCAGCCACGCCACTGCCGGGGCTCTTTGCCGCGGGTGAGTGTGCTTGTGTCAGCATGAACGGCGCCAACCGGTTGGGTTCCAACTCTCTGACGGAGTTGTTGGTGTTTGGTGCCCGGGCAGGCAGGTCAGCGGCCGCCTTTGCCCGGGAACATCCGCAGGTTGACATCCAGGCCCTTGAAGCTCAGGCGGCAAATGAGCGGGAGCGGATCAACAAGGGGTTCATAGCCAAGCAGGGCGGCACGGAGCGGATGGCTCGCCTGCGCGTCGAGATGACGACGACGATGGAGTCGGGGGCTGGCATTTATCGTACGGAATCCTCACTGAAGGAGACGTGTAGCAAGCTTGCCGAACTGAAAGAGCGGTTTTCCTCTATTGCCCTCGACGATCGTAGCTTGACGTATAACACCGAGCTCATCGCCGCGTTGGAACTGGAATTTATGCTGGACGCTGCCGAAGCGATGGCATATTCGGCCTTGGCGCGGACCGAGTCCCGGGGTTCGCACCAACGGACTGATTACCCCAATCGTGATGACGAAAATTTTCTCGCCCACTCGCAGGCGTATCGGACCGAAGGCCCGCCCCGGATAGAGCTGTTGCCGGTGGTGATTACCCGGTGGCCCCCCGCTGAACGCAAATACGGAGCATAATGATGACAGAACCACGGGCAAAGCTTGAAATCTTCCGGTATCGACCAGAGACAGAGCAGAAACCGACCTTTCAGAGCTACGAAGTGCCATTCCGAAAGGATTGGGTTGTGCTGGATGCGATCAACTATGTGAAGGATGAGGTGGATGGAACACTGTCCTACCGGTGGTCGTGTCGCATGGGGGTGTGTGGCAGCTGCGGGGTGATGGTGAACGGCGAACCCAAGCTCGCCTGCGCCGTGTATCTCAAAGACTATTATCCGGCGCCGATTCGCGTCGAGCCGCTGGCCAACTTTCCGGTTGAGCGTGATCTGATCATCGATATGAACGACTTCATGGAGAAGCTCAAGCGGATCAAGCCATGGATCATCCGTGACCAGGAGAAACCCATCACCGAGGGAGAGTACCTCCAGACTCCAGGAGAGCTCGACGCCTATAAACAGTTTAGTATGTGCATCAACTGCATGCTGTGTTACGCAGCGTGTCCCATTTATGGTCTGGATTCTACCTTCGTCGGCCCGGCAGCCATTGCCCTCGCGCAACGGTACAATCTCGACTCTCGCGACCAAGGCCGGGCCGCGCGGCAAGAGGTGATCAACGCCCATGACGGAATCTGGGAGTGTACCTTTGTGAGTGAGTGTGATGTCGTCTGTCCTAAGAATGTAGACCCGGGTGCTGCCATCCAACAGGCCAAGGTGTCCGGGGCGCTTGAATTGTTCAAATCGGTGCTCATGCCACGGGGGTCGCGATGAGGCCATACCGGCGTCCCCTCCCTTGGACCTGGTGGCTCGAGAAGCGGAACTACCTCCTCTTTATGTTGCGCGAGATGACCAGTGTCTTCATCGCGGCCTACCTGATCGTTTTTCTTTTCCAGCTGGCACAACTTACGCAGGGAGCTGAGGCGTACGCGGCCTTTCTTGAACGGCTGGCGTCCCCGGGTTGGATTCTCTTCCATCTGTTGGCGCTCGTCGCGGCCCTTTATCATACGATCACGTGGTTTAATCTGACCCCGAAGGTCTTCGTCGTGCGCATGGGGGAAGAGCGGCTGGCGCCCGTATTCATTGCCGCCCCCAACTATGTGCTGTGGGTGGTGATCTCCGCGGTTATCACATGGATTGTGCTGGGGAGCTGAATTATGGCCAAATCTAATAAAGAGGCGTTTTGGTGGTCCCTTTTTGCCGCCGGTGGCGGCGTCGCAGCACTGGTTGTGCCAGTGCATATCCTGCTTACCGGCTTTGCGGCACCGCTCGGCTGGGTGCCAACGGAGCCACTCGGATATGGGCGAATGCTGGCTTTGGCCTCGCATCCGCTCACTCGCCTTTACCTGTTTGGTCTGTTTTCTTTGGCATTTTTCCATGTCGCTCACCGCATCCGGCATACCCTGTATGACATTGGCTTGAGGGGATTTCAGACCCCAATCGCAGTCATCTGCTATGGGGCGGCTATGGTTGGCACCGTGGTGAGCGGAATCATTCTGTTGGCCATTCCTTAGATAGTAATTTCGAGCTTTCAGGTGGCAAGAAAGGTTTGACGTGTCGGATGTTCTTACGTCCCCAAGGATCGGGAATATTTAGAGCGCGGGCACGCTAGCCTCGGAGCGGCGTTGGAGACTGGCCGGAGAAAGACAATCCATGAAGATTCATGAATATCAGGCGAAGGCAATCCTGGCCGAGTTTGGGGTGCCGGTTCCGCGAGGACGCGTGGTCGCAACGCCCGCCGAAGCTGGCGACATCGCACGGGAGCTCGGTGGGACCGTGGTCGTCAAGGCACAAATCCATGCGGGCGGTCGAGGGAAAGGGGGCGGCGTCAAACTCGCGAAGTCTCCGGGAGAGGCGGAGCAGGTCGCGTCTGAAATCCTGGGGATGATGCTCAAGACGCATCAGACCGGGCCGGAAGGCCAGCGCGTGAAACGCGTGCTGGTCGAGGAGGCCATGGACATCCGCCAGGAGCTCTACCTCGGGATCGTGATTGACCGCTCGGTCGGCCTGCCAGTGATTATGGCCTCCAGTGCTGGGGGGATGGACATTGAGGAGGTGGCCCAGACCAGGCCGGACGCTATCACAAGGGTGCACGTGGACCCGGCCACGGGCGTCCAAGGTTTCCACACCCGCAAGCTGGGGTTTGGACTTGGCGTCACAGGGGACACGCTTAAGGGAGTGGCCGATTTCCTGATTCGCCTGTACCGCGCCTTTGAGGCGAAGGACTGCTCCCTCGCCGAGATTAACCCGCTGGTGATTACCGGGGATGGCCGCCTGCTGGCCCTGGATGCGAAGATGACTTTCGACGACAACGCGACCTCCCGGCACGCCGATGTCCTGGCGCTTCGCGACGTAGACGAGGAGTCTCCCCTGGAGGTTGAGGCCTCAAACTACGGCCTGAGCTACATCAAGCTGGACGGCAATGTAGGGTGTATGGTCAATGGCGCTGGTCTGGCCATGGCCACCATGGACATTATCAAGCTGGCTGGGGGCGAACCAGCGAACTTCTTGGATGTGGGGGGCGGAGCCAGCGCCGAGCAGATCGAGAACGCCTTCCGTATTTTAATCTCGGACCGAAATGTCAAAGTCGTCCTGATTAACATCTTCGGCGGCATCCTTCGGTGTGACCGTTTGGCGGAGGGGGTCATCAAGGCTGTCAGGGCCCTGGGTGTTACCCTCCCCATCGTGATCCGGATGGAAGGTACTAACGTGGAGCTGGGGAGGCAAATGCTGAAGGAATCAGGGCTGAACTTTGTGAATGCTGAAACCATGGCTGAGGCCGCAGCGTTGGCTGCCCAAGCGTCCAAAGGTGTTCAGAGTTCATAATTCAGGGCTCAGGGCAGAAATGTCAGCGGGTGTTGTTCCATGAACCCTGAACCATCCACCATGAACGAGAGAGGGGCATGAGTATCTTAGTCGACGAGCAGACGCGGGTGGTCGTCCAGGGGATCACGGGGAGAGAGGGGAGTTTTCACGCCATCGGACCCAACTGTCCGGGCGTGATTTCCCCCGGCAAGGCCAAAGTGGGGATCATGCCCGGCCACATCCACATACCGGGACCAGTCGGTGTGGTCTCCCGAAGTGGCACCTTGACCTATGAAGCCGTAGGACAGCTGACTCAGCGTGGGATCGGACAATCCACCTGTGTCGGGATTGGTGGCGATCCGATTATTGGAACGAGCTTTGTCGATTGCCTTCGCCTTTTCCAGGAGGATCCGGGGACGGAGGCGGTTCTTCTGATTGGGGAGATTGGTGGGACCGCGGAGGAAGAGGCCGCAGCGTTCGTTAACGCCCATATGGACAAGCCGGTCGTTGGGTACGTAGCGGGAATGACAGCTCCTCCTGGACGCCGCATGGGACATGCCGGTGCGATCATCGCGGGGGGAAAGGGAACGGCGGCCGAAAAGGTGAAAGCGATGGAGGCGGCGGGAATCGGGATCTGCCGCTCCCCGGCTGAGATGGGGGTGATGGTCGAAGAAAGCCTCCGAGGCAGGTGAGGAGGGAGAGGGTTCTGAGGAGCGCGGCCGTGGACTTCACGGTGCTCCGGGACGAGGCCACCTGTGTCCCAGGTGGTCTTTGTTTCGAGAGGGGGCGGGTATGGAGCGGACACTGGCCATTGTGAAACCGGACGCAGTCGCCCGTGGTAAGATCGGGGAAATCATCCGCCGCTTCGAGGAGGCAGGACTCCGGATCTGTGGGCTCAAAATGGTCTGTCTGGAAAAGAAGGAGGCCGAGCAGTTTTACCATGTCCACCGTGAACGTTCGTTTTTTGAGAGCCTGACTGCGTTTATGAGCTCCGGTCCTTCAGTGGTCATGGTCTTGGAGGGGGAGGAGGCCATCTCGGTCTTGCGTACCCTCATGGGGGCTACGGACCCGGCCAAGGCGTCCCCGGGGAGCATTCGGCGGGATCTGGCCACGAGCATTGAACAAAATGTGGTCCACGGATCAGATTCGCCAGAGTCTGCCGCCTTGGAGGTACTTTACTTCTTCGCGGAGGGTGATATCTTGCATTACACTCGGGCGGATCGTGTTGACGGCCAGGACCGGTAATCGGTGACACCTTTGCACCACGTGGAATGCTGTGACGTCGCGGGTTTACCCGGGGATAGTTCGAGTTTTTCCCTTGACATCCCCAGGTCCGTTCAGTATAATTCGCCAGTTTTTCCAGGGTGAAGTTGGATGTTCGTTGACATCGCCCAGATCCCCGCAGAAGGTCTAGATATCCAATTTCGTCAGGTTGAGGATATCCTGGATCCCTCCGGGGAGAAGTTTCAATTTCTTCGGCCGGTCGAGGCCATGCTTCATTTCTACCGGATTCCGACCGGGGTCTGGGTGCGAGGGCAAATCTCATCTCACCTCCAGCTCCACTGCAGTCGGTGTTTCGAGCTATTTACTTTCCAGATCTGTGAGGGATTTGAGGTAGAATACCGTGGCCCCCTCGGGAGGAGCGTGGAGGAGCAACACGAGCTGGGACGCGACGAACTGGACGTTAACTTTCTCGACGGGGCGCGGATCAATGTGGGCGGACTCGTCCGGGAGAATCTCTTGTTAGCGGTACCGGTGCAGCCTCTCTGCCATGAGGGATGTCGGGGACTCTGTCCTCATTGCGGGGTCAACCTGAACGGGGAAACGTGCCCTTGTTCCTCCCGTGGCGTTGATCCCCGGTGGAGAAAATTGGATTCCCTATTATAAAGGAGGGGATTGTGGGGCTCCCCAAGCGTCGCCATTCACACGCACGGACCAGGATGCGGAGGGCACACGATGCCCTATCCCTGCCTCCGGTGGCGGTTTGCCCTCACTGTCGGGAAAAGATGCTTCCTCATCGGGTCTGTCCCAGCTGTGGCTACTATCGGGGTCGCGAGGTGGTCAAGCGGGAGGAATCGTAAGGGTATAGGAAAGGAGCCGTCATCTTCCGGACGGCAAGGCGGGATGGAGACTGCACCTTTTTTGCTGTCGGGTCGCGGTCGCGTGACCGTGGCCCTTGATGCTATGGGCGGGGATGGCGGAGTCGCCGTCACCGTGGAAGGCGCGGTTGGGGCGGCCCGGGATCTGGGGTTTTCTGTCGTCCTTGTCGGGATCGAGGAGGATATTGTCCAAGAACTCTCCCGGTTTGATACCCGAGGGTTGGATATCCGCATCCGCCATGCCCCCCAGGTGGTGGAGATGTGGGAATCCCCTTCGGTGGCGCTCCGGAAAAAGAAGGATTCATCGATCCGGGTGGCGGTAGATCTGGTCAGGGAGGGAGAAGCGGAGGCCATGGTAAGCGCGGGGAATACCGGAGCGGTCATGGCCACTGGCTTGATCGTTCTTGGCCCGCTGGCTGGTGTAGAGCGGCCCGCCATTGCCGCGCAGGTGCCCACCCTGGGAGGTTACACGATCCTCGTGGATGTGGGGGCGAACGTGGACTGCAAGCCTCGCCACCTTGTTCAATTTGCGATTATGGGAACGGTCTATGCCCGAAAGATTCTGGGAAACCCCAATCCACGGGTCGGCCTCCTGAGTATCGGCGAGGAGGAGACCAAAGGAAACGAATTGACCAAAGAGGCCTTCCGTGCGTTGGAAGATGTCCCCGGCGTGGATTTCATCGGGAATGTGGAAGGCGTGGATGTCTTCAACGGGAAGTCCGATGTGGTGGTCTGCGACGGTTTTACCGGAAATATCGCGCTCAAGATCGGGGAGAGCGCGGCCTGGACCATGCTCACCCTCTTCAAGGAGGAGCTGAGCCGGGGCCTGATTGGGAAGGTAAGCCTGTTGCTTCTTCGCGGCTCCCTGCAACGGTTCCAGCGACGGATTGACTACACGGAGTATGGAGGTGCCCCGCTCCTCGGTCTGAACGGGGTGGTCGTTATTAGTCACGGGCGGTCCACGGCTAAGGCCATCAAAAATGGAGTCCGGGTAGCGGGGGAGTGCGTCAAGAATCGGGTGATCGATTGCATCCGCGAAGGGGTCGCCCAGAGCTAGGGGGCATTTATGGATCGGAGCCGGATTATCGGCACAGGGTCAGCGGTGCCAACTCGGATCTTGCGCAACGCGGACCTTGAGCAGTTGATTGATACAAGCGATGAGTGGGTGAGGTCCCGGACGGGGATCTCGGAACGCCGCGTCTGCAGCGAGGGGGAGGATACCGCAATCCTGGCGGAGAAAGCAGCACTTCAGGCTTTGGAGGCTGCGGCGATGGACCCCATGGATCTTGACCTCATCCTGGTAGCCACCATCACCCCCGCCCTGCTCTTCCCGGCCACGGCCTGTCTGCTCCAAGACTCTCTCCATGCCCGACGGGCGGCAGCCTTGGATATCTCTGCTGCCTGTTCAGGGTTCATCTATGGTCTCGCCGTGGCGGATAACTTTATCCGAACCGGGATGTATCGAACCGTTCTCCTGGTTGGATCCGAAACACTCTCCATCCTGACTGATTGGAGTGACCGGAACACTTGTGTCCTCTTTGGCGATGGGGCGGGAGCGGTTGTCTTGCAGGGGCAGCGAGGCGAGCGGGGGGTTCTCTCGACCCACCTGTACTCGGATGGATCGCAGTGGGATCTCCTTATGGCACCCGGGGGAGGGTCCCGATATCCCGTGACACCTGAGGTTCTCGAGCAGCGTCTGAACAAGATCAAGATGTCAAACGGCAATGAGGTCTTTCGGATCGCCGTCAGGGCGATGGAGGATGCCTGCATTACGTCCCTGAAACATAACCAGCTTGAGGTTGCCGACGTCGATGTGGTTGTCCCTCACCAGGCCAATGCCCGGATCATTCAGGCGTTGGCGCATCGCCTCTCCCTTCCTCCAGAGAAGGTTATCACGAACATCGCTCGGTATGGGAATACTTCGGCCGCATCCGTCCCGTTGGCGCTGGATGAGGCAGTCCGCATGGGAAAAATTCGCGAAGGGAACCTGGTCCTCCTCGTGGCCTTTGGAGGGGGGCTCACCTGGGGATCGGCAGCGGTCCGGTGGTGAGAGGGGACCCCCTCGAAGCAAGGGGGGGGGGGGCGGCCGAGCGCCCACGGCAAGACGGGGTTGATGGAAGGAAAGACCGCATTTGTTTTTCCGGGACAGGGGTCCCAATATGTGGGCATGGGCCGCGACCTTGCAGAGGGCTTTCCGACGGCACAGGCCCTCCTGGCGGAGGGGAGTGAGGTCCTCGGGGAAGATCTGGCTCGGCTCTGCTTCGCGGGTCCAGAGGAGACCCTGAGTCTGACGGCTAATACGCAGCCGGCGGTCCTGACGGTGAGCACCATGGTCTGGGCGGTTGTGCTTGAGCATGGGATTCACCCAGACTTTGTGGTGGGGCATAGCTTGGGGGAGTATACGGCGCTCGTAGCTGCCGGGTCTCTGACATATTCGGACGCGCTGCGAACCGTCCGGCGCCGGGGGGAACTGATGCAGGAAGCGGTGCCAGTCGGCATCGGCGCGATGGCTGCCTTGCTCGGACTGGACGATGACGCCGTTGTTGCAGTGTGTGATGAAGCGTCGACGGCAGGCATCGTAGAACCTGTCAATTTCAATTCACCCGGGCAGGTCGTTATTGCGGGCCACGCGACCGCCGTTAGCCGGGCAGTGGAATATGCGAAGGAACACGGTGCTCGGCGCGCAATTATTCTGCCCGTCAGTGTGCCATCGCATTCATCACTGATGCGTGATGCGGGTCTGTCACTGGCTGAGACACTAAACGATACGGCGTTTGTCGCTCCCGAAAAGACCGTGATCAGCGCAGCAAGCGGTTTGCCCTATACGGATGCAGACAATATTCGCAGTACGCTTTCCCTGCAGGTATACAGTCCGGTCCTGTGGGTAAAAACGGTGCAGGCGATGATTTCGGAGGGTGCAGACACCATTATTGAATGCGGCCCCGGCAAGGTACTTGCCGGACTCCTGCGACGTATCGACAAGGGCATAACTGTCGCACACCTCGATAACCACGATAGCTTGCAAAAAGCACTGCAAGCCTGACCCATTGAGCACAACAAGGAATCCAACATGAGCAGTCTTTTTACCTCAGACGTACTGTCCGGAGAGATCGCGCTGGTGACCGGCGCGTCGCGCGGAATCGGAGCAGCAATAGCCGCAGCACTGGCAGCGGCGGGCGCGACGGTCATCGGCACGGCAACCAGCCAGGGCGGGGCGGATGGCATCTCTGCGGCATTAGGCTCCAGCGGTCGCGGCGCGGTCCTGAATATCGCGGACGAGGAATCGGTGCAGATACTGATCAAAGACATTCAGGCGAACGAGGGTGCGCCGCTAATTCTCGTCAATAACGCCGGGATCACGCGCGATAACTTACTCATGCGCATGAAGGCCGAGGAGTGGGATGACGTTCTGGAGACCAACCTTACCGGCACGTTCAGAGTCAGCAAGGCGTGCCTGCGCGGCATGATGAAGGCGAAAAGAGGGCGCATGATCAACATAGCCTCGATCATCGGCGTTACGGGTAATGCCGGACAGGCGAACTACGCGGCATCAAAAGCCGGCCTCATTGGCTTCTCAAAGTCTCTGGCGCGGGAAA
>LKGT01012109.1_pt1 | contig 14191 bp, 17 predicted proteins | sample 503861 | NCBI WGS metagenome assembly LKGT01 (sample SAMN04113194, study PRJNA297058) | marine sediment metagenome | biome: marine benthic biome; feature: marine benthic feature; material: marine sediment; isolation source: sediment sample collected at the water-sediment interface from the South......
CGAGATGCTCTCGAAGAGCGAAAGGAGGCTTGCTCATGCGTTATGTTGGCCTAGATGTCCACTGGAGGCAATCGACGATCTGCGTGCATGATACTCGAGGACGGAAGCTGTCGACGCAGACGATAAAAGGGAATTGGTCGAAGGTCCTCGAAGAGCTGGGTTTTGAGGTTACAATTAATAGGCGCCGTGGCACCCCGCCCAAGAAGCGCGAACCGCACCTACGGGTGGTCGATTCCTCGAAAGGCGAGGATGACTAGCCGCGTAAAGCGGTCGCGGGCGCACATCGCAGCCGGCGCCTCCCCGGGTCTCTGCTCTGTTTGAATCTTCGTAGACGGTCCCTGCTCCAGGGCTGTTATCGTACGAAACAATTGACGCCTTGGCTGCGTTCTCGGCCGAGGGCGAGGACCTGGAAGATGAGCCGGTCGGGGACGAAGATGATCTTGCGGATTTCCTGACCGTTCAGATGGCGGCGGACCGCCTCCTCGGCGAGCGCTTTCTCCTTCACCTCGGCTTCGCTCGAGCCGCGGGCGGCCCTGATCGTCGCGCGGAAGCGGCCGTTCACCTGCACCGCGATGTTGATCTCTTCGGCCAGGGCTTTTGCGGGCTCGTACTCGGGCCAGTTGGCCGTGGMGGCCCGCATGGACCTGCACGGCCTGACCCAGGAGGAGGCCCACCGGGCGCTTTCGGCCTTTGTCCAGGGGTCCCAGGCGGCGGGGCGGCGCTGCGTGCTGGTGATCACCGGCAAGGGTCTGCGCCCGGACGGCACCGTCGGGGTGCTGCGCGCCGCCGTGCCCCACTGGCTCAACCAGCCGGATTTGCGCGAACGCATCGTGGCGTTCACCCATGCCACGCCCCGGGACGGCGGCGACGGGGCGCTCTATCTGCTGTTGAAGAGGAAACGGTGAGCCACGGTGCGCCACCGCAAGGGGGACGGGGGATGTCCTCGTCGGGGGAGGTCCGGTGACCCCGTTCGGCCAGAAGATCCGGGTGTTGCGGGCCCGCCGCGGCATCACGCTGAAGGCCATGGCCGGCGATCTCGGCGTCTCGTCGGCCTATCTCTCGGCCCTCGAGCACGGCAACCGGGGCCGCCCCGGCCCCGGCCTGATCATGCAGATCTGCGGCTACTTCGACCTCATCTGGGACGAAGCCGAGGAGCTCAAGCGCCTGGCCGAGCTTTCCCATCCGCGCGTCGTCGTGGACACCGCGGGGCTGAGCCCGCGTGCGACCGAACTCGCCAACCTGCTCGCCCAGAACATCGGTGCGCTGGACGAGGACACCATCGACTGGGTTTTGGCGGAAATCCGCGGCCGCATGGTGCCGAAAAAGGGACCGAYSSWCKGARSGMCGSNCGTYGKYNCGMSCCTMGNNGSMYTACAGGATAAACTTCCTCAGGTCCACGTCCTTGGCCAGYTCGCCGACCTTTKCGCGCACCTGKTCGGCGTCGATGRTGATCGATTCCCCGTTGCGCTCGGACGCCGTGAAGCTGATGTCCTCCATCAGTTTCTCCATCACCGTATGCAGSCGCCGGGCGCCGATGTTYTCGACCCCGTGGTTGATCTCGGCGGCMAGGTCGGCGATTTCGSCGATGGCGTCGTCGGTGAGYTCGAGGGTCACSTCTTCCACCGCCATCAGGGCRATGTACTGCTTKATCAGGCTGGCCTCGGGCTCGGTGAGGATGCGCACGAAGTCGTCCCGSGTCAGCGCCTGCAGYTCGACCCGGATGGGCAGMCGTCCCTGCAGCTCGGGCAGCATGTCCGASGGCTTGCACATGTGGAAGGCGCCCGACGCGATGAACAGGATGTGGTCGGTCTTGAYGGTGCCCCGCTTGGTGGMCACCGTGGTTCCCTCGATCAGGGGCAGCAGGTCCCGCTGCACGCCCTCGCGGCTGACGTCGGCGCCGACGCGCTCGGASCGCRCGGTGATCTTGTCGATCTCGTCGATRAAGACGATGCCGTTGTTCTCCACCRTSTCGATGGCCTGCTTGACCACCTTGTCCTCGTCCAACAGCTTGTCGCCCTCCTCGGCGATCAGCAACTCATGGGACTCGCCCACGGTCATGCGCTTCGGTTTCGTTTGCGTGCCGAAGGCCTTGCCCATCATCTCGTTCAGGTTGATCATGCCCATCTGGGCGCCGGGCATGCCGGGGATATCGAAGGTGGACAGCCCGCCACCGCCGTGATCGGCCACCTGGAGCTCCACCTCCTTGTCGTCGAGTTCCCCGTCGCGCAGCATCTTGCGGAATTTCTCCCGGGTGTCGCGGCTCGCCCCATCGCCGACCAGGGCGTCGAGCACCCGTTCCTCCGCGCTCAACTCGGCCTTGGCCTTGACCTGGCGGCGCAGGCGCTCGCGGCACTGTTGGACGGCCATCTCCAGGAGGTCGCGGATGATCTGCTCCACGTCGCGCCCGACGTAGCCCACTTCGGTGAACTTGGTGGCCTCCACCTTGATGAACGGCGCCTGGGCCAGCTTCGCCAGGCGGCGGCTGATCTCGGTCTTGCCGACGCCGGTGGGGCCGATCATCAGGATGTTCTTGGGCAGGACCTCCTCGCGCAGGTCGTCGTCCAACTGCAGGCGCCGCCAGCGGTTCCGGAGCGCGATGGCGACGGCGCGCTTGGCGTCCTTCTGGCCGATGATGAAGCGGTCCAGCTCGGAGACGATCTCGCGCGGGGTGAAGCTGGTCATAGGGTTTCGATGGTGATGGTGTCGTTGGTGTAGACGCAGATGCCGGCGGTGATCTCCATGGCCCTGAGCGCGATGGCCTCGGCGTCCATGTCGTCGCGGTCCAGCAACGCCCGCGCCGCGGCCAGGGCGTAGTTCCCGCCCGAGCCGATGCCGATCAGCCCGTCCTCGGGCTCCAAAACGTCGCCGGTGCCGGTGAGCACCAGGGAGCCGTCCTTGTCGGCCACCGCCATCATCGCTTCGAGCCGGCGCAGGTAGCGGTCCGTGCGCCAGTCCTTGGCCATCTCCACGCAGGCCCGGGTGAGCTGGCCGCGGTATTGCTCGAGCTTGCCTTCGAGCCGCTCGAACAGGGTGAAGGCATCGGCGGTGGCGCCGGCGAACCCGGCGATCACCGATCCGTCGCCCAGCCGGCGTACCTTTTTCGCGTTGGCCTTGACCACCGTTTCGCCCAGGGTCACCTGCCCGTCGCCGGCRATSACSACGGWRTTTCCCTTGCGCACCGAAAGGATGGTGGTGCCGTGCCAGATGTACTCGCTGCCGTATGCCATGATGCCCTGCGTGTCCGGAAAAACAGGGGCGCATGCGGCGCCCGCGGCCCGGGACCATACCCGATGATTGCGGTCTATGAATTAGGCTTGAGAAGTCGCGCGGTCAAGGCCGGCCGCCGTATGGACGACACCGGCGCGCCGTCTTCCGTGCCCTCCGGTCCGTCGGNAAATTGCGGTCCCKSTTSCCYKGGCCCGGTKGGCGTTTSSCGCRGCGYGGACTGGCGGTKCRCCTTCGTTCCTGTTACAAGGACCGGCGSATTTCRRSAGGGGACGCACCATGCGYAAGGCCACCGTCGAGCGCAAAACCAAGGAGACGGTGATCACCGTGACCGTCAACCTTGACGGGACCGGCCGCTATGACGTTTCCACGGGCATCGGTTTCCTCGATCACATGCTCGAGCAACTGGCGCGCCACAGTCTCATSGACCTCGAGGTGAAGGCCACCGGGGACCTCGGCATCGAYTTCCACCACACCACMGAGGACACCGGSATCGTCATCGGCCAGGCCGTCAAGCAGGCCCTCGGCGAGGCCAAGGGAATCAAACGGTTCGGTTCCGCGTTGATCCCCATGAACGARRCCCTGACCCGGGTGGCGCTCGACGCCGYGGACCGSCCCTACCTGATCTGGCGGGTGRTCTTCMCCCAGCCCAAGCTSGGCGAGATGGATACCGAGCTGTTCAAGGAGTGGTTCCAGGCCTTTTCCCAGCACGCSGGGCTGACCCTGCACGTGCAGAACCTGTATGGMGAGAACAGCCACCACATCGTCGAGTCCTGTTTCAAGGGCCTGGCCCGGGCGCTGCGCGATGCGTTGGAGATCGACCCCCGCAGCGCCGGCGCGGTGCCGTCCACCAAGGGGGTGCTGGGCGGTTCGCTGTGATCTCTTCCTGACACCGGGAGCCATGCGTCTTTACACCGTTCACGTCCGCCGCCATGGTCCGGATGCCGACAGCGATCTCGTCCTGATCAAGGAGGGTTTTTGTTGGCCGGCGTTCTTCCTTGGGCCGCTGTGGGCCCTGTGGCACCGGCTGTGGCTGGCGGCGCTGGTGCTGTTGGTCGCCAACTTGGCCTTGGGCGGGGTGGGGATGCTGTTGCACCTGGACGGGCTCAGCCAGGGCGCGGTAGCGGTCGGCTTCGCGGTGATCGTCGGCTTCGTCGCCAACGATCTGCGCCGCCGCAGGCTCGCCCGGCGGCACTTCACCCTCGCCGCGGTGGTCTCGGCCGCCGGGCGCGAGGCCGCCGAATGGCGCTTCCTCGACGGCGAGCCGGAGTTGGCGGCGGAACTCGGCCGATGAGCGTCGTTATCATCGATTATGGATCGGGCAACCTGCGCTCCGCCGCCAAGGCCTTCGAACACGCCGTCGCCGCCGCCGGGCTCGACCTCACGGTGGACATCACCGCCCGCGCCGACGATGTCGGCAGGGCGAGCCACGTGGTGCTGCCGGGGGTCGGCGCCTTTGCCGACTGCAAGCAGGGCCTGGAGGCCCTTCCCGGCATGGTCGATGCCCTGGAAAGGGCGGTGGTCCGGCAGGCCAGGCCGTTTCTCGGCATCTGCGTAGGCATGCAGCTTTTGGCCACCACCGGGCGCGAACACGGTGAGCACGCGGGCCTGGGGTGGATCCCGGGGGAGGTCGTGGCCCTGGAGCCGGCCGACCCATCGCTCAAGATTCCGCACATGGGCTGGAACGAGTTGTGCCTGAAGGGGCCCGGCCATCCGGTATTCGAGGGCATTGCCGCCGGGTCGCACGCCTACTTCGTGCACTCCTACGGTTACGCCTGCGCCGACCCGGCCCACGTGCTGGCCACCGTCGAGTACGGAGGCGCGGTTACCGCCGTGGTCGGGCGCGACAACATGGTCGGAACCCAGTTCCACCCGGAGAAAAGCCAGGCCACGGGGCTGCGCCTGATCACCAATTTCCTGACATGGCGCCCGTGAGGAACGGGCGCGGATGGAATCGGAATCGAAATGATATTCTTTCCCGCCATCGATCTCAAGGAAGGCCAGTGCGTGCGGCTGGTGCGCGGCGACATGCGCCAGGCCACCGTTTTCAACACCGATCCCGCGGCTCAGGCCCGCATCTTCATGGAGGCCGGATGCGAATGGCTACATGTGGTCGATCTGGACGGCGCCGTCCTCGGCCGCCCGGTCAATACGGACTCCGTCGTGTCCATCCTGGAAGCCGTGGACATCCCGGTGCAGCTCGGCGGCGGCATTCGCGACCTGGAGACGGTAGCCCATTGGCTGAATAGCGGCGTGCGGCGGGTCATCTTAGGCACCGCGGCGCTGCACGATCCGAATCTGGTAAAGGAGGCCTGCCACCTGCATCCGGGCCGGGTGGCCGTGGGGATCGACGCCGCCGACGGCTTCGTTGCCGTCGAGGGCTGGGCCGAGCTCTCCGAGATGAAGGCCCTGGACCTGGCGCTCGAGTTCGAGGACGCCGGCATCGCCGCCATCATCTACACCGATATCGACCGCGACGGCGTCATGGAGGGCCTCGACATCGGGGCCGCCCTGGTGCTGGCCGGCGCCGTCTCGACACCGGTCATCGCCGCCGGCGGCGTGTCGTCGATGGCGGAGTTGCGCGAACTGAAAGAGACCGCGGAGGGCGCGCTGGAAGGCATCATCAGTGGCCGCGCCATCTACGACGGCGAGATCGATCCGGCGGCGGCGGCGGCGCTTCTCCGGGGGGCGCCCTCGTGAGCCGGCTGTAGGGCGATGCTGAAGGCGAGGATCATTCCGTGCCTGGACGTGGACCGGGGCCGCGTGGTCAAGGGCGTGAACTTCGTCGACCTGGTGGACGCTGGCGACCCGGTGGAGCAGGCCCGTATCTATGACCGCGAAGGGGCGGACGAGCTGTGCTTTCTGGACATCACGGCCAGCCACGAGGACCGGGACACCATTTTCGACGTGGTCGGGCACACCGCCGAGCAGTGTTTCATGCCCTTGACCGTGGGCGGCGGCGTGCGCACCAACGACGATATCCGCAAGCTGCTCCTGGCCGGCGCCGACAAGGTCTCGATCAACACGGCGGCGGTGAAGGAGCCGGAATTCGTGCGCCGCGCGGCCGAGAAGTTCGGCAGCCAGTGCATCGTCGTTTCCATCGACGCCAAGACCGCCGCCGGCGGCCGGTTCGAGGTCTACACCCACGGCGGCCGCAGAGCCACGGGCATCGACGCCGTGGACTGGGCCAGGCGCATGGCCGAATACGGGTCCGGCGAAATCCTGCTCACGTCGATGGACCGGGACGGCACCAAATTGGGGTTCGACATCCCGCTCACCGCCGCCGTCGCCGACGCGGTTCCGGTGCCGGTGATCGCCTCGGGCGGCGTCGGCACCCTGGACCATCTGGTGGAGGGCATCGTCGAGGGCCACGCGTCCGCCGTTTTGGCGGCCTCGATCTTTCATTTCGGGACCTATACGATTACCCAGGCCAAGGCCCACATGAAGGCGGCCGGCGTGCCCATACGCGACGATGCCTAAGGAGTGCGAATGACGGACAAGCCTGCCGACAGCGCCGTCCTCGGGCGCCTGTTCGAGGTCATCAGGAGCCGCCGCGGCGGCGACGTCGAACGGTCCTACACGGCGCGGCTGTTCGTGGACGGAATCGGCGCCATCACCCAGAAGTTCGGCGAAGAGGCGGTGGAGACGATGGTGGCGGCGCTTCAACAGTCCCCGGCCGAAGTGACCGGCGAAAGCGCCGATCTGCTGTACCACCTGCTCGTGCTGTGGGCCGAGGTGGGAATCGAACCGGCCGACGTGTGGGCCGAGCTCCAGCGCCGCGAGGGCACCTCGGGCCTGGCCGAGAAAAAAGCGCGATCGAAACCGTGAGGGGGAAAATCACCCATGCCCTATGATACCGACAACGTGTTCGCCAAGATCCTGCGTGGCGAAATCCCGTGTGAGACGATCTACGACGACGAATTCGCGATCGCGTTCGACGACATCAACCCCCAGTCGCCGGTGCACGTGCTGGTGCTTCCCAAGGGGGAATACGTATCCATGGACGATTTCACCGCCAACGCCTCGGATGCCGAGATCGCCGGCTTCTTCCGCGCCGTCGGCGCGGTGGCGCGGCAACTGGACGTGGTCGGGAACGGTTACAGAACCCTCGCCAACCACGGACGCGACGCCCACCAGGAGGTGCCCCACTTCCACATCCACATCTTCGCCGGCCGGGACCTGGGCCCGATGATCCGGCGCCCGCGTCCTTAACCCGGATATTTCATGAAGGCGCTGGCGCACGGAACGCCGGGGATTGTCCTTCGACGGATGGCGCCGGTTTCGACGAAGGTCCAACATGTCCTCATCACCGCTGAACGGTTTTGCGGCGGCCCTGTCCGCCCAAATCGGCGCCCGTGGCCTCAAGCCATAGCCCCGGCCATGCCTTTCGGCTTCGCACGCCACCTTGGACGACCATTGCCCGCCGCAATTCCCGTTCCCTTCATGAAATATCCGGGTTGACGCCGCGAAGGGCCGGTGGCCTTACGGGCCATAGGGGACTCCGCCCCCCACACCTGCGCCGGGGGTTTGCAAAACCCCTGGACCCCTTCAATCGGGTTCCAAGGGCCGTCGGCCCTTGGTGGGGATCAAAAGGGACAACGCCCCTTTGACCTTCCCATGACTGGTCAAGGCACGGTACCGGCGCTCCCGGTGCCTGGGCGCGGCCGTTCCGGGTACGGAATTATTGCGGATTCGAAATAACGGGACGGCGGATCAGAATGCGCCGGCGGCGGCCAGTTCCTTGGCGATCGTCTTCGCCGTGCGTTTGACGATGGCCTCGACCGCCGAGCGCTTTTCGTCGAGCACCCTGAGCACGTCGATGGTAGCGCCGTCGTCCATGGCGCGGCGGCCCAGCATCACCACGAACTCGGCCTTGCCGGGATTGGCGTCCGGTATCCGGCCGATGGCGGGTGTCTGGCGCAGGAGGCCCCTCGCCACCTCCAGATCGTCGCGCCGGGCCCCTTTCTCTGCACGCCGGGCGGCGCGTTCGGCCTTGACGCAGCCCTTGATGCCGCCTTCGTGGGTTTCGATGAAGCTCTTGACGGTTTCCGCGGTGCGGTCGTTGCGGTGCGCGTAGCAGAGCGCGGTGGCGTATTCCGACAGGCGCGTCTTGTCGTAGTCGATGCCGAAGACGAGCTTGACGATCGGGGTGAAGGGAGCCCGGATCTGCAGACCGATTCCCGCGGCGGTGCGCAATTCCGCATAGGCCTCGGGGTCGCCCTCGCACTCGAAGTAGAAGGCATAGGCGCTCTCGAGGGCGCGATACAGGGTCTGGCGCGATTTCGAATCCGCCTGCACCACCTCGCGCGCCAGGGCCTGGCACTCCTCGAGGCTTTGTGACAGTCGCGGCAACCCGCTCACATGGTCCACGGCCGATGCCGCCACGGCGGCGCCCTCGTCGGCCCGGGCGGTGTCCGCCGCCGGAGCCGCGGCGGGCACCGCGGCCAAAGTCGTCTCGGACGACTTTTTCTTGTAGGTGATCGCGCCGACGATGAAATCGAGGGTCTGCCCGTCTTCGCTGAACGGCAGCATGGCGCCGCGGAACAGGGCCGTGGAGCCGTCGGCGCCGACGTGCTCTTCGGCGAATTCCACGGGCGTCTTCCTGTCGACGACGTCGGTGTAGCGCCGGGCGACCTCGGCCAGCAGGGTATGGGCCGGCACCGCCGACAGCGGCTTGAGGGTGAAATCCTTCCCGCAGTCGTCGGTGAGCGCCTTGCCGACGAAGCGGAAGACCGGGTCGTCGGCGCCTTGCGCGAGATCGAGGGCGAAGGCGTTCGGCCCAAGGCCGGTCACCGCCTCCATGCGGAAGTTTGCCCGCGACGGGAATTGCTGCCCACCGCGCAGCGTGTTCCAGTAATTCTGGAGACGCAGAGTGACCCGCTCCTCGGCGGGGTCCTGCGCCATCGTCTCGGCCTCCAAGATCGTCGTCAAATCGGAATGGCTCATGGCGTGTGCGCCCCTTCCCAGTGCTGGGAATCGGGGCCACCGTAAGGCACCAAGGTTAACCGTTGGTGAACTGGGAAACAGGCTTGAACGGGGTGGGAAGCCCTACTCGGTATCTGTCAACGGTGATTCGGCCGCGCGGTCGATATTATTTGTATATGACCAATTATGCGACCACACCTGGCTGCTCATTTGAACTCGCGAGTCTGGTTTTGGCTAGGAGCGGACGTTCTGAGGGCCGTTGATCTTCGTCCGCTTCACCCCTCAAAGCAGACATACCGAGGCCCAATGTCCGCTCCTGGGACTAAAGCGGACCATTTGCAGTCGGGTGATCGACGTCCGCTTGTGACCCTTTCCGGACGTTCAAGATGTCTAGGGAAAGGCAAGACGGCGGCCACGGGGAGGGCCTTCTCTTGAATTGCCCCGRAGCATAAGTCTGCTCCTATCTGAATCTGGYCTTAGACCCTCCTCGGTAGGGCCCGGTTCAGGATCAGATARCCGAGCCCCCCCGACACSAGCGATCCGATCAAGACGCCAAGCTTGGCCTCGTTRACGATGCTCTCATCAGTGAACGCTAGTTCGCCGATGAAGATCGACATTGTGAAGCCGACACCCGCCAAAGCGCTCGCGCCCCAAATCTGCTTCCAGGTGACACCCTCTGGCAATTGCCCCTGGCCGCTTGCAACAATCACCCAGCTACCGAGCATGATGCCGATCTGCTTGCCCAGGATGAGCCCGAGCGCAACGGCGAGCCCGACGGGGGCGCCGGCGCCACCAAGCTCGCCGCCCAGGGGAATCCCCGCCGCGAACAGCGCAAACAGCGGCACGATCAGGAAGGACTGTACCGGATGCAGGGCGTGTTCCAGGGTCACGCCCGGCGGTCTCGTCTCGTCGGCCGCCAGGTAGATGCTGTCGATCGCCTTGAGCTGGGCCTTGTCGGTAATGATGCTCGTCTCCGTCGCCCCTGAACGCTGCAACTTCTTCAATTGCTCGCTTGCAAAGTCGACGAACTCGCCGGGCCGCCGCTGTGCGGTGACAGGAACAAGCAAGGCCACCAGCACGCCGGCGATGGTGGCGTGTATGCCCGAGGCCAGCACGGCCGCCCAGGCGCCGACGGCCAGTGCGACGTATACCAGGGTCTGCCGAAGGCGCATTCTGTTGGCTGCCCCAATCAGCGCCATGAAAAGCGCCGCGAAGGCAAGCGCCGTCAGATCGATCTGCTCGGTGTAGAACAGCGCGACCACGGATACGGCGAGCATGTCGTCGGCGATGGCCAGGGCGCTCAGGAACACCTTCAGCCCGATCGGCGCGCGGCTACCAAACAGGGCCAGAATTCCGAGGGCGAAGGCGATATCGGTTGCCATCGGGATGGCGAAGCCGCGCTCGCCGGGTCCGCCCAGATGGAAGATCAGGTAGATCGCCGCTGGAACGACGGCGCCGGCGAGTGCCGCCCCGACCGGGAGAATCGCCTGGCGAACCGTTGACAGCTCCCCGACCACCAGCTCGCGCTTGATCTCGAGCCCGACAACAAAGAAGAAGATCGCCATCAGGCCGTCCTTGATCCAGTGCTCCAGCGACAGCTTGAAGCTGGCCTCGCCCCAGGTGASGCCGATAKMGGTCTTCCCCAGCGCGAAATACTGGTCGGCCAGCGGCGAGTTGGCGAGGACCAGCGCCAGAACCGCGCTGGCCATGAGAACGACGCTTCCCGAGACCTCTGAGTGAACGAACCACTCGAACACACCGCTGYGCCTTTGTTCCCGGCCGCTGGCAACGCTGCTCATGTCTATCTCCCGTGGTTCGAGYGGCTAGGATGACTCAGGATTMGCGTTGTGGGGTTGGGGGGYAGGAAGAGTARGKAGGGGTCTAACGCGCTTGTAAKGGCTTCCTAGGGCGTCTAATGCACCTTCACGTCCTCAGGCCCTTTCTCTGACAGCAACGCCTCAACCGCCTTTATCCAGGTGTCCTGGAGAAGACAGCGAACCACGCTATTACGGGCAGACCCACAATAACCACGAACACAATCTCCTCAAACAGGGGTGCGCGGCCTAACGAAACAGGCTCCAGAGTCCCAATGGAGATCAGGCCGAAGACCACCACACCTCCGAAAAGAAATGCCCAGATCGATAGCAATACTCTGCTGCTCATCATCCCACCTATGGGTCACCGATTGCCACGAAGTTGGATGAACTGGTATCGCCCGCCCGGTCCTTCCGCCCCCCCCCGGGGGTCGTCCGCACCATTTGAGGGAGCGACCGGGGCCGGCGCTGCACTCGGGTCAGGAGTAAACCCCGTGCGGGCCTGCGCCCCGGCCTGGTCGCGGGAATGGGCTGGGACGGACCCGCCGCCGCGACCTTCTCCGGCCGCTGCCTCGGTCTCTACCTCATCGGCGCGGGTGAGGATTAAGCCCAACCCGTGCAGCAGGCCGAAGGTACCTATCGAGGCGTGCAATCATCGGTTCAATCTGCCAGCCGTTTCTGTGAATATCTGGCCATTTCGCGCCACTTCATTCCGGCGCTTCGCGAGGCCAGTTCTTAGCTGACATTTCCCAGGTAACCTTCAAATCGGCTCTGACAGGACCCAATTCTCACGGTCATTGGAATAGTTTCACCTTCTCCAGCTCCGCAAACTAGTTCACAACTATATTTAGGGGCTTRMMCCRYTYTKCCNWYSTATNASGTYGRTKCSMNTCCTYKRACGRCACATGGACCTCATCGCAAGACCAACMSACGACGGTTGNCCAAGAGCRTGAGACGCTGATGCATCRCCCATCTAAACCGCCTTGACATCACTCGGGTCATATAAGCGGATATTTCCGTTAAGGAGCTCATCTGGGGAAGAGRAAAGTTACCGCGAGGCGAAAGCCAAGGCCCTCTGGACCGTTGTTGGCGGWSKCCGCCCAGTAGCGCAGACCCCCCTGAATGCTGATCGGYWGCCCGCCAATGGCGAGCAGCTTGGACACGGCAATGTTGATTGGCACCGCCCATTCCTCGCTTTCCCAGTCATAGACGGTTTCGCTTTGCAGCGAGAAGGTCCAAGCGTCGTCGTTGGTGAAWGACACGAAGGGCTGCAGGAAGGTGGCATTTATGTCTGCCCGGTCGTCGTCGCCGGCAACCGACCAGAYKTGGKTGRCCARCCCRCCGTAGGTCCAACCYYYCGCCTGCCRCAGGRCGASGGCGGTCGGTCCGATGCCCCATTTCTCGGCGCCGAGCAGATCGTCGGTGGCGGYGGGCAGGCGAAAAACCGGACCGGCGCCCCARATYATGCCGCCGGCCGTYKGTGCGCTCGGCGAAAAGAAGAAACTCTGCAAGAYATCGCCGATACCGAACTGGCTACCGGCRCCGGGGRAAATATCRTCCTGCCATATGAYMGGYACRATMGTGCGCGATATSAYGTTCCAGTCSTTGTTCAGCKTAATCGGRATCACCGGCTGGATGTTGAGSGYCRCACGTTCGCCATCGTCTGCCGGRCCAATATCGGAATCGTAGTTGAACTGGAARGGGACGCTGATCAGTGCCGCGAYGGGATTGGMAAGTCGCTTTGCGAGGCGCTCCTCCTCCGAATCCGGCGCCTCCTGAGCCTGCGCCGAGAATGCCCCGGCGAACACGAGGCATAGGCTGCCGACCAAGATCTTGMAACCGGTCAAACGCGTTAGCATCGGCTTGAGTCCTTATCACGACGTTCTGGTTCAGGGTCCCGGGGCCTACGACTTCAACCCCGTTGGCCGGCGGCGACCACCTGACGTGTGCCCAAAAGGCGGTGGCCCCTTATYGCAACGCCAAYCTTYGACCGACGTTCTCCCTCACAGTCCATCCCCTCGCTTCGATGTTGCGGCGAGCCATGAGGCTCACGGTGCCTTCGACCCAGACCTCTTTTCCCGTGACGCCGGGGATCTGTGCCGCTGCTCGGTCGGCGCCGCCGCCGGCCTYAGACGCGAGGTCCACGGTCCAAGCGAGGTGATCGAAAGGGAAAATGACCACAAGCACACCCRCTGCCGTCTGAATAGCCGGAAAATCTCCGAGCTGCACCACGCGTCGCGCAGGCGCCACATTGAGGTGGTAGGCGGCCATCAGTTCTGCCTCACGCTCAAAGTAAAARGCGGCCGTTTCGTCCTGAGCRAGCGTGGCGCGTTCGATCATGATTGATCGGCCTGGGACGGCATTCATTCGCTCCATCGAAGCGACCAAATAGGTCGTCCTGGTCGGCGAATATTTTGGATGATCCAAGAAGGTACGGACCATGGAGTCGTGGACTCCCATKTTGCGCAATATCCGACCATTCAGCCTCTTGAGTTCCGCGGGCGGGTTGTYACGGATCCGCTGGTTCATCTGTTTSCCAAASYTCGTGCCTCGAACGRCCRMGCCGCCCACGCCCGGGATMGGCAYGAASGCGACCKTGACCACCAAGCCACCGGCGWAAGACGCCTGAGCGATGTCGCTTATTTCCGCCTGTAGCGGCTTGAAGCTCGAATAGGGATCGACGCCGAACTGGAATGCGGTAGCCCGCTTCGCATCAGCGTACCCGAACAGGGTGCTGAGCGTTCCTGCCTCTTGCTCGCTCGGACTCCCGAAGATCGAGTGACCAACATTGCTGACCCACGACCCCACTCCCTTGATCGCGCCCGCCGTCGTCKTGAMCGGMTYGGTCAACATGKCTCCAGCAARCCGCACTGGGCTCGTGGCWGCCCTTYYTAGGGCCTTTCCAAAGGCKTCGCYCCTTTCGATCTCCTCCATCTGTTGTATTGCGTGGAGCTCCTGGAGGCGGATATTGAGAAGGGCGGTACTWWWTACGTCGAACGTGCCGTAAGRGGTAGTGAGCCGATAAACGTTCAGGTATCCGTCATTGTGCACCCACTCCTCGATGCGGTAATTGGATCCAGTCAGCRCAATCCCGGGAAAAAGCTTCGAGGTATGGAAAACCGGCGGAGCCTCGAACTCCAGCATCGTCTGTGCACCGRTAGGCGCGGCCCAAACTAGAACCATCAACGCGGCAGTTATGKGGGCACTCATAACGATTGGCRATCTAA
>LKGT01012357.1_pt1 | contig 14176 bp, 17 predicted proteins | sample 503861 | NCBI WGS metagenome assembly LKGT01 (sample SAMN04113194, study PRJNA297058) | marine sediment metagenome | biome: marine benthic biome; feature: marine benthic feature; material: marine sediment; isolation source: sediment sample collected at the water-sediment interface from the South......
GGGGCGAGGCCGGCGGGCGCAGCGTCTACGAGGCGGCGGCGAGGGGCCTGAAGCCGGTGACCCTCGAGCTCGGCGGCAAGTCGCCCAACATCGTCTTCGGCGACGCCGACCTGGACGGCGCGGTCAGGGGCGTGGTGTCGGGCATCTTCGCCGCCACCGGCCAGACCTGCATCGCCGGGTCGCGCCTGTTGGTCCAGGACTCCATCCACAACGCGTTCACCGAAAGGCTGGTGGCGTTCGCCTCGACGGCGCGCATGGGCGACCCGGCGGACGCCGAAACCCAGGTCGGCCCGATCACCACCAAACCCCAGTACGCGAAGGTGCTGGACTATATCCAGGTGGCCCGGGACGAAGGCGCCGAATGCGTCCTCGGCGGCGGGCCGGCGGACCGTCCCGAATGCGGCGACGGCTGGTTCGTCGAGCCCACCATCTTCACCGGCGTCGAGAACCGCATGCGCATCGCCCAGGAAGAGGTGTTCGGCCCGGTGCTCTCGGTGATCCGCTTCAAGGACGAGGACGAGGCGGTCGCCATCGCCAACGACATCCCCTACGGCCTCGCCGCCGGCGTGTGGACTGAAAGCATCAAGCGCGCGATCACGGTGTCGGAGCGGCTGCGCGCCGGCACGGTGTGGGTCAACACCTACCGGGCGGTGAGCTTCATGTCGCCGTTCGGCGGCTTCAAGCGCTCGGGCCTCGGCCGCGAGAACGGCCAGGAGGCCATCCGCGAGTACCTGCAGACGAAAAGCGTGTGGATCAGCACCGCCGACCAGGTGCCCGACCCCTTCGTCATACGGTAGTGGCCTATATCAGCTAAATTGTACCCATACGACGGCGTTGCGAGGTTTCCGGCTAGGAGCGCGGCGCGCCGTGATGCTGGAGCATCACAAGCGGCGCGCGACGACGTCCGGAGGCCTCGCAACGCCGCCCTTCGGGTCGCTTTTCCCGTCCCCTCGGGGCGTCGGGAAGGCTTTCCGATGGGCCGCCATCGCCTGCGCCTCCCCTCCTACCGAGGAAACGGGAAAAGCGATCGTATGGGTGCACTTTAGCTGATATAGGCCACTAGCGGGACTTCTTCGCCCCGCCGCGGCGGCTTCTCCCGTGCCTACCGGGAAGGCCTCGCGCCAACGAAAGGGGGGCTTCCACCGATGGCGGCAGACCAGACGGGATGGGTGCGGGCGGACCTTGCCCCGGTCACCGCCGGGGCGGGTTTCCGCGGTGGCGGACTTCTCATGCACGCCCTCGGCGGGCTGGCGCGATGCGGCGCCGCAGGGCTTGCCGCCGCCGCCTTCTGGCTGGCGCCGATCGGCTCGGCATCTGCGGACGGACACCACTCTGCCTTATGGGACACCAAATGCGCGCTGGGGGCGGAGATCACGGAGGGCTGCGCAGCGGTGCTCGCCCGAACCATCGTCGATGCGGCGAGCTACCCGTGGAGCGCCATCGGCCTCATCAACTTCACCGGCTTCGGAACCCGTGTGCGCTGCACCGGCGCGCTCATCGGTGAGCGGCTGGTGGTGACGGCGGCGCACTGCCTCTACATCGGGCGCGTCGGAAAATGGATCGGCGCCCCCGCCGTCCACTTCGTCGCGGGCTACCAGCGTGGGGCGTATGTCAGCCACTCCACGGCCGTCCGCTACGTCGTCCCCGAGGCCTTTCCCGAAGAGGACTGGGCCCTGGTCGAGCTCCAGGATCCCATCGGTTCGCGTGCCGGATATCTCGGCTGGGCCGTGCTCGATCGCGCCGGTCTCGAACGCGCCTTGCGATCCGGCGCGCGGGTCGCCCTGGCGGGCTATCCGAAGGTCCGTGGGCACGTCATGTCGGTGGACATGGAATGCAAAGGCCCGCACTTCCGCAATGGCCAGGCACTCTTTGTCCACCGGTGCGCGGACATGGAAGGCGATTCCGGTGATCCGCTCCTCTTGCTGCGCGGTGGCAAGGCGACCGTCGTCGCGGTGAACAGCAGGGGGCTTGCCGGCGTGGACGAGGTGATCAGCGTTTCGTTCCCGGTGGCGACGTTCTCCACGGCGATCCTGGACATGTTGGGCGGCGACCGTTCGGTGAAAGACATGGACGGCCTGGCCGGGCTTCCCGGGAGGCCGCCCGACCCCTGACGGCGCACCGGGATCACGGCGCATCCGCCGCCGTCTTATACGCTTTCCCCAGGTACAGGCCGGTGCCCAGCGCCACCGCGGCGATGGCCAGGAAGGGGGTGGCGTAGCTGTGGGTGACCGCGACCAGGACGCCGAAGCCGGGGGGCACGACGACGACCCCGGCGAACATGACGAACTGCACGGCGCCGGTGGCCTGGCCGATGGCGCCCTCGGGCGCCCGGGATGCGACCTCGGAGAGGTAGACCCCGTTCCACCCGAAGCTGCTGGCCCCGAGGGCGAGGGCGAGGATGGTGAGCAGGGCCGGCGGCCAGTCCGCCGTGAGCACCGCCGTCGCCGCCAGGCATGCGGCCATCATCACGCCCAGGCCGGCGAGAACGGCGCGCGCCGAGAYCATGCTCCCCGACAGGGCGCCCCACAACAGGCGCCCCGCGATCCCCCCGGCCTGGACGACGGCGAGGACCAGCCCCGCCCGGATCAGCGGCATGCCCAGCGCGTCGGTCAGGTAGAGCACGAAGAAGGCGGCGACCGACGTCTGGCACCCGGCGTAGGCGAACCCCGCCGCCGCCAGCGCCCGCAGCATGGGATCGGCGCGCAGCAGCTTCAGCGGCGCCGCCATGCCGGCCACGCCGAGGGGCAGATCGGGCCTGCGGTCGGCGTCGAAGGCGTTGCGCACCGGCTGTACCGCGGCGAGGACGAGCAGGGCCAACCCGCCGACGGCCAGGGCCGCGCCCCGCCAGCCGAACAGGAGGACGATGGAGGGCACGGCGGCGCCCGCCAGCAGGCCGCCCAGGGGCACGCCGGTCTGCCGGATGGAGAAGATCAGGGGCCGSCGYSCGGGCGACGACACGCGGSTGAGCACGTGGGCGCTGGCCGGATTGCCCGGGCCGTAGGCCATGCCGATGAACACCGCGCACGCCACCGCGGCSAGGGGCGAGGCGARGACGATGGCGGYCATTCCGGCCGCCACGCACAGCAKGGTSAGCTGGCWSACGCGCAAGGCCCCGTAACGCGCCAGCASSGTRCCCGCCGCCAGGCCGGCGACCATGGCGACGGTATAGGCGATGGACATGAAGGCGCCGATGTAGGTGGCGTCGACGCCGATGTCCGCCGCCGCCGCGGGCGCGAAGACGGCRAYGGTGAACACCGCCATGGAAGTCATCGTCTGCACGGCGAGCATGGAGGAAAGGGCGGTGGTCAGTGTTGCGCGCATGGCTGGACGTGTCCCSGACGGTGSCGGCSGRCACCGTAGCATTTGTTYACGCAAACCCGCGATACGCTTCGTCACCGCGCCGGGGGCCGCGGGGGCGTCCCCCGCATATCGTTGCCGGGGGGGCACCCCCCGTGTCCCCCCGGGGGCCGCGGGGGCGTCCCCCGCATATCGTTGCCGGGGGGCACCCCCCGTGTCCCCCCGGGGGCCGCGGGGGCGTCCCCCGCATATCGTTGCCGGGGGGGCACCCCCCGTATCCCCCCGGGGGCCGCTTGGCCCGGGCGCCGCCGCGGTGTAGGGTTGCGTGTTGGCGAGGCGCCGAATTTGCGCCCGGGCCGCGGCGGGCGTCGCCGGCGCCATCGGAAAGATCGGGGCCGATGAACGAAGAGACCCTGTATCGCGACTACGACCGGGCGGCCCTGGACGCCCAGTACGACAACCGGGCCGCCGTGCCCGAGCACGTSGAGCACCACGAAGGCTGGRCCCGCGACTGCGCCGCCGTGCGCAGCGCCTACGCCGGCCGCCTCGACGTCGCCTACGGCGCATCCGCCGCCGAAACCCTTGACCTGTTYCCCGCCRCSGGCGGGCSGGCACCGGTGCAGATGTTCTTCCACGGCGGCTACTGGATGAGCCGCGACAAAAGCGACTTCAGCTTCCTGGCGCCGGCCTTCGTCGACGCCGGGGCCGCCCTGGTGGTGGTCAACTACGCGCTTATTCCCGCCGTCGGCATGGACGAGCTGGTGCGCCAATGCCGCCTGTCCGTGGCATGGGTGCACGGCAACGCSGYCTCCTTCGGCGGCGACGCGCGGCGCATTTTCGTCTCCGGCCACTCCGCGGGCGGCCATCTGGTGGCCATGATGATGGCCACCGACTGGCCGGCCTTCGCCGGATTGCCCCGGGACYTGGTGAAGGGCGGCTGCGCCATCAGCGGCGTGTTCGACCTGGAGCCCGTGCGCCTGTGCTACCTGGACGAYACCCTCGGGTTGACCCCCGCCCAGGTGGCGGACAACAGTCCCGTCCGCCTCGCCSCCRCGTCCGACGCCCCCCTGATCCTCGCCGTCGGCGGCGACGAAAGCGACGAGTTCCGCCGCCAGAGCGCCGACCTGGACGCCGCYTGGAGCGAACGGGGYGCATCGGTCCAGGYGATTACCCGTCCGGGGCTCAACCATTTCACCATCCTGGGCGATTTCGCCGACCGCGAAAGCCCCTTGACGCGGGCCGTGCTGGCGCAGATGGGRYTGGCCTGAGGGCGGCGTCCTTGACGGTCCGTGTCCGAAGGGCCAAATCCACAATGGACGGCCCGACCGGTGGGCCCGTCGGCGGCGGAGGACGGCGAATCCATGATCGCGCGTGACCCGGCGGCAACCAAGGAACACCACGAGGTCTTGTGGAACGCGATCATACACAAGATCGAATCCCTGACCGCGGCCGGCGAGACCGACATCACGCGCATCATCCCCTTGGTGGCCGAAGACGAAAGACGGGAAACGGGGGAACTGGACGAATCGATCGCCAAGATCTTTTCGATCTCAAGGGATGAAAACGGCGTGCCCAGGCGCACGCTCGTCGCCGTGGACGGGACGTACCGGTTCGTGCCGCTGAACTTCGTCAAGGAAACGCTGCTTGCCACGGTCCTCGCCAACCTTACCGAGGAGACGGAGGTCGTGGTGGAACTGGGCAGCGGCTGGGGCAGGAACCTGTTCAACGTGTACCTGCGGTGCCGGCGCAAAGATCTCCGCTTCGTCGCCTGCGAGCCCGCGGACGCCGGCCGCCGGGCCACGGAACTCCTGTGTGCGCTGGAGGACGGGATACCGTTCGCCGTCCATCCCTTTACCTATATGGAACCGGACCTGTCCTTTCTCGAAGGCAGGCCGAACGTCCTTTTCTTCACCAACCATTCCATCGAGCAGGTCACGTTCCTGGACCCCCGCCTGTTCGATCTGATGTTGGAACGGACCGCCCGCTGCACATGCGTCCACGCCGAGCCCATTGGCTGGCAGCGCCACAAGGAGCTTGCCAACGAGGCCGACAAAATCATGAGGACGGGAAATTTACCCATCGACAAGCTCACATTCGAGAACGAGGATTTCGCCAAGAACGCGGCGCTGTGTTCCTGGAAACATGCCTACAACATCGACCTTCTGGCCATCATCGACCGCTACCAACGGGCGGGCAAAATAAACATCAAGGTGCTGGAGTACGACTTCTGGGGCGCCAACCCGTTTATCCCGGCGACCCTGGTGGTGTGGGAAAAGGCGGACCGATAGTCCAAACTGCCCGGGCCTCAGCCGGCCGTCGCCCGCGGGTCGTGATCGGGCAGCAGGGCGACCAGGACGTTCGCCACCAGCATGGTCCCGGCCAGCCCGTAGAACACGGCCGCCAGGCCCCAGGTGTCGGCGATCAGGCCGCCGACCGGCGCCACCAGCACCGACAGCCCCGATTGGGTGCCGAACATGACGCTGGTGGCGCTGCCGCAGAGGCGCGGCGGGGTGAGGTCCATGAGCCAGCTGTGGATCACCGGGCGCGCCGCGAACAGGGCGAACCCGAGCACCGAGATCCCGGCGGTGAACAGAGGCCCGCTGCCGGCCAGGGTGAGGGCGGCGATGACCGCCGTGGCCACGGTAAGCCCGGCAAGCACGACCGGGCGGCGGCCCACCCGGTCGGACCAGACGCCGGCGATGGGCCCGGCGATCATGCCCGCCACCTGCATCGCCATCAGCGCCACGCCCATCAGGAACGGCCCCACGCCCAGGACGTCGGCCAGATAGAGCGGCAGGAAGACCAGCAGACCGTTCTGGGTCATGSTGCGAAAGCCGGCCATCAGGCACAGGCCGAGGACGGCCTTGTCGCGCAGCAACTCCRCCAGGCCGGAAAAGTACTCGCCAAGACCCATGCCGCGGCSGGCTTCCGCGGCRCCGTCGGTATCYCTKGGCAACAGCATGAGGGCGATCAATGCCGCGGCGGCCAGSACCGGCAGCGCCGCCASCGRCGCCGCGCCCTTCCAGGTGARCCAGACCAGCAACGCMCCCGCCGCCAGCGGCGCCACCGCGTCGCCGATATTGGCGCCAAGGGCATGRATGGAAAGGGCGTAGCCCCTGTKGTCGGGATARTGCTGGGACAGGAACGCGATCGCCGCCGGGTGCCACAGGTTGTTGGCGGCGCCGATGAGGGCGACGAGCACGGAAAGCATGACCATGCGCCCGCCGAGCCCGAAGGCGAGCAGTGCGCCGCCGCCAACCACCAGGGACGCCACCTGGAACAACACCCGCCGGCCGGTGACGTCGACGATCAGGCCGCTGGCGAAGTTGGCGGCCACCGCGCTGACGTGAAACACGGCGACCAGCGCGCCGGCCTCGGCATAGGACAGACCGAGGTCGGCGGTAATGAACGGCAACAGCAGATAGAAGGTGGCGGCGATCCAGTGGGTCCCGGCGTGGCCGAGCCCGACAAGGAAAGCCGGTCCCTGGCCCGTCCATTGCAGGCCGGTGAAGCGTTCGATGGCGGCAATCACAGGCCCCCTCCCGATGCGAAAACCGCCGCCAAGCTACCCATGCGGCGACGGATTCACAAGGCACGGCCCCGCGCCTGGGATTTTACGTTGACGGGATCGTCTTCGCCCCGCCCGGCATCATGCTTGCGCCGGCCGGTCCGGCGGGCACCCGGGGATTTGTGGCATCGAAGGGTCGAAGATCCGGCTCCCTGTATGATACCAAGGGACGCCGATCATGACCCATAGAGACGGCTTGCCAAGGCTTTCGGACGGCGTCGCGCACGCTTCGCGATGCCCCGCATCGCCACCCCCGGGGGTCGCGGGGGCGCCCCCCGCATTTATAGAGCCGGGGGGACACCCCCCGTGGCCCCCCGGGGCGCTCCTGGCCGAAAACCTTGGTAAGCCGTCTCTATGGGTCATGATCAGCGCTCCTTGGTATTACAACAGGTCCCTGAGCATGGCCACCAACGGCGTATCCGCGGGCGGCATGGGGAAATCCGCCATGCGGTTGGGGCGGACCCATTTCAGCTCCTGGCCTTCCGTGGCCGTCACCGCGCCCTTCCACACCCGGCATAGGAAAAGGGGCATGACAAGGTGGAAGTCCTCGTAGGCATGGGACGCAAACGTGAACGGCGCCAGGCAGCTCTCGGTGGTGTCGATGGCGAGCTCTTCCTTGAGCTCGCGCACCAGCGCCGCCTCGGGGCGCTCGCCCGCGCGGACCTTGCCGCCGGGGAACTCCCACAGGCCGGCCATGGGCTTGCCCTCGGGCCGGCGGGCGAGCAACACCCGGCCGTCCGCATCGACCAGCGCCACGGCGACCACCAGCACCACTTGGTCGGCCACCACCAGCACCAGCGCCGCTCGGACGGCCACCAATGCCTGTGGGTGCGCCGGTGGTGTCGCGGCGTCCCGCCATGATGCTAGCGGCACGCGAGCGCTGCAGGGCCTGGGTTGCCATGTCCCGGCCGCGCATGGAGTTGTCCAGGGCGCGTTGAATGCCGGCCTGGGCTTCTTCGGGCACTGTGCCCAGCAGGTCTTCCAGTTTCGAGATGTGCCGACTGGTGTTGTTATTCACACGGTCGAATACGCTGATGGCATCGGACTGTTCTACCTGGCCATGTTCGATGGCGTTGTTGATGGTACCCATGTTGGCCGCGAGCTGGTCAACGCTGCGGCGCACGGTGGAGTTGTCGCCACGCTTCTGGGCGCGTTCGGCTTGCCGGACGAGCGCGTCGTTCTTGCGCATGGCGGCTTTGGCGGATTGGTTGTTCAGCATTCCGTTGGGAAGATCAACTTGGCCGCGGTTGAGGACGGCTTCGGTGGCGGTTTCCCGCCCGCGGAGAGATGCCGCCAGAGCGTCTTCAACATGGGATCGGGCCTGCTCCGGGAGCTGGTCGCCTGCGAGCAAGTCCGTCAGCACCTGTTCGTGGCGGAGAGTGGCTTCGTCCACCTTTGCGGCCACGTCCAGCATATCGTGGTCGCTCATTTGGCTGGAGGAAAGGCCGCGGTTGAGGCGGTTCATGTTCTCGGCGAAGTTGCTGGCATGTTCGGCGGCTGCATCACCGTCAGCGCGGTTGCCGGCTTTCTTGGTTTTCTTGAGGTCTTTCTGGCTCTGCTTGAGAAGTTTCTTGGCTTCCTTCTTGGTCAGCGATTGGGTGTTCTGCGCCAGGGCGGCGGGAGCGGTCCCGAGCGCTAAGGCCAGAGCCACTGTCGCTGTACTCGCAAAAAGTCGTAGCCTCATAGTTGACCTCGCAGACTTAGAATTGCCCTCTTCAAACATGGAAGCTAATTGTCTCTCAAAGGTTGCCTCGGGCGCAACAGGACTTTAGTCCTATGGTTGCCCTCAGCCGGGGGGGCGTATGGCTGTGCCGTAGGGGAAAACCCTCACGAGCGCAAGGACTTAGCGGCTTCGACGATGACGCGCAGTTTGCCGATGGATTCCTCCACGCTGCGGGTCTTGAGGCCGCAGTCGGGATCGAGCCAGACCTGCTCTTTGGGCAGGACGGTCAGGGCTTGCTCCACGCGCCGGCGCACGGTGGCCACGTCCTCAATCTTGTGGGAGTGCGAGTCGGTCACGCCGAAGCTGATGTCCTTGGTAAAAGGGTTCTTGCGGAACAGGTCCAGCATGTCGAGATCGCTGTTGGACATCTCCAAGTCGAAGTTGTCCACCGGGGCCTTGAGCATGTCGGGGTAGATGTGCTCGAAGGCGCCGTAGCAGGCGTGGGTGATGAAGTAGGCGGACAGGCCCTGGGTCACAGCTTGCAGGCCTTCGATCAACACCGGCAACTCTTCCGGGCGGACCGACATGGCGGGCTCGTCCACCTGAATGATCTTGCAGCCGGCTTCGATCAGGGCTTCGACCTCGCGGCGAATCACCCACGCCAGCGCCAGGCAGGTGGCGCGGCGGTCGGGGTAGTGCTCGTTGAAGGACCAGTCCATGATGGTGTAGGGGCCGGTGAGCATGCCCTTGACCGGTTTTTGGGTGAGGTTCTGGGCGAACTTCCACCAGTCCACCGTCATGGGGCGGGTCCACTCGACCGCGCCGGTGATGATGGGCTTGTGGTAGTAGCGGTTGCCGTAGCTGCGCACYAGCCCGCCTTGCTCGAAGCCGGGCAGGTTTTCGGCGAAGTAGGCMACCATGTCGCCGCGGTACATCTCRCCGTCCACCAGCACGTCCAGGCCCAGCTCCTCCTGCTGTTCGATCCAGAAGGTGGTGGCGCGCTCTTCCAGCTTGTGCAGCTGGTCGGCGGTRATCTTGYGCTTGCGGAAGTCGCTGCGCCCTTGCAGCAAGTAGTCGGGCTTGGGGAAGCTGCCCACCGCAGTGACCGGGAAGAGCGGCAGGTCGAGTCCGAGCTGTTGGAGTTTTTCTCTGCTCATTGCGTCACTTACTTCCTTTCAAATGTGCGCGCACCTGCTGGAGGAGCTTCAACTTGGCGGCGGCGCGGTCGCGGGGCAGATACTCCAGGCCGCAGGAAGGTTGCAGGTGGCAGAACTCGCCTTTGACGCGCAGCAGGATGCGATCAATCAGGTGCGCCAGTTTGGCGGCGTCTTCCAGGCGAGTGTTGCGGCCGTCCACCAATCCCAGCGCAAGAGGTTTCTGCGCGCCCAGGGCCACCACCCGCTCGGCCAGCTTGGGGTTGTAGGTGAAGTCGAGGGCGAGCATGTCAATGGGAAGCTCCTGCAAGCGCTCGTAGAGCGGCTGCGGGTCGCCGAAATAGACCGCCAGTGAAAGCATGGCCTTGCCCTTGTGTCTGCTGAGGAACTGAACCGCGCGCTGCAAGACGGAGAAGTCTGCTCGGTGTTTCAGGATGGCTGGCTCGTCCAGTTGGATGATTTGGCAGCCGCGCGCAGCCAGGGCGGAAATTTCTTTGGCCAGAACTTCGGCATAGGCGTGGGTGAGCGGCCCGATCTCTTTGTAGGGCGCGTGCTCGGCGATGGTGTGCCGCGCCAGGGTGTAGGGGCCGGTCAGAACCGCCTTCACCGGTTTTTGGGTGGCGGTGGTGGCGAACTCGAACTCAGACACGGTCAGGCCGTTTTTCGCATGGATTTCTGCCTTGGCGACCGGCTGGCGGAAGTAGGAGTTGGTATCGAAGAAGCGCAGCAGGCCGGAGATTTCAATCCCGTCCATCTTGCCCGCCAAGTGGGAGATGGGGTCGTACCAGCGAATCAGGCCGTCGGTGAGGACGTCGAGCCCGGCTTCCTCCTGCTCTTTGATGGCGGCGTGTACCAGGGCGTTCTGGGCTGCGTGCAGGGTCTCGTCGTTGGCTTCCTTGCGCTCCCAGGCGGCGATGGTGCGGCGGAGTTGTTGCAGCTCGCGCGTTCCGCCGATGCGCGGGTAGCTGCTGTGATTGGCCAGGAGAAGCTTCATCTAACTATTTTACCCTACTATTTCGATTTTGGCTGGTTCGGGGATGAGCTGCGCCTGGTGGGCGCGGTCGAGCAGGAGCTGGATGGAGCGGCGGCCGTCCGGGCCGCAGTCGAGCGTCCAACGGTTGACGTACATGCCGACGAACTTGTCGCCCAACTCGGGGGAAAGCCCGCGGCCATATTGCAGGGCGTGGGCCAGCGCTTCGGGGCGGTGGTCGAGCGCGTAGCGGATGCTGCGCTCGAGCACGGCGGCGATGCGGCCGACCAACTCCGGCTCCAGGTCGCGCCGGATGGCGTTGCCGCCCAGCGGCACCGGCAGTCCGGACTGCTGCTTCCACCACTCGCCCAGGTCCACCACTTTGTGCAGGCCGGCGCCGGNGTWGSTTCTGGCCGGCGACCTGGGTGTCGCGGGCCGCGGTGCGTGGCGACCGGGTGATTTTTGCGACAGTCATTCCCAGCCCCGATCCCTGCGCCTTCGGCGGCGACAGCTGGATCATGGAGATCAATACCTTCACCGGCGGCCGCTTGCCCTATGCGGTGTTTGACCTCAACGCCGACGGCAACTTCGATGACGACGACTGGATCACGGTCACCGACGAGAACGGCGATGACGTCCGCATCTCAACATCTGGCATCGCGCCGGGCATCAATATCGTCAAGACGCCGGCCATTATCGCAGGCTTCGGCGAAAATCAGGACGAAGTGAAGGTAATGAGCGGCTCATCCGGACAGATGATTCAAATCAAGGAACGCGGCAGCGTCGGCGTCGGCCGGCAGTCCTGGCGTCAGATGAGGTAAGCGTTATGCACAACATCAGTCAAAAAATGCAACAGCAACGCGCACGGGTGCGCGGCATCACTCTGATCGAGCTGGTGGTCGCGGTGGCGATCGTCGCCATCCTCGCCTCCATCGCATTTCCGTCATATCAGCAGCAGGTGCGAAAGACGCGGCGCGCCGACGGCAAGGCGGAACTCATGGAAACGGCACAACAACTCGAACGCTGCTATACGCGCTTCAGCCGCTACAACGATGGGAATTGTGGCGTCGCCCTGCCGTTCGAATCATCGGAGGGCTACTACGTGGTGTCGGCCGCCGCAATTACTGCATCCGCGTATACCCTGGATGCGACGCCGCAGGCCGATCAGGCCAACGACACGCGTTGCGGCGTGCTCCGCCTGACGAGCACCGGCCAGCAGGGCTCGCAGGGGCAGAGCACCGACGCTAACGAGTGCTGGTAGGCAGCGTCGGCAGCATCGCCATTGCTGGAACCCGCATCGCGGGCGACGCTATTGGTGCCGGTACTCGGAGTCGAACCAAGGACTTACACATTACGAAGGAGCAGGCACTAGCCCTAACCACCTGTTTTTAAAGGGAAATTTTCGGGCTAACCAAAAAGTTTCTGTCCGGCAAACTTTGCTAGACATTTGGTTGCCCAAAATAACGGGCCGACGAAGAAAGCCAATTGCCTCRMCGRCCCTAACCAAAGCCAGCAARNTWGGTACTGACGATGGCTGACAATATGTTAGCAAAATATCTAGGCACGGTTGCCCTTACGGGTGATCGTGCTTTTTTGTGCCTTGCAAAAGTGACGTTAACGTCCGATTTGTGCCTGCTGGCCAAATCTAAGGAGAAAAGATCATGGCTAACAAAACAGTAGAGTCATTCATGGCGGAGCTTAAAGAACAGTTCAATACCAGAAGAAGCTTTATAAGCGGAGCTGTGGGGGCAATCGCCACAGGCGCAGCCCTTCAGTTAGCGGCGGACAAATCATCCTCGCTCAAGGAAATGGCAAGCGCCCTACATGACGTTATCGACCAGTTTACAGACGAAAATCTGCCATCGCATGTTCAGGTCTGTGCAGACGGTCGCTCCATGAAGCTGGAAATCGAGCCGTTACGGGATTGCTCAGTAGATGAAATTTTGGAGCAACTGAGGCCGCTGTTTGAAGACCTCCAAGCGGGAGATGCGATATGAGCAGCATCAAACCCAAGCTTACCGCTGAGAGATGGAACGCTGAAAAACTCGATATCCCGACCCTTGAATGGGCTGGCCACGGCAGCGATGGCGATGAACACCGTTATGAGTTGATCGGCCATTACCATGCACTTATCGCCCTTGGGTTCGTTGAGCCTCCCATGCTTGCTGTTGGTAGATCAGGCAGGAAGTACGGGCCGGGATATCAAACACAGGCGCTAGCAAATAATCGCTTTCGCCTGGAGTTACGTTTGGAGCGAGCMCTTGATGTTGCGGAAGCGCAACGCCGGGCCGTCGCCATTGCCGAAAGCCTTGCGCGCGATGGTGCCGAGCTCGCAGTCCCAGTCGACCTCGGCGTCGATGGTGTGGAGTTCGCCCTCGCGCTCCAGCGCCTCGATCCAGCCGCGAAGGTCGCCGAACGATCGCGGCACCATGCGGTTGGAGACGTCGTGCCCTGATTCCATTTTCTTGATCCTTTGTTGAACTACGCTGACTCCGGCGTCTCCCTACACCGACGAGCGGGACGGTTCATCGCATGACGGAGGCGAAGGATCAAGACCGGGCTAGGGCCGCGGCATCACGTCGCCGCACGCCTCGCAGGTACGGGCCTCCTCCGAATCGAAGAAGGCCGCATAGGCCTTCGAGACCGGATCGAGGGCATAGTCGCTGACCACGAACGTCGCTTCGTGCAGCAGGTGGTCGCACGACGGGCAGAACCACTGGAAGCGGTCGACCTCGCCGTCGCGGCGCTTGCGCTCCATGACCAGCAGGAACGCGTCGGGCGGAAAGCGCGGCGAATGGGGCACGCCGGCGGCGGTATAGACCACCTCGCCCTCCTTCAGCACCGAGATGTCTTCCTTGCCCTCGGGCGTTCTGAAATGAAGGTTCATCTCGCCCTTGATCATGTACATGACCTCGTCCGAGGGATCGATGTGGAACTCGCTCCGATACTCGCGGCCGCGGGCGACGAAGGCCAGCGCTTCCTTCATGCTGGGCGAGAGCGTAAGGACGTTCTGGTTGTTCATCGGAGCTCTCCTCACCCGTCTTCGGGTGAACTGCTTCGCACGCCCACTGCGTCCCACGCCATATAAATGTGTGGGCCCATGTGGATACGTTCAAGGAGAGGAGAATTGGGACCAGTGTATTCGACTAACCTCAACAAGCTGGCGCAGCTTTACAGCACCCTTGGCAAATACGCCGAGGCGGAGCCGCTCTTCCGGCGCTCACTTGCAATCCGGGAAAACTCCCTCGGGCCCAAGCATCCGGATGTGGCGCAGAGCTTGGAGAACTACGCTATTCTGCTTCGCGAGACCGGTCGGCCCAAGAAGGCGGCGGAGATGGAGGCCCGTGCCAAAGCGATCCGTGCGAAGTACGAATGAGCGGACCCCGTCGTGCTCATCGCAGAGAGACCGACGCCATGTTGGGTTTCTGGCGCGAGGGACGTTCCCGACACTCCTCGAACGTCGGCTTAGGGTCATGAGTTGCCCTTCGCCGTGACTCGGAATCAGGTCTGCAATGCGGCGATGA
>LKGT01010399.1_pt1 | contig 14149 bp, 14 predicted proteins | sample 503861 | NCBI WGS metagenome assembly LKGT01 (sample SAMN04113194, study PRJNA297058) | marine sediment metagenome | biome: marine benthic biome; feature: marine benthic feature; material: marine sediment; isolation source: sediment sample collected at the water-sediment interface from the South......
CCTGGAGGAGAACTGCGTCACCTTTGACCAGGTCTCGGTGACCGTCAAAGAGCTCTATTCATCCTATGCGAATTGGGCCAAGGAATGCGGCATGGAGCCGCTCACTAAGCCACGATTCGGCGCACGTTTACGTGAGAGAGGATTCGTCACCGACAGGACCGGAAAAGGAGTCCGAAAGTGGCGCGGAATCGGCCTCGTTGAAGGGGTGACGGGTGACGCCGGGTGACGCCCCGGTCAACGTCATAGGGAGCATGACGGTGAGCACCTCCTCCTCCGAGGTCACGGGCCACGTCAGGTCCCTGGTCAGACGGTCGGGAACCTCGTTTTTCTGGGCCATGCGCACCCTGCCCGCGGCGAAACGGAACGCCATGTACGCGGTGTATGCCTTCTGCCGCGAGGTGGATGACATCGCCGACGATCCCGGCGAGGAGGCGGACAAGCGGACCCGTCTCGATCAATGGCGCGACGAGGTAGGGCGCATCTATGCCGGCCGGCCGCGATTTGCCCTATCCCACGCCGTGGCCGGGGCGGTGTCGCGTTTCGGCCTGAGAAAGCAGGACTTCCTGTCGGTGATCGACGGCATGGAGATGGACGCCGCGCCAAGGGTGCGCATCGCCGACATGGACGAGTTGAACCTGTACTGCGACCGGGTGGCGTGTGCCGTGGGCCGGTTGTCCGTCCGGGTATTCGGCGTGGACGGGGCCCATGGGGACCGGGTCGCCCACGCCTTGGGCCGGGCCCTGCAGTTGACCAATATCCTGCGCGACCTGCACGAGGATGCCCAGCGCGACCGCCTGTACCTGCCCGGCGAGTTGCTGCGCGCCCACGGCGTCACCGGCTCCGATGCGGCCGCCATTTTGACCCATCCCGCCCTGCCCGACGTGTGTGCGGAAGTGGCCGGGATGGCAGAGCGCCGGTTCGACGAGGCGGTCTCGGCCCTGGCCGCCTGCGACCGCCACAAGATGCGGCCCGCCATCGTCATGATGGAGGTCTACCGGAAAGTCTTTCGGCTGTTGGTGCGGCGGGGCTGGCGGCGGTTGGGCGAGCCGGTGAAGCTGTCCAGGGCGGAGAAACTTTGGATCGCGTTCCGCCACGGGATGGTCTGAATGACCGCCACCGTTCACGTCGTCGGGGCCGGTGTTGCCGGCCTTTCCTGTGCCGTCAGGCTGGCRCGGGCGGGGCGCCACGTGGCGGTCCACGAAGCCGCGGGGCAGGCCGGCGGCCGCTGCCGGTCCTTTCACGACGCGACCCTGGACCGGCTGATCGACAACGGCAACCAYCTTCTGATGAGCGGCAACCGCGCGGTCCGCGGCTACCTTGAAGACATCGGCAGCGYCGACAGCCTGATCGGCCCGGTGCCCGCCGAGTACCCCTTTSTCGACCTGCAAAGCGGCCTGCGCTGGGTKGTCCGGCCCAGCGCCGGGCCGTTYCCGTGGTGGATATTTTCCGCCGGGCGGCGGGTCCCGGACACCCGGCCGAGRGATTACCTGCGCGGGCTGCGCCTGGCCTGGGCGGGGCGCGAAACCACSGTYGCCGCGTGTCTGGGCACGGACGGGGCCCTTTTCAGGCGGTTCTGGGAACCCCTTGCGGTCGCCGTCCTCAACACCAGCGCCGAGGAGGGCGCGGCCAGCCTGATGTGGCCSATGATTGCCCAGACGTTCGGGCGCGGCGAGGCCGCCTGCCGCCCACTGGTCGCCCGCAGGRGCCTGARCGACAGTTTCATCGATCCGGCGCTTGCCTTCCTCGRCCGCAACGCCTGYCCGGCCCGGTTCAACCACCGGCTRCGGTCCTTGCGCTTCGAATCGGACCGGGTGGCGGGGCTGGATTTCGGCGGGGAMCCCGTGGCCGTCGCSCCSGGGGAYTGCGTGGTGCTGGCCGTCCCGCCGGCGGSCGCCGCCGCCCTCGTGCCCGGGATCGTCRCGCCCGSTACCAGCCGCGCCATCGTCAACGGGCACTTYCGCCTCGCAACCAGGCGCGAAGACCTGGGTTTCCTCGGCCTGGTGGGCGGCACCTGCCAGTGGCTCTTCGTGCGCGRCGATATCGCATCGGTYACSGTCAGCGCCGCCGACGCCCTGGCCGACSAACCGTCCGCCGCCATCGCCGGGCGATKTTGGGCCGATGTCRCCCGCGCCCTGGRGCTCGGGGACGCGCCGCTGCCGCYKCACAGGATCGTGAAGGAAAAGCGCGCCACCTTYGCCCAGACGCCCGAGGAGGTGGCCCGCCGGCCGGGCACGCGGACGGCRTGGAGAAACCTTTGCCTTGCCGGGGACTGGACCGATACCGGCCTGCCGGCGACCATCGARGGGGCSGTGCGATCGGGGMGGGCGGCCGCCGACGCGGTCYTGKCGACCCYATCATCCACTTGACAAACGCYGGDATTCTGMCAAAAAANNMCMCTWABADTAGAGGYGCCGTAAAATWYACYGCRRGGGCCGCATCGRCCCTCGMRCGGCGCCGRCCCSGGGGGGACGYTAGACAGGCATGTTGGAGACACTGGCGACACCGCTGTACGAGACGCGGCCGGAGGARGACCGTCTCGACGCGGCGATAGAGCGGGCCTYGGTTGGCCTCACCGACCGGCAGGCCGACGACGGTCATTGGGCGTACGAGCTGGAAGCCGACGTCACCATCCCGTCCGAAYRCATTCTGCTCAACCATTTYCTGGGCCGGATCGACGACGCCGTCGAGGCCAAGCTGGCCAACTACATCCGCGCCATCCAGGGGGAACACGGCGGCTGGCCGCTCTATCACGACGGCGACTTCRACATGAGCGCCTCGGTCAAGGCATACTACGCCCTCAAGCTGACGGGAGAGGACATAGAGGCGCCCCACATGACGTGGGCGCGCAAGGCCATCCGCGAACACGGCGGGGCGGCCCGCTGCAACGTGTTCACCCGTTTCACCCTGGCCTTGTTCGGACAGGTGCCGTGGCGCGCCGTGCCGGTGATGCGGGTCGAGGCGTTGCTCCTGCCCAAGTGGGCGCCCTTCCACATCGACAAGGTCTCGTACTGGTCACGCACGGTGATGGTGCCGCTTCTGGTCCTGGCGGCSTTGAAGCCACGGGCGCGCAATCCGCGCGGCATCGGGATCGAGGAGCTGTTCTGCACGCCGGCGGACGAGGAAHKGCAATACCTGAGAAACCCCACCGRCCAGTTCCTTGGCACGGTGCTGCTTCTCCTTGACCGTGTCGCCCGCGTGATCGAGCCCCTGTTTCCCAAGKTTCTGGAGCGMAARGCCATCGRCCGGGCCATGRCCTTCRTCAAGGAGCGGCTCAAYGGCGAGGACGGSCTGGGYGGCATWTTTCCGGCCATGGCCAACKCCCTGATGGYCTTCGACGCGCTGGGGTATCCCGGCGACCACCCGGATGTGGTGACCGCCCGCAGTGCCGTGGACAAGCTGCTGGTGTTCAGGRACGGCATGGGCTACTGCCAGCCCTGCCTGTCGCCCGTGTGGGACACCGGCCTCGCCCTGYAYGCCCTGATGGAAGCCGGTATRGAAGGCGACCACCCGATCGTGCGGCGGGCGAGCCGATGGCTGGTCGGGCGGCAGATCCTCGACGTCAAGGGCGACTGGGCGGCCAACCGCGGCCACRTACGCCCCGGGGGATGGGCCTTCCARTACTGGAACGATTTCTATCCCGATGTGGACGAYACCGCGGTCGTGGYCATGGCCCTGCACCGGGCGGACGMAGACGCCTATGGCGAMGCCATCGAGCGCGGCRTCGAGTGGATCCTCGGCATGCAAAGCCGMAATGGCGGTTGGGGCGCTTTCGACGCGGACAACAATCACTACTTCCTGCAAARCATTCCCTTTGCCGATCATGGCGCGCTGCTGGACCCGCCCACGGCTGACGTCACCGCGCGCTGTRTATCCMTGCTTGCCCAGGTCGGGTACGACCACACCCATCCGGCCRTGGCGCGGGGACTCGCATACCTCAGGCGCGAGCAGGAGGAAGACGGATCCTGGTTCGGCCGCTGGGGCAACAACTACGTCTACGGCACATGGTCCGTGTTGAGCGCCTTCAASGCGGCGGGCGCGGACATGCAGGCGCCYTACATCCGCAAGGCGGCGGCATGGCTGAAATACTGTCAGCGCCCCGACGGCGGCTGGGGGGAGGACTGCTCCACCTACYTGGATCACCGCAGATGGTACGTATCGGTGGCCGCCAAGGMACGGCGCATGGACGCCGTGAAGACGAGCACGCCCTCGCAGACGTCATGGGCGCTCCTGGGSCTGATGGCGGCSGGCGAGGTGGACAGCGACARCGTCAGGCGCGGGATCGAATACCTGCTCGATGCGCCGCGCGATAACGGCAAGTGGAAGGAAGAATATTTCAACGCCGTRGGCTTCCCGCGGATYTTCTATCTTCGCTATCACGGCTACAGCGCGTACTTCCCGCTGTGGACGCTGGCCCGGTACCGCAMCTTRAYCGCGGCCGACGCCGAGCGGCCMGYRTTTGGCATGTGATTGAACCGGCTYGGCGTCATTACCGGCCTGGCCAGCGAAGCCGATTGCCTGTCCGAAATTCCGGTTGACCGCCGGCCCCTTGTCGAGAGCGCCGGCGCCAGCCCCGAGGGCGCCCGCCGGGTGGCGCGCGCACTCCTTTCCCGGGGCTGCACCGGGCTGCTGAGTTTCGGCACGGCCGGGGGCCTGGACCCCGATCTGGGCCCCGGCGCGCTGGTCCTGGCCGAGGCGGTCGTCGCCCCCGGCGGCGCGCGGTTCGCCACCGACGCCCGGTGGCGGGACCGGCTCCGCGCCGCCCTTTCGGGCGAGGCGGACATGGCGGTGGCGACCCTTGCCGGAAGCGGGCACGCGGTGAGCACCCCGGCGGCGAAGCGCCGCCTTCGGGAAACCACGGGCGCGGCGGCCGTGGACATGGAAAGCCTGGGCGTCGCCGAGGTTGCCGCCCAAGCGGACGTTCCCTTCCTGGCATTGCGGGCGGTCGCCGATCCGGCGGCGCGGGCCATCCCTCCGTGGGTGATGAAGGCCGTCCTCGCGGACGGCAGCATCGCGCCGGGAGCGATTATCCGGCCGCTGCTGGTGCGCCCGTGGACCGTGTGGGAATTGATCGGTCTGGCGCGGGAAAACGGAAGGGCCCTGGCCGCCTTACGCCGCGTCGCTTCGCGCGCCGGCGCCGGATTCGGCCTCGCTTAAGCCTTTCACCACATCCTCGAAGACGAACTCGGCCGGCCGCTGGTTGTCCAGGGGGATTTCCGGGGCCATGGGTGCGTCGGTCTCGAAGCCGCGCAACGCGACCTTCAGGGCCTTCAGCGGGTGGGCCACGGTGTCGGCAACGGCGGTCGCCTCGTATCCGCAGTGGACCATACAGTCGGCGCACTTCTCGTAGTTGCCGGTGCCGTAGATGTCCCACTCGGTCTCTTCCAGGAGTTCCGCAAACGAGGCCACGTAGCCTTCGTTCAGCAGGTAGCACGGGCGTTGCCACCCGAAGACGTTGCGCGTCGGGTTGCCCCAGGGGGTACACCGGTATTCCTGGTTGCCGGCGAGAAAGTCCATAAAAAGCGTCGACTGGGAGAAACGCCACTTCTTGCCGCGCCCGAGCTTGAAGATATCGCGGAAGAGCTGCTTGGTCTTGCGGCGGTTCAGGAAGTGGTCCTGGTCGGGGGCGCGCTCGTAAGCGTAGCCGGGCGAGACGGTGATCCCCTCGACGCCCAGGTTATTGGTGACGAAATCGAAGAATTCGGCCGCTTCCGGGGCCGTCATCTGGTCGAACAGCGTGCAGTTGACGTTGACCCGGAAGCCCTTAGCCGAGGCTGACTTGATGGCGGCGACGGCGCGCTTGAAGACTCCCTCCTGGGCGACCGCCCGGTCGTGGTGTTTCTCCAGCCCGTCCAGGTGTACCGAGAACGTGAGATAGGGGGTGGGGCTGAACAAATGGAGCTTTTTCTCCATGAGCAGCGCGTTGGTGCACAGGTAGACGAATTTCTTGCGCGCCACGATGCCCTTGACGATCTGGTCGATGTCCTTGTGCAGCAAGGGCTCGCCGCCGGGGATGGAGACCACCGGCGCGCCGCACTCGTCCACCGCGTCGAGGCATTCGCGGACGCTCAGACGCTTATTCAGGATGGGATCCGGATAGTCGATCTTGCCGCAGCCCGGGCACGCCAGATTGCACCGGAACAGGGGTTCCAGCATCAGGACCAGGGGGTATTTGTCGACGCCCATCAGGCGCTGCTTGACGACGTAGGCGCCGACACGAATTTGCTGGATGAGGGGGACAGCCACTTTAACCGAACTCCTTGCGGTGCCTATTCGGCCGCGCGGGCTGCATCGGCCAGTTCGCGGGGCAGCTTGAATATGACGCTTTCTTCCACCCCGGACAGTTCCTCCACCGAAACCTCACCGAAGTCCTCCAGACGCTTTACCAACTCCTGGACCAGTTCCTCCGGCGCCGACGCGCCGGCGGTGATGCCCACGGTGCTGACGCCGTCGAGCCACGAGGGATTCAAGGAATCGGCGTCGTCGATGAGGTAGCTGGGGACGCCCATCGCCGCGCCGAAATCGCGCAGACGGTTGGAATTCGAGCTGTTTTGCGCACCAACCACGAGCAGCAGGTCCACATGGGCGGCCAGGGCGCGGGCCGATTGCTGGCGGTTCTGGGTGGCGTAGCAGATGTCCTTGACATCGGGCCCGACGATGTCCGGGAAACGCTGTTTCAGGGCGTCGATCACGTCGCGCGTGTCATCGACGCTGAGGGTGGTCTGGGTGATGTAGGCGAGCCGTGCGGGATCGCGGACCGTCAATTTGGGTACGTCTTCCGGGCTGGTCACAATATAAACGCCGCCCGGAATGCGGCCCTGGGTTCCCTCCACCTCCGGGTGCCCCTCATGCCCGATGAGGATCACTTCGCGGTTCTTTCGGGCGTGGTTCTGGCCTTCCTTGTGGACCTTGGACACCAGGGGACAGGTGGCGTCGATGATCGGCAGGTTGCGCACCTTGGCCGAATTCTCCACCGCCTCGGAAACGCCGTGGGCGCTGAACACGGTGACGCCGCCGTCGGGGATGTCCTCCACTTCCTCGACGAACACCGCCCCCTTGGCGCGCAGGGTCTCCACAACCCGCTGGTTGTGAACGATTTCGTGGCGCACATAGACCGGCGGGCCGTAGATGTCCAGGGCCCGCTCGACGATTTCGATGGCGCGCTCGACGCCGGCGCAGAAACCGCGGGGTTTCGCCAGCAGGACGCGAAGGGTTTTGTCCGATCTTTTTGCCAAGGGTCGATCTCCGCCCATTTCCGGGAAATGCGGACGCCCCGACGCCCGCCACCTGAAAATAGGGACCTTTTGGCCGAAGGGAAAGGGCATTTGTCCCTTATCTCAATACATTGTGATGGGGCGGTGCGCTTCCCCGGGTGCCTCCCGGCGGTGGATTTTGCTCTTCGCCGGCCCCGGAATCCTGCTAGTACCCTCTATCATAAAAGGATGGTACGTGTGATCGTCTTTTCGCGTCTTTTGGGCAGGAAGCGTCGCGCCGGCGATGCGGGACATCGTCAAGCGGCGCTGACGCCCCCAAAAGGCGCGAAAAGCGACCCTTCGGGCGGCCATGGGTGGTCATCGGACGTCGTCGCGCGGCTCTCGTGATGGGCCCCCATCACGTGGAGGCGCGCTCCTAGCCGAATGACCACCCATGGCCGTCACACGTGTCATCCTATTGTGATAGAGGGTACTAGCCTCCGCCGAAACGTTGCTGCCCGGCCGGCCCGGCCACGGCGTTCAACACTACCACAAGGTCCGCGGCTATCGACGCCCGGACCCGGCCAGGGTCACCCTTCGCCGGTCCTCCTCGTTGATGATGCCCCTGAGCACGGTCCTGAACCCCTCCACCGCCTCGGCGCCCGCCTCGCGGTAGGCGCGGGCGATGCGCCGGCTCTGTCTTTCCGTGAGCAGGCGCTCCAGCTCCTCGCCCTTGGGCATCAGGGAAAGCATCCGCCGGCGCCGGTCGTCCGAGTCCGTCCGCTGGACGACGAATTCCTCGCGCACCAACTGGCTTAACACCCTCGACAGGCTCTGCTTGGTGATCTTGAGGATGCGCAGCARCTGGCTCACGGTAATTCCGGGGTTGCGCCCGACGAAATAGATCACCCGGTGGTGGGCGCGSCCGAACCCGTATTTGGTCAGTATGGCGTCGGGCTCGCCGGTGAAATCCCGGTACGCGTAGAACAGAAGCTCGATGGCYTGGCGCAGTTCCTCCTCGCGCAGGAAAAGGGGATTGGCCCGSGGATGGTGTTGAACCATGGGATACCGCCGTCCGTGCAACGCATTTACGTCAGTCTCGTTGACATATATGCCCAATAATGGTACTGAAAGCAACATCCTTCCAAAGTAAAWGATTRTCGAGAAAGMATATTACATGAGCACCGAAYCATTCGACGACCGCGACGGTTTWATCTGGTTTGACGGCGAAATGGTGCCCTGGCGCGACGCCAGGGTCCATGTGCTCAGCCACGCGCTCCATTACGCGTCCGCCGTTTTCGAGGGCGAGCGGGTCTACGGYGGCGAYATCTTCAAGCTGACCGAGCACACCGAGCGCYTGGCGGAGTCGGCGCAATCCYTRGGNTTTNCAGTTGCCTTACSGYACCGCSGAGATCGACGCCGCCTGCCACGAGGTGTGCACGGCCAATGCCATCGTCGACGGCTAYGTCAGGCCCCTGGCSTGGCGCGGCAGYGAGATGATGGGCGTCTCGGCGCAGGCGACCCGGATCCATCTGGCCATCGCCGCCTGGCCGTGGCCGTCSTATTTCTCGCCCGAGGCGCGCATGAAGGGCATCCGGCTGCARACGTCCGAATGGCGCCGCCCGTCGCCCGAGACCGCCCCGGTGAAGACCAAGGCGGCGGGGCTTTACATGATCTGCACCCTGTCCAARCACGCGGCCGAGAGGGACGGGTTCGAGGACGCGCTGATGCTGGAYTGGCGCGGGCGCGTCGCCGAGGCGACCGGCGCCAACATCTTCTTCATCTTCGGCGACGRCACSCTGCACACGCCGGTGCCCGACTGTTTTCTCGACGGCATCACCCGGCGCACGGTCATSGGCCTGGCCCGGGACCGCGGCATCGAGGTGGTGGAGCGGATCGTCATGCCSGACGAGCTGGACCGGGCGACCGAGGTCTTCCTCACCGGCACCGCGTGCGAGGTGACCCCGGTCGSCAGCATCGACGAGCACAYYTACACCCCGGGCGAGATCACGAAAGTCCTGATGGAGGACTACGAAAAGACCGTCGGCAAGCARCCCGCCGACGCCGTCTCGGCGGCCTGASAAGGNCGGGCCRRGACGAWACCCYAAGGCCGGGCGCAGGACCCGGCCTTTWGTNTTCTCTCAACCTCGAAAAACAARGTCCCGTGCCKACCCTGGCGACGGGSSGCGCYCCCCTACARCCCCCCGCCCGGCTCGCCGAGGAAGCGTGCGCTCATTTCGCYGGTCAGGAAGTCGAAGGCCTCGTCCACCGAATCGGTGMGCRTGAAAAGGTCCAGGTCCTCGGCGTCGATGGTGCCGTASCGGACCAGGGCGTCGAAGTCGATCACGTCGTCCCAGAAYGTCTTGCCGTACAYCACGATGGGGATCTTYTTSKTCAGCTTGCGGGTCTGGATCAGGGTCATGATCTCGAAAAACTCGTCCAGGGTGCCGAAGCCGCCGGGGAAGATCACCAGCGCCTTGGCSAGGTAGATGAACCAGAACTTGCGCATGAAGAAGTAGTGGAACTCGAACGACAGYTCGCGGGTGATGWACGGGTTGTCGTGGGGTTCGCCGGGGATGGAGATGGTGAGGCCGACGTTCATSCCCTTGGCCTCGGAGGCGCCCCGGTTGGCGGCCTCCATGATTCCGGGGCCGCCGCCGGTGCACACCACGAAGCGCCGCCGCCGCCCCTTGAGGCCCTTGGACCATTCGGTCAGGCGCCTGGCCAGCTCCCGGGCGTCCTCGTAATAGCGGGACATGGCGAGCCACTTCTCGGCCGCCGCCACGTCGCCGCCGTCGGTGCGCGCCGCCTCCAGCCGCGCCTGGGCGTCGTCGCGCGGCGGGATGCGCGCCGAGCCGAAGAAGACGATGGTGTCGCTGACTTCCAAGTCCTCGAAGCGGGCGTCCGGCTCCAGGTATTCCGACAGGATGCGCAGCGGCCTGGCGTCCCGGCTGTTCAGGAAGGGCACGTTCCTATAGGCCTTTACCGGCCCGTCCTCGGTCATGATCCGTCCCATCCAGCGTCGAAGGGAGGCACCGGGCGGCGCCTATTCCGCCGCCTTGCCGCGGCGCCAGCGCCGCGTCGCATGGTCGTCGGAGGCGCGGGCCTCCACCCACCGGGTCTCGTCCCCGGTGTCCTCGCGCTTCCAGAACGGGGCCTTGGTCTTGAGCCAGTCGATGAGGAATTGACAGGCCTCGAAGGCCGCCTGGCGGTGGGCCGAGGCCACGGCCACGAGCACGATGGCATCGCCGGGCTCGAGCCGGCCGTACCGGTGGATGATCAGGGAGTCTTCCAGCGGCCAGCGGCCGCGCGCCTCCGCCTCGATGGCGGCCAGCGCCTTCTCGGTCATGGCCGGGTAATGCTCGAGCGTCATCGCCGCCACCGGCTGGTCCCGCGCCACGTCGCGGACCAGGCCGACGAAGGCGCACACGCCGCCGATCCCGTGGTTGCCCTCGGTCATGCGCGCCACCTCGGCGCCCAGGTCGAATTTCTCGCGCTGCACGCGGATCATGGCCTCATACCAAGGGGCGCCGATCATGACTCATAGAGATCGCGTAGGCGGCTCGTCGGGTAGGAGGAAAGTTGCAGGCGATGCCGTGCATCGTCAAAACTTTCCGACGCCCTCCGACGGGCCGCCTACGCGACCGCAACGGCGGCTTACCAAGGCTTTCGGACGGCGTCGCGCACGCTTCGCGATGCCCCGCATCGCCACCGCGCACGCTTAGGGCCGAAAACCTTGGTAAGCCGGCTCGTCGGGTCATGATCAGCGCCCCTTGGTATCAGGCTCCGGCTAGCCGCCGGTCACCGGCGGGAACAGGGCGACCTCGTCCTCCTCCGCCACGGGATGGTCCAGTGTAACATATTCCTGGTTGACCGCGACGCGCACCACCGAGAGGTCGGCGAAGGCTTCGGCATATCCGCCGCCGCGGCCCTTGAGCCAGTCGATCAGGCCGCGCACGTCCTTCACCTCGGGGGGCGGGGTCACCTCTTCCTCGCCGACGCCGGCCTTCTCGCGCATCCAGGCAAAGTAGACGATCTTCATCGGGTCACCTCGGCGAAGGGAAGGAAATCAACCATGGTTCCCTCGACCAGGGCGCCCTGGTCCTCGGGCAGTTCGATCAGGCCATCCGATTCCACCATCGAGGTGAGGATGCCGGCGCCCGTGGCGGGGTGCTTGATCGCGGTCACGCCGCCGTCGGCGTCGGTCACCAGACGGGCGCGCAGCCATTCGCGTCGGCCCAGCTTCTTCTTGAAGTCGAAGCCGGCGCGGACCCGGAAACGGGGCGGTTCGATGTCCGAGCGCCCGGACAGCAGAAGCACCACGGGCCGCGCGATGCACATGAAGGTGACCATGACCGCCACCGGATTGCCGGGGAGCCCGACGAAGGCGGTCTCGCCCACGGTGCCGAGCGCGATGGGACGGCCCGGCTTGATGGCCAGGCGCCAGAAGTGGAGGGTGCCCAGGGATTCGACGGCCTCCTTGACGTGGTCCTCCTCGCCCCGCGACATGCCGCCCGAGGTGATGATGAGGTCGTGTGCGTCCGCCGCCCCGGCCAGGGCGTCGCGGATGGCGTCCACGGTGTCGGGCAGGATGCCCAGGTCCGTGACCGCGCACCCCAGACCTTCCAGAAGCCCCATGATGGTGTAGCGGTTGGCGTCGAAAATGCACCCGGGCGGCGCCTCGCCGCCGGGGTCGTACACCTCGTCGCCGGTGGACAGCACGGCCGTCCTGAGCCGCCGGCGGACCGTGATCTCGGAACGGCCGACCGACGCGGCCAGGCCGATCTCCTGGGCCCTGAGAGGCCGCCCCGAGCGGATGATCACGGTGCCGGCCCGGACATCCTCGCCGCGGAAGCGCCGGTTGGCGCCGCGCGTGATTCCGGGCTTGAGGATCACGTGTTCCCCGTCGGTTTCGCAGCTCTCCTCCATGAACACCGTGTCCGGCCCTTCCGGCATCAGCCCGCCGGTGAAAACGCGCAAGGCCTCGCCGCGCCGCGCCGCGCGGTCCAGGGGATGGCCGGCGGTGATGCGCCCGGTYACCGGCAGCCGCGTCYCGGTGTCTGTCTTCAGGTCGTCGAAGAAYACGGCATATCCGTCCACCGCCGTGTTGTCGTGGGGCGGCACGTCGCGCGGCGCCACCACGTCCTCGGCCAGSGTGCGCRTCAGGGCGGCGCGCARGGAAACGGTCTCGSTGCCGGTCACCGGGCTCAGCYTGKCCGCCAGCATGGACAGCGCATCGCCSAGSGGCGTCAACTCGGCGCCGAAGGCGAAACAGTCGTCCTTAAACGAGCCCATCCTYGCTCTTCCCCCCCAGCCCGCAGTGYTCGACGATGAAATCGGCGATTCCGGCAACGTCGTTGAGATCGAGCACCGGCACGGGCGCGTCGGGCAGGGGTCCGTCGCTGGCCACCGCCAGCACGGTCGGGTCTTCCCSGCACARGAGCGMYTTGCCGTTGGCGGCGCGGTAGACCTCGACCTTGGGGTGGCGGTGGCGCTTGAAYCCYTCGATGAGCACCAGGTCGCACGGCGCCATGCGYCCGATCAGCACGTCCATGTCGGGCTCGGGATTGTCGCGGACCTCGTGCAACAGCGCCCAGCGCGCCGARGACGCCAGCAGCACCTCRCYGGCCCCGGCGCGGCGGTGCTCGTAGGAATCCTTTCCCGGYCGGTCGATGTCGAAGTTGTGGTGSGTGTGCTTCATGGTCGACACCCTGAGACCGCGGCCGATCAACTCGGGCAACAGCTTGACCACGAGSGTCGTCTTGCCGCTGCCGCTCCATCCCACCACGCCRAAGGTCTTCATCGGTGAACTCTCKCYTCCCCGGCCCRATACCGTGCCTGCAATCGACAGTAATTGGTCACSCRTCCCGGCAAATCAACCRGTGTTTSCCGCCGSCTTGSCSRCCTTCACGGCCTTGYGCTCGGCCGGCGTGYCGRTTTCGGYGATGTGCTTCAACCCGGCGCGCAGGTAATCGTACCCGGTGATCATGGTCAGGATCGCCGCCGCCCACAGGCCGWAGACGCCGATTTCGGTGGTGGTGACGGGGCCGAAATCGGGACCCGTCGGGCCGACGATGAGGAACCCCAGCGTCACCATCTGCACCGTCGTCTTCCACTTGGCCAGACGGGTCACGGGGACGCCCACCCGGATCTCGGCSAGGAAYTCGCGCAGSCCCGAWACCAGGATYTCGCGGCACARGATGACCGCCGCCGGCARCASSGTRAGCCCGGAAATGCGGTCGATCCCGACCAGGACAAGCAACACCGACGCCACCAGAAGCTTGTCCGCGATCGGGTCAAGGAAACGCCCCAGGGCCGATTGCTGGTGCCAGGCGCGGGCCAGGTAACCGTCGAAGAAATCAGTTATGCAGGCCAAGGTATAGGCGGCAAAGGCCAGCCAGCTTCCCGTCGGATCGCCGACGAATAGCAACAGGGCGATCAGAACCGGGATTGCCGCGATCCGCGAAAACGTCAGGACATTCGGCAGGTTGCTCAGCATTCAGCGATTCCAGATTGGGATTGGCCGCATTCTAACGTCCCTAACCGTCAGGGTAAAGCCATTCGTAAATCCTGTTGGCGGTGGTCTTGGAGATGCCGTCCACGGCTTCCAGATCGGCGAATATGAAATCATCGCTCAAGGCCGACAAATCCTTTTCCGGATCGATGCGGTTCTGATGCGCGGCGACGGCATCGTTCTTGAATTCCCGTACCACCGCTACCAGCGCGTCACACAGATGGATGTTGGGCAGATGTTTCTTGTACTGCTCCCTGCCGTGCTCGTCGCTGCTGCTGATACCGGGAAAGTCGCAAAATTCGATGGATGCGTGCGTGGTCTTCTTCGGTTTGATGTGCTCGCTCAGGTAGTCCAGCCGGTGATCGGGGACTTGGATTGCGGCGGTGTGTTCCTGGTGCGCGAGGGCCGGATCGACCAGGTGCCCGGTCAGGGCGGCAAACAGGGC
>LKGT01007520.1_pt1 | contig 14147 bp, 18 predicted proteins | sample 503861 | NCBI WGS metagenome assembly LKGT01 (sample SAMN04113194, study PRJNA297058) | marine sediment metagenome | biome: marine benthic biome; feature: marine benthic feature; material: marine sediment; isolation source: sediment sample collected at the water-sediment interface from the South......
TCAGTTGATAGTTATCAAGAACTAGCTGGAGTCTTAAAGGCACTAGCATGGCAACCTCCTGCAAAGGGTAATCGTGTTGCTATGACTAGTAATGGAGCTGGTCCAATGATTGGTGGAATTGATCATTTGGAAAGATTAGGTCTTACAATAGGAAAGTTGTCGCCACAACTTCTCAAAAAAATGAAGGCTCGTTTTCCACCGACTGTTCCTATTCATAATGGTAATCCAGCAGATGTAGGTGGAGGTGCAACTGCAGATGATTATAGATTTGTCATTCAGCAATTTTATGATGAAAAGAATATTGATATTGCTATGCCATGGTTTGTCTTTCAAGATGATCCACTTGAAGAAACAATTGTTGGTTATCTAGATGATTTCTCAAAGAAAAAGAAGAAACCACTTGTAGTTGGCTGTAATGGTGGTCCATATACTGAAAAAATGATAAAATTGGTTGAGAAACACAATGTTCCAGTTTACCAAGACCTTCGAACTTGGGTTGCAGCTGCATCTGCTTTGGCGCAATGGGGAAAAGTTAAAAATTCTAGATAACATTTAAGTTCTGAAGAAAATCGAAGATAATTATGTCGCTTATAACAACATCCAAAACCGACGGAATATGTACTGTCAAAATTAACAGRCCTGAAAAACTTAATGCAATGAATATGGATGCTGCWAAAGAAYTAACTGAGGTATTTGAAAAWCTTGGAAAAGATGATTCKRTTAAGGTGATAATTTTAACTGGTGAAGGMGATAAAGCGTTTTCAGCAGGAGCAGACATTGAATACATGTCAAAAATWTCTGCAGATGAATCTGWAGAATATGCAAAGCTTGGTCAACTTGTAACYGGAACYGTTGAAAACGTTAAACAACCAACWATTGCAGCWATCAATGGATTTGCATTAGGTGGAGGATGTGAACTTGCAATGTCTTGTGACATTAGAATTGCAGCAAACACTGCAAAAATGGGTCAACCAGAAGTTACAATTGGAATTCCACCTGGWTGGGGAGGAACTCAACGATTGATGAGAATTGTAGGGATAGCAAAAGCAAAGGAGATGGTTTTCACTGGAAAGATGATTAAGGCAGAAGAAGCACGAGAAATTGGTTTAGTAAATCAAGTTGTTGAACTTTCAACTTTAATGGATGAGACAATGAAAATGGCAAAAACTATTGCTGGAAACTCTGCAATTGCTGTACGAATGTCAAAGGTTGCAATGAACAAAGGTAGAAATGCTGATTTGGATACTGGTCTTGGCATTGAACTTTTGGCGTGGCGAAATTGCTTTACTCATCCTGATCGAGAAGAACGAATGACCTCTTTTGTAAACAAATCAAAAAAATAAGCTCTCCCTAATTTTTCTTCATAATTTGTTAGAATACTATTATGTAGAGTATGAAAAGCTTTTATAATTATAAACAACCTTTTGAATTAAATGGCAACTGAACAAACCGAAAAATTGATCACAGTTACTGCAAAAGCTGCAGAAAAGATCCAAGATTTCATGAAAGAAGAAAAAGAACACCCAGAATATCTTAGAGTTTATGTTCAAGGTGGTGGATGTTCAGGTCTATCTTATGGAATGGGTTTTGAAACCAAACCAGAAGAAGATGATTCTATCATAGAAGAAAATGGAGTAAAAATACTGATTGACAGTTACAGTCAAGATCATCTAAAGGGAGCAAACGTTGACTATATTGAAAGCCTAATGGGYTCTGGATTTAARATAAACAATCCTAATGTTWMAAAATCCTGCTCTTGTGGTMRTTCATTTAGYACCGAATAAAATCAAATTTTTTTCAATTTTTRAATTTTYMTAGTGATAACTAYAKTTAATCTAMAAATTTCTCCTGTCTTTNNYAGWGYGTRWAATTTTTTCTNRAWAAGCACTTATATTCTTGNAAWAAAAAATGRAAGCYAGTTGATTATTAAGGAGATAATGTATTGCCACAATCTGGAATTGTCAAGTATCATGTTAAACTATCCTTCGATGTTGATGGGCTCGTTGAAAGAGCAGATATAATCGGAGCAATCTTTGGCCAAACGGAAGGACTGTTAGGCCCAGAGATGAATCTAAACGAGCTACAACGTGTCTCAAAAGTAGGTCGTATTGAAGTAAACACTTCTTCAACTACTAACACTACGAAAGGTGATGCTTTACTTCCAATGAGTACTGACATTGATACATGTGCATTGATTGCTGCTGCAATTGAAAGTATTGATAAGGTAGGTCCTTTTGACTGTAATTTCAAATTAGATGCAATTGATGATGTCAGGGCTTCAAAAAAAGAGGATATTGTTAAACGTGCAAAAGAAATCAAACAAAAATGGTCAACAAAATCAGTCAGTGAAGGCGATTCAATGTTAAAAGACGTACATGAAGGTGATACCGGTAAGCTATCAACTTATGGAAAAGAAAATCTTCCTTGCAGTGACGGGATTTTTGATTCACCATGGATTATCCTAGTAGAAGGAAGAGCAGATATAATTAATCTTCTTAGAGCCGGATATGATAACGCGTTGGCAATTGAAGGTGCAAAAATTGATGAATCCATTAAAGAACTTTGTGATAAAAAAGAAAAAGTAGTTGCATTTCTAGATGGTGATAGAGCAGGTGGTTTTATTCTAAAAGAATTAAAATCTCTTGTACATATTGACGTTGAACATAGAGCTTATGAAGGCGTTGAGGTTGAAGAATTAACTCCTCAACAAATTGATGATATTTTAAAGGACACTGCTGAACAAATGAATAAGGAAACCACTACTCCAAAAATGGATGATCCTAACGATAAACCCATTGCAGAACTTGCAAACAAAGTTTATCCTGAACTTAACGAAAGCTTAGAAGCGATAGCCATGGATTCAAATCAAAACGAAATTTTTAAAGTTCCAATTAGTGAGGATCTATACTAAAATCCAGTTTAGATACATTTCCATCTTTTGTTGAATTGAAAGGTATTCTTGTTAGTGGTATGGGTGAAGGTGCATACTATATGTCACTCAAAGGATATACTAAACAATTCAAATCTAAAATTAACTACATTCCATTTCCTGGAACTCTAAATGTAAAGTTACAAAAAAAAGAACATATTGAAGCAGCACAACAATTTCGTACACTCAATGGAATTACCATAAAGGGATTTTTTGATGGTAAGAGAACATATGGTTGGGTAAAATGTTTTAAATCAAAACTAAACAACTCAATTAATTGTGAATTAATAGTGTTGGAACGAACACATCATGATAATTCAATCATAGAATTAATWTCAAARGYTAAYCTTCGTAAAACTGCAAAATTAAAAGATGGTTCAAAATTGACCATTAGAATTCCAATWAAGGRCTAGACACNTTTTTTTGGYAAAATAATTTYAAAAATTGTAGGATTATTTTTAACTGAGATAGTTCCTTTGTGYTGYTCTATAATGTTTTTACAGCTAACYAAYCCTAATCCRGTTCCASTWGATTTGGTAGTAAATAATGGATCAAAAATTTGCYCTAKTTTATCTTCAGGAATYCCTGGKCCTGAATCTTCTATYTCTATMKYAACATCATTTTCWTTTTCYTTTATTCTRACTTTGATTYCYCCTGAATTKTCCATTGCTTGAACCGCATTGATWAGAATATTACTAAAAACTATCTCAAKTTGTTTGCTATCACARSTWATKGWTAAATCGTTTTCTGGTTTAGWAATTTTTATTGATTTAGGAACACTTGATTTAAWTGATRATTCTAAAATTATTRATAAAGATTTTTTWTCAAGTTGTAATGGTCTTGTTCTAACAAAATCTAATACATCATTAATTTGACGTAACATTCTATCTGCAGCATTTTTAATCATACTAATTCGTTTTTTTAATTTSTCATCAGTAATSTCTTCTGAAGAAATTTCGATTAATTCTACMGCGTTTTTTATWATSCCAAGTGGATTTCTTAAATCATGAGCWAYCCTAGCAGATAATTCTCCYATTKCRCTYAATYTTTCTACTCTRYTMRYTGATTCATTTCGAAGAGATGTTRCYTCAATAATAAAATCACARTCTATYCCAATATYMTKATGATGATYAACTATTGATTYTTTATTTGGTGCTTCTAGTATACAAAATAATTTATTCWGTTTTTCATTATAGARAATATCTTTATGTGTAACTYCATGTTKATCAGWTGGATTGTTTAGAATTTTTTTTAGTTGTRAAACACTTAATCCTYCCATTTTATGACCATCRATAAAAAYTGGCATGTRATTTAWTYCCTCRACATAAATTTAACRATTTWTTGAATATKTTTGATTTTAYWATATCTAAAGATCRTGAATGTYCTCACCATATTTTTCTTCWATWWTTGAACTTGAAATTTCTGGRTTTGGAGATTGTAAYCTTGCAACTYTAACGTTCAAATTTAATTTATGACAACCATCTGTTATGAATTTCTCTTGATGAACTTGGTCATATCCTAAAGCAATTATTTCTGGTTTTACTTTTTTAACAGTTTCGAAAATATCTCCTTCCTGTCCAATTAAGCAAAGGTCCACCATTGACAAAGACTCTACTAGATTTTTTCTTTGTTCTTGATTATGAAGAGGCATTCTTTTCTTCATTTTTTCTGCAGTTTTATCAGTTGCAACGACCACAACTAAAGCATCACCTAATGATTTTGCAGAATTAAGTGTGTGTATGTGGCCAGGATGTATTATATCAAAAACTCCCCCTGCTAATACTACTCTAAGTGATGTTCTTCCTAGTTCCGTTAACGATTTTTTATCTTGTTCAACAAGACCATTGTTAACAAGATTATCCATTCTTGAATTAATATATTCATCAGATAAGAAATTCTTTTTCTTTACAATTTCTATTGCATTTTTATTTGTAAGGGAACTTGCAAACAGAGCAGATAAAATGGTGTTGTCGATTAAATCCAATTATACTTTACACTTTATCTCTCTTTTTTAATTCATCGTTATTAACTACATTTTTGGGTTTAATCCCTTTGCAATTCGCAAAGCATCAACTAACCCATCTGCATATCCTATGCTTAATACAGCAACCTCATCTTTTCCTTGTTCTAAGAATTTTTCTGCATCCTGAATGTATAATTCTGCATTTTCTAATACTTCTTGGAATTCCTTAGAATTCTTATAATGTGGAGCAATTTCCTCAACTGCTTTTCTTATCATTGGAACATATTTTTCAATCATTTGTTCTGAAATTTTTTTAATGTTTTTTGAATTGTCAAAAGGAACATCTATGCAATTTACAAAAACTTTGAGAGCGTCTGATTCAGTAAAATGAAGTTGTCCAGGTATAATGATAGTATGTGGAGGTTTACCAAAATTTTTTTTAATTAAATTAGAAATTTTTCCAGCTGTAATTGCTTGATTTTTAAATCCTATACGGGAAGCAATAATAACAAAAGTGGACGGTAGTATTATTTTTCTTTTCTGCTCTTTTTCTGTTGAAAGCAGATCTGATAATGCATTTACTGGTTCAAGAAAAAACTCCTCATCTTGATTATATTCTAAAAGTAATACAGTGTGATTTCCAGCTAAAGCATTACTATACGTGACATGGTATGGAGTAGTCAAAGTTTTAGGATCCTTCATCACAGTAACAATCCGTCCTACTTTGTAATAGTGTAATCCACATTCTCCCACCAGAGCAGTAATTGAAGATGCAGCATGGATAGTTTTTGTTTTAATTTTTTCTTGAATGGCTCTTGTTCGTAATTCAATATGGGTTGTAGCAATATACGGGTCTCCATAAGTAAGTAATACTACCTTTTTCTTTTTTGAATTTTTTAGAATCTCTTTACCGTCTTCAACCATCCATCTCTTGGCAATTTTGAATTCACCTTTAACGAGTTTTCTGATTTTATTTGATTCTAATTTTGTTACTGGGCTAGTAAACTGTTCAAGGTATACAATATCTGCATTTTTTAGCAGTTTTTGTGTTTCAATAGATATCGATTCTATACCTGAAATACCTAATCCTGCAATCCACAGCATTATCTCGTTCTATCGTATAGTCTTTTTAAATGCTGTAATGTCTTTTTGAGAACTTCTATTCCACGAAGATATTCATCCATTGAAACTTTTTCATCAATGGTGTGAGATGCATGAGGATCTCCAGGACCATAGGTTACCACCGGTATGTTAAGTTGATTCCCTATGACATTCATGTCACCAGTTCCTGTTTTACGAATTAGCATAGGTCTGGAATGTTCAACATCCATTATTCCCAAGGTAAATGCTCTCACTAAAGGAGAATTATGAGGAGCTTCAAATGGTTCTGTTTCATCTAATATTGAATGAAAAACTTCAACCTCACGTTTTTTTGAAATTTCTTGTATAGATGATGTAATTTTTTCTCCAACCATTTTACAATTCATATCAACTGGAATTCTAATATCCATTACCACATCACATTCTTTTGGAGTAACATTATGACTTGTTCCACCTTTGATTTCAGTAACTGTAGCTGTTAGCATCATTCCTTTTTTCTTGTTTTCTTGACCGGATTCTAAAACTTTTTTTAATTCTCTAGTGAATATCATGGATTCTTCGATTGCATTTTTTGAAAGCCATGGCGCACTTGCATGAGAACTATTGCCAACATTTACCTTTAGATTAATTGCAATGCGTCCCTTATACGCAATAGTTACCTGTTTTAATCCGCTTGGTTCGCCAAAAACCGCATAATCAATGTCAAGTTTGCTTTTTACGAGATTTTTTATTCCAGTGGCATTTCCTTCTTCGTCAACTGCCCCAACAAAAATTACAGTACCATTATTGTTTTGGATTGATGCAGCTGCAAACAACATTGCCATTAATGGTGCTTTAGCATCAGAAGCTCCTCTWCCATATARTGAATCTCCTTCTWTTCTTACCTTAATTTTTCCWGGMACYGTATCCATATGTCCACACAAAAGAATTCTCGGYAARCCAGAACCTTTTTTTGCTATYAAATTTCCYACWTCATCTATTTGTATATCTTCAAAACCTAGATCRTCACACTTGTCTGCAAGAAAATCAGCCATTGGCTTTTCRCTAAGYGARGGHGTGTATAACCTWAGAGCCTTTTCTAACATCTTAAYGCAAAATCTGGGAGTTACTGTAAATGAAGWGTGCAATTTTTACYTAGAYGATTTAAGTGCGTAATCTATCATTAATGATGGAATATCTACTTCGCATACTCTAACAGTATTCTTGAAYTCTGTKGTATTATTTACTTCATGAACTAYCAATCCTTTGTCTTTACTTTCCATCAAATCTACTCCTACTATTTGACCWTGAACTGCATTTTTTGCCTTWATACATATATCTTCCATTTCATTTGAAACTGGACATTTTTCAGCAACTCCACCTAATGCCATGTTAGTTTTCCAAGATCCATTTCCAGAACTTCTGTAAATGGCTGCAACTACTTTATCTCCTACTACAATTGCTCGAATATCTCTTGGAGGACGTTGGACAAATTCTTCTAGATAGTGAATTTGATAAATAGGATACATTTTTTCTCTAGTTTCAATAATTCCTTCTGCAGAATCACTGTCATTAATTTTTGAAACCATTCTGCCCCAGCTTCCTACCGTTGGTTTAATTATTTGTGGATATCCATGTTTTTCTAATGATTCCAACGCTGCCTCTTTAGAAAAAGAAACTGTTGCAAACGGAGTTGAAACTCCTTGTTTTTTTAACAACATGTGTGTGAAGAGTTTATTTCCCGCAAATATGCCAGTATTAAGACAGTTAATGACGTTTACTCCCATTCCTTCTAATCCTGCAGTTGAATGAAGATTTCTGTAATAGCTTACACATCTTTGTAAAACTGTTCCATAATTTTTTACTTCATTATCTAGATCTAACGATAATTTTTTACAATCCAACATCTGGAGATTTACATTCTTTTTTTTACCGGCCTCTAGGAGTGCTTTTTCTTCCCAGCGGATAGTGTCATAAAGAACTGTAATTTCAGGGGTCACTGACCCCAATCCTCGCCAACCGTCTGGGCAGGTTTTAGTTCAAATCCTTCTGATGCCTTGACAAGTTCATAGCTTGCTCCACAGTCAGGACAAGTAACAATTTCCCCTTCAAGTGCATCGCCAGGAATAGAAATATTTGCATCACATTCAGGGCAGTTAGTCATTTATTTTTCCTCTCTTTGATGTCCTTTTTGTCATTAATTATCTTTCTTTCAAGCCTATCTTCTAGTGGAATTTCAATCAAATCTCCCATTCGCAAGTTTTTGAGACCAAGGGCTACTTGTTTTGCACCATTTTCATCTTTTTTGAGACCAAGTATAGACATAAGATAGGCAGCTCCTGTTTTCCCTGCTAATTCCCCAAAAACAATTCTTCTTCTATTTCCTACAACTCTTGGTGGAATTGGTTCGTAGGCTGCAGGATTTCTCAAGATTGCTGCTAAATGAGTACCAGCTTTGTGCTTGTATGCTGCAGAACCAACAATTGGTTTTGAGTCATATGGTTTGATTGAAGTATACTGTTCAATTATCCTTGATAGATCCATTAACATATCCAATCTAAAATCATTTTGTGATTTGTATAAATAAGTAAGTGCTACAGCTGTTTCTGCAAGAGCTGGAATGCCTGTTCTTTCTCCAATACCATCAATTGTTGTATGAATTTGATCAGCACCTGCATCACATGCTGCAAAAGCATTAGCCAAAGCAAACCCAATATCATTATGAACATGTGCATCAAGTGGCACATCAATTTCTTTTCTAACAGATTGAACAAAATTATACATACCAACGGGTCTCATTATTCCAACTGTATCTGGTAAACTAATTCGATCAACTCCCGCATCTTCTATTGCTTTACAAACTTCAAGCAAAAACTTTGGTTCAGCTCTACTTCCATCTTCTACAGTAAATCTAATTTTTAGTCCATGAGATTTTGCATATTCTACAGTTTCTACAGCTCTTTTCAATGCTTCCTCTCGAGTAATTCTTAATTTGTCTTTAAGATGAATATCTGAAATTCCTAGATATGCAGCTGTCCACGTAGCGTCACATTTTAAAGATATATCGATATCTTCTTTTAACGCTCTTCCATGTGAAACAATATCTGCCTTTAATCCTTGCTTTATGATTGTTTTAGTAGCTTCAAAATGATCTTTTGAAACAACTGGGGAAATCTCAATTTGATCTACCCCAAAATAATCAAGCATCCATGCTATCTGTATCCTTTGTTTGTTAGTAAATGACACTCCAGGATGTTGTTCTCCTTCTCTAAGTGTACTATCTAATATACGAATTTTTTTTGGTTTTTTATTATATGCATTGTACTCATTTGCATAGTAATTCGGATCGTTCATTGCGAATTTAGGTGTAAAACAAATAGAATATAAATATATCCGTACTAATCTCGTCGATTTTTGATATATTAGAATCTAAATTAGCAAATAAGAAAAAATTTGATCCGAATCTCGTTTAGTCTAATGTTCGAAGAATTATAACTGAATTTGAATCAGTTACACCAGGAATTTTTCTTAATGCATCTATACATGTATTAATATCATTAATGTTTGGAGCAGAAATTATTACTGTAATGTCATACTGTCCAGTAATTTCATAAACTGTTTTAACTCCTTCTACCTTGGTAATCTTTGATGAAACTTTTGACGTATCCATTGCAGAATCAACCGAAATTAAAACAATTGCACTTGTACTGTTTGAATCACCTACTTCAACTGTAAATTTTTTTATTGTTCTATTATTTACTAAATTTTTTACTCTTCGTCTTACTGCTGATTCTGATAATTTTAGTTTTTTACCTATATCTACAAATGATTCCCGTGAATCATTTCTTAAAAACTCAATTATCTTTTCATCGATCTTATCTCTAAACATTTTTTCGTTTCTCCTCAGCACTAAGTAAAATATCTAATGTTTCTAAAACCTTTGTAATATCCTCTTCGGAAATTACAAGTGGAGGTAATAATCTAATAATATTTCTACCTGAATATAATAACAATACGCCTTTTTCAATCCCATCCATGAGAATATCTTTTACTTCATATTTTAATTCTATTCCAATCATTAATCCTTTGCCTCTAATTTCTCGAATAATTTTGTGTTTTTCTTTTAATTGTTCTAAACCATYAMRAAATATTTTTCCCATCTTTTYTGCATTCTCAATTAAACCATCTTGGGTWAGTGATTGRATAGCAGCTATTCCAGCTGCACATGAGAGAGGGTTRCCRCCAAAAGTAGACGAATGYTCTCCTTTTTTAATACATGCAAGAATATCTGGGCGMACTAAGGTKGCRCCCATAGGTAMYCCTCCWGCAATTCCTTTTGCAAGACACATAATGTCWGGARMTGTATTCCAGTGTTCRCATGCCCACATTCGTCCTGTTCTRCCAAATCCTGATTGTATTTCGTCAAAAATTAGAAGAATTCCTTTTTCATCACAAAGTTTTCTTACATCTTGTAAAAATCCTTCTGGGGCCACATGAATTCCACTCTCACCTTGGATTGGCTCTAAAATTACAAATCCCGTATCTACATCAATTTTTGATCGTAATGCATCAATGTCACCAAAACGAGAAAATGTAACCTTCTCCACAAGTGGTTGAAAATCTTTTCTGTATTTTGGACTAAACGTTAATGATAATGCCCCCATTGATTTTCCATGATATGATCCATTCATGGCAATCATTCCTTTTTTATGAGTAAATTTTCTTGCAAACTTTATTGCGGCCTCTACTGCTTCAGCACCACTATTGTTAAGATGAACTTGAGATAAATTTTTTGGAGCAATATTGATTAAACTTTCAAGAAATTCTTCTCTTGTTTTATTATACAATGAACTATGAACAGTGATTATTTTTTCTATCTGAGATTTGATTGCATTGACAACACGTTCATTTCTATGTCCTACTAATGCAACTCCATATCCTCCCATGCAATCTATGTACTCTTTTCCTTTTGTATCCCAAACATGAGATCCTAATCCTTTATCTATTGTTACTGGGAATCTCTGATACAGATTTCCCATGAAATCTTCTTCAGTCATTTTTGAATTACCGTGCATTGATCATGAGCAATAGCTGATGATATAGGATTTTCTTTTTGTCCATTTGCAATTAAAGCCTCCTTTACCCCCATATCTAATGCTTCAGTAGCAGCTAGAATTTTTTTTTCCATACCTGGTCCAACTTTAGGTCGTATATCTTTAGCTTCTGTGAGGGTAAGATTTTTTACTAATTTATTATCCATCAAAAGGCCATCGACGTTTGTGATAAATAGAACTTTGTCACTTTGAACTTTTGCTGCAACATACGCYGCTGCTCTATCTCCATCTACATTRAGAAATTCTGATTCTTCTGAAAGTGCAATTGGGGCAATCACTGGAGTAAATCCTTGYTTTAATAACGATTTAATCAATGAATCATTTACATTRGAAATTTTTCCTGTATAYCCACCATCRATTGCCTGTTTACGACCTTTTTCGTTWACAATTAAYAATTTYTTTTTTCGKTCAGCTTGAATTATTTTGCCATCWACTCCAGATAGRCCWACAGCATTGATTCCATTTTGCTGAAGCATTCTTACAATTGTTTTRTTTATYYTACCWGACATTACCATYGTAAAAATTTCTRCAGTTTCTTTGTCRGTGTAYCTRCTTTTAATTCCACTAGGTGATGTAACAAATYTTGGTTCTTTSCCTAACTGCTYACAAACTTTGGTAACTTCCTTTCCYCCTCCATGAACAATTATYACTCCTTCTTTTTCTGWAAATTTTTTGATRTCTGAAATTGTRGTTGGATGTAAATCATCTACCACACTACCMCCAATTTTGATTGTAATCATTTGTTATACTGGTGTRAGTGGAGTGTATTTTAGACCTTCCATTTCATCAAAWCCWGACATTATRTTCATGTTTTGTATGGCAGACCCTGCAGCACCTTTCATTAGATTATCTGATGCTGATAAYGCAATGAGTCTATGATTATCTTCGTCTATATCAAAACCAATATCACAAAAATTCGAACCAACTAAGAATTTAGGATCTGGGAATTTGTATAATCCTTTTTTATCTCGAATTAATCTGATAAACTTTTCATTACCATATGCTTCGCGATATAATTTCCATACTTCTTTTTCTTCAAGATCTTTTTTCATGAATGTATGGTTAGTACATAAAATTCCACGCACAACATCAACTGCATGGGGACTCATTGACACATGAATTTTTTTYCCAGCAATTTCACTTAGTTCTTGTTCTATTTCTCCAGTATGTCTATGYTTTGCAGGYTTGTAYGGACGAATAACTCCTGCRCGCATTGCATGAGCTGTRCCTGATCCAGAGCCTGCRCCAGATGATCCAATTTTTGAATCTACCACAATATGCTCTRWATCGATTAAATCATTTCTTATAAGAGGAGCTAAAGCAAGAATTGAAGTTACTGCCATACATCCAGGRCAYGATACAAGTTGTGMATTTTTAATTTTWTCCCTGTGAAGTTCTGGAATTCCAAAAAYAGATTTTTTTAAATAATYTGGATGAGGGTGTTTCCAACCATACCATTTRTCATAATCTTCCTGATTATGTAATCTRTARTCTGCACTAAGATCAATKATTTTCATWCCTCTATCATAAARTGTCTTWACAATYTCTGTTGCTGTTCCRTGRGGAACTGCAGTAAATACYAAATCACATTTGTCTGAYATTTTATCATAATCAAGTTCCGAAAAAGTAAGATCTGTGAAACCTTTCAAACTTGGCTGAACTCTGTGCAGATATTCTCCAGCGTGCTGTCTTGAGGTGACCATTGTTATTTCTACTTGAGGATGATTTACCAATAGACGTAGTGTTTCTCCACCAACGTATCCTGATGCACCAACTACTCCTACTTTCATCAATATCCTCTTCGTACTTGGGTATAATTTATTTCCTAGTTGAATTTAAGGCAAACTCAACCATTTCTTTTGGAATATTCTTCTTTGCAACTTTTGCTAATCCCTTAAACTCAACTGTATTATTTACTTCATGAACTACCAATCCATTTTTTTCATCTTCCATCAAATCCACGCCTAAAATTCCCCCTCCAACTGCTTGAGACGCTTTTACACAAACATCTTCTATTTCTTTTGTAATATCACATAGCTCAGGCTCAGCTCCTAATGCAATGTTTGTCTTAAAACCCCCAGATGATTTTCTATACATAGCAGCGATGGCTTGATCTCCTATCGTAATTACACGAATGTCCCTAGGAGGTCGTTTAACTAATTCTTGAAGATAAAAAATYCTRTCATGTGGTCCATYMGTTAAYTCWCKWAWYTCAAAMATTGCWTCYRYKGTATCWTTRTCTTTTAWTWGMATKACTCCTCTKCCCCARCTKCCAATTACTGGTTTKARMACTAAKGGAWAWCCWACYTTYTCTAGATTTTCMYKTGCAGCRTCWGCWGAAAATGARAAATATGTTTTWGGWGTTGGRACWYYATKTTTTTTTAAAMRCARAGACATGNAYAANCTTRTTTCCACAAWTDCKTGCHACWWCAAATTTRTTWATYACWGGAACRTCTAAGAATTCAAGACAWGCWGTAAAATGMAGDCCTCTAAARTAACTTAYACATCKYTCTAAWACYAYATYWCCAAAWTSAWAATCATTTTTTKRRMTRTCWGTATTGAWTTGTGTWATTTTWGCATCAAGCATWGTTGTATYRTGACCWARCTCAATTGCTTGYTTTTCAAGCATYTTTTCTTCSGACCTDAGTCKRTCAAAMACKATACARAYTTTTGACAATTAYTCTCCCCARTCTTCGCCTACAGTTTCTGCTTGTTTTAATTCGACKTTTRMWCCMTYWYTCTTWGAGATTTCAAARTCGGCTCCACAATCAGGACAGGAGACWATTTCTCCWWYRGMGGCRTCRTYAGGGATKTTKAKAYTTSCATCACATTCRGGRCARTTCATYGATTTAATTCACCNWYTTTTTTTGTWATTTATTAGCTTCTGTTGACTGMAKTCCCCACAATTCAACRAAACCTYTRGCMARTTTYTGRTCGAAAGTMGAWCCTTTTCCATAMGTTGCRATRTCWTKKCTATACAAWGAATRCYTTGATTTWCGWCCWACYACWCGTAAACTRCCYTTGTACATCTTYAGTTTTACAGTWCCWSWAACRYNGTTTT
>LKGT01010040.1_pt1 | contig 14146 bp, 18 predicted proteins | sample 503861 | NCBI WGS metagenome assembly LKGT01 (sample SAMN04113194, study PRJNA297058) | marine sediment metagenome | biome: marine benthic biome; feature: marine benthic feature; material: marine sediment; isolation source: sediment sample collected at the water-sediment interface from the South......
TCAAAAATTAATGGATTCACTCAAAAACGATATGAAAAAATTAGTAAATGAGATAAAAAGTCTGTGAGAAACAATGAAAGTACTTCCTAGATCATTTTATGCAAGAAATACTGTCAAAGTGGCAAAGGATCTTCTGGGCAAAACTCTTGTGAGAAAAACTGGAGATAAAACAATATCTGGCATCATTACAGAAACAGAAGCATACCGTCATGTTGATGATCCCGCTAGTCATGCATTTGGGGGATTAACAGACAGAAACAAAGTCATGTTCGGTCATGTAGGAATCGCATATGTCTATTTCACATATGGGATGCATTATTGTGTAAATGCAGTAGCTAGAAGCGATTCTTATGATGCAGGAGCCGTACTAATTCGTTCAATTTCACCTAAGCTTGGAATTATTGAGATGATAAAAAATAGAAAAATTAATTCAGTTACAAATCTTACTAATGGTCCTGCAAAGTTAACTCAAGCAATGCAGATTACAAAAAAACAATATGGTGAGAATTTAACCAAACAGTCGAGTTTGTACATTACTGAAGGAGTAAAGCCTACAAAAATTAAATCAAATCCAAGAATTGGAATAAAAAATGGAATTGACAAGCTTTGGAACTTTAAGATTGTTGACATAACTTCTCCAGCTTACTAGATTTTCTTCAACTAATACGGTTAGTAACAATAATCTATGAAATCTCTAAATTAGATTAATTAAAAAGACAATCCTCTCCTCCTAGGCGTAAAAAGCTGCAATGTTAAGCAATGTTGTACGTTATGATTTGTTGTAGAGTTATTCGTTTAATTTTTTATCAAGTTTCTCTTGAGATTCTTTGAATTCTTGATATTTCTTAGTTAATTTGTTTAAAACAAAAAGATATCTTCCGCCAAGTCCAAGCCATATTACAATAAACACAATGAATACAATGTAATGTATGACGTCTCCAGATTCGCTATGCAATGATTCATAGCTAAGGTCAAACACTGTAAACATTATTTCCAAGATTACAGGAGGGATGATCATCGTGGCAAGAAGAATCATGAAGACTTTTTTGGTTTTGTTGATCTGCTCAACCATGGCATCCATAGTTTTGAAAATACTACGGGTATAATCTTCAGACACTATTCATCTTCCTCCACTTTTGTTCTAGGGAACATTTTTTCATATGGTTCTAAAATCTCTCGGCAAAAATCTAATCCTTTAGGAGATAGTTTGTATTTTCTAATAGTCTTACTGCCCCATGATTCTTCAGTTTTTGTTATTAGTTCTTTTTTTTCCATATCATCTAGTATTTCTTTATGTTTTGTCATATTCAAACCACAATAGCCAATAAGCCTTGTCAGATTCAATTCACCATATTCTGCCAACATAATCATGATGTCTTTTCTAATGTATGTTCTATCTCTTGGATCTTTGCCCAGCTCTTCTCACGATCCTTTTTGATTGAATATACATTTACCCAAATCACTGACGTTCCATTATTCATTCAAGATGGAATAAAATTTTTACCATTAAAGTCTAACTTAACCTCGTTAAGTAATCAGGTTGAACAACGGCTTTTAACCATAATCATATCCGTTCTACAATGAAGACACTAAAAAAAATTGGACTTGGAGCTGGGATAATCATATTATCATTTGTAATTTTCTTGGCACTTGAAATTTCAGGAACGACTGATTTTATTGAATATACCCCGCCAGAATTCACAGGAAATGAAGTTATACCAGAAGGAAAAATATTTGCAATTCAAATTCTTAATGCTTCATTTCAAGAAGGAAATCCAGATTATGCACCAGATGTAGCAGTTGTTTCACATGGAGATACAATTCAATGGACTAATGAAGACTCTACGATACACACAGTCACTAGTAAATCAGATTTTGGAAAAACGTTTGATTCTGGTTCAATGAATCCAGATATTGTCTTTACATTAAACACATCTGACTTGTCATTGGGCGAATACAAATATTTCTGTGTTGTACACCCTTGGATGCTTTCAACATTAGTAATTGAGGAACCAAAAGAAGGAGTATAAAAGTATGAAAAGATCAGCTTGGTGGTTTCTATTACCAATATTTCTTGGAATACTGGGATCTGCAATTGCTTGGGCAAAGTTACGTGAGAGTGAAGACCATGAATTGTTAAAATGGATTATGGTTTTTGGTGCGATTCAGACAATTGCTATTGCACTGGGTGGAATGCATAACTCATTAGGATGGCCAGATAACATGATGGCATTTCACATGAGAAATTAATAGGCTGTCAAAGGGTCTTTAAGTTTTAGTTCAAGACTCTTGGTTGAATCCTATCAGACTCAGTACCATTTATGGGATAATTTTAGACTCAATCTAAAAGTGTTTTAGCGAAATTGGAATCATATGCTTTGGAATTTTAAAATACAAATCTAATCTTTATCGTGTTCATTATCATCTAGAGTCCAAGGGGCAAATTTTCCAAGAATTTTTTCCCAATCTAGGCGAAGTAACAAAATAATGAATACTGTAAGGATTACTCCAAATACAATCATTCCAATATAGATTGTACTTGTACTTTCAACATTTTCAAGTAATGGATCAAGGATAGATAATCCAACATAGTGAGCGATTATTACAATAATGTAACTTAGAACAAATTTTCCTGCAAGCGTAGCAATAAAAAATCTTCTTGGATTGTATTTTGCTAAACCAAGTGGAATGTATATCAAATCATCAGGAATTGGAGTAGCGGCTGCTACAAATGCTGCAGCAGCACCATATTTTTTGACCAGTCTTTCAAAAGGCTTCATTCTTTTTCTTGTTTTTTCAGAGAGAATTCTCCCACCACCATAACTAATATAGAAAATTATCATCTTTGCAAAGGTTGCAGTAACTGCTCCCACTATTGCTAATATGTGAATATTGAATTGTTCACCTACTGCCATAGTAGCTAGTACTACAAATGATGGGATTGGAACAAAGGGAATTAGTGAACCAAAAAAGCTGATCAAACTTAGTGCTAAATAGCCTACTTCAGACGCAAATGGAAAAAGAGCTTCTGAAAAGGCTGCATAATCCACAATCAACCATTAGAGTTACACTATTTAATTCTAAAAATTTAAAAAATCATTAAAATATCATATTTTCAAAGTGAATTTGAATTGGTAAAAAAAGAACATCAGATGGTCTGTCAAAAAATTTCAAGGATTAGTCCGTATATTAGATTTGTAGGAGTAATTGGAAATAAAGGAGACCTCTTAGCATATTATCGAAGACCAAACTTGAATCCAATGCTTAGTGAGAGAGAGGCAAAGAATCAGTTCTCAAACATTGCAATAAACACAGGCTTGGATGCTGCGTTTGATAAGGATCTGGGAAAAGTTGAGTTTGTTTGGGAGGAAAGGAAAAAGGTTCAGACCATTTCTTTTGCAGTAAATATGGACAGAGTTTGGATATCACTTGATAGAAAGGTGATTCGTACTGAAATTCTTCGAATTATTGATGAGTGTTTACCTGTAGTAAAACATTATTCATAAAGCCAACACATCACATAACCTGAATCCGTTTTGAATCTAGGCGGGTCTTTTTTGCATTTTTCCATAGCCTCAGGACATCTATCTATGAACTTGCATCCTTCCTTTGGAGATAAAAGATCTGGTGGATTTCCTTTGATGTATTTTGGTTTTTTTCCGTGTAATGTTGGAATCGATTCTAACAAACCTTTAGTGTAAGGATGCTTTGGATTTTTATAAATATCTTGAGAGCTTCCAAATTCGATCATTCCTCCTCCATACATTATTCCTATTTTATCAGCAATTTCAGAAAGTACTGCCAAGTCGTGTGTGATTAACATAATAGACATGCCATCTTTTTTTAGTTTCTTTAAGAGATTAACAATTTGAGCTTGGATTAAAACATCAACTGCAGTTGTTGGCTCATCGGCAATAACAAATTTTGGTGTGAGCAATAATGCCATTGCAATAATTATTCTTTGTTTCATTCCTCCGCTAAGTTCATGAGGATATTTTTTTAGAACACTTTCATCCAAATTTACAGAGCTAATTGAATCTAAAATTAATTTTTCAGAATCACCCTCATAGTCGTGTTCTTTTAAGACTTCGACAAACTGTTGCTTTATTGTATAAACTGGGTCAAGTGAATTCATTGCTCCTTGAAAAACCATTGAAATTTTTTTCCAACGATAATCATTATCAAACTTGGATTCTGTTAGATCTAAGATTGATTCTCCATCAAAAGTAATTTTTCCTGAAATAATTTTTCCTCCTTGAATCATTCGAATTAAGGATAATCCCAAAGTACTTTTTCCACAAGCGCTTTCTCCTGCAATTCCAATTGATTCTCCTTTTTCTAATGAAAAATTTACATCTTCGAGTGCATGTACCTGGCCTTTTGAGGTTTGGTATCTTGTGGTAAGACCATCTACATCAAGAAATGTCATGATTTTTTTATAATATACTAGTAGATTTGACTTTGCAAGAAGGGATATATGCAACTTTAAGCAAGTGAGAAAAAGTCAGCCTAATGCAGTTTAATCGTACTCATTACATTGAAGATTTGAATTCAGGAATGATTGGTCAGAAGGTCATTTTTGGAGGATGGATAGAAGATCTTCGAAAACTAGGAAAAATGACTTTTCTAACTGTCAGAGATGTTACTGGATTAACTCAAGTTATAGTCAAAGAAGACACTAGTAAGGAAATTGAGGGAATTACTAGACAAAGTGTAATCAGAGTGGAGGGAAAGGTTCAGGAGACTAAAGCACGTGATTTTGAGTGTGAGGTAAAAGCCGAAAAAATTGATGTCCTAGCAAAAGCTCTTCATCCCCTCCCAATAGACCCTATCGGAAGACTAGAGAGCGATATTGACAATCGATTAAATGCAAGAGCCCTAGATATGCGCAATCAAAAAACAGCATCAATTTTTAAGATAAGGCATCATGTCTTGGCTGCACTTCGAAAAACCTTATCAGAAAAAAAATTTATTGAAATTAACACTCCAAAACTAATTGGAAGTGCTAGTGAAGGTGGTGCAAATTCATTTTCACTAGATTACTTTGGCAAACAAGCGTATCTTGCACAAAGTCCTCAACTATACAAAGAACAAATGACTATTGGTTTAGAGAGAGTTTATGAGATTGCATCATTTTATCGGGCAGAAAAATCACATACAGGTAGACATCTTAGTGAGTTTACTAGTATAGACATTGAAGCTGCATTTATGGATTACACAGATGTAATGGATATTTTAGAATCACTAGTAGTTAGTGTTTACAAATATACTGCTGAAAAATGTAAAAAAGAACAAGAGGCACTTGGAATAGAAATCAAAGTTCCATCCTCACCATTTGAAAAAATTACATACTCGCAAGTGTTAGAGGAGCTCAAAGGAAATGGGGAAGATTTAAAATTTGGAGATGACTTGCTTGATTCACATTTACGAATTGTTGGAAAAAAACATCCTGGATTTTTCTTTTTAACTGATTGGCCKATGAAGTTAAAACCATTTTACATTCGTGAAAAAGATGAYGAYCCAAAYATTTCAAGATCRTTTGATTTRCAATATGGATTTTTAGAACTATCWTCAGGKGGAACAAGRCTTCACGATCCTAAAAAAATTAAAGAAAGACTCAWWGAGCAAGGTCTTGATCCTTCTAAATTTACAAATCATTTRCAATCATTTGATTGGGGAATGCCTCCACATGCAGGATGGGGKATGGGTTTAGARMGAYTRTTAACTACKCTTATGGGAATTGATAAYGTACGAGAAGTRATTTTGTATCCAAGAGATCCTGAYAGGTTRACWCCRTAATTTACTCAAACTAATCTTGAGATAATTTCTTTTGTAAATTCCATCGTGGTTTTATCTCCTCCGATATCTTTAGTTTTAATTCCATTTTTTACAGTATCATATACAGTAGATTCTAACCTTCCAGCAACGTCAATGCATTTTTTATCGTTATTCTTCATTCCAAGCCAATCTAACATCATCTTAATTGATAGAATAAACGMTGAKGGRTTWGCAATTTGCTTGCCAGCAATATCAAATGCCGCACCATGAACAGGCTCAAAGAGTGCAAAMTCATCACCAATRTTTGCTGCAGGAGCCATACCYAATCCACCAACTACTTGAGCTGCCTCATCAGATAARATATCACCAAACAAGTTAGTAGTTACTATAACATCAAATGACTGAGGTTGTCTGATTAAATTCATTGCACATGCATCAACATACATTTGYTCAAAKGTAATTCCRKRGTGASTAGMTAYTTCTTCYTCACATGWTCTRGCAAATAATCCATCMGTTTTTTTCATCACGTTTGATTTGTGAACACATGTRAYCTTTTTTTCCTTGTTTCTTTGTTCTGCMACKATRCATGCATATTTTGCRATTCGTTTTGAKGCTTTTCTTGAAATTCTTCTTAATGCRATTGAAGTATTYTCATCAATRTCRAATTCATCTCCRGTGTAAAGATCTTCTGTGTTTTCTCTAACTATAACAAGATCAATGTCATCTCKTAGTGCAGGCATGTTAGSAAATGATTTTGMAGGTCTAATGTTTGCATAAAGATCAAGCATTCTGCGTAATCGAACAATTACATCWGCTGCACTTTCWCCAACAGGRGCTTTAAGACAGGCRTTTGATTKYTTTATAGAATYAATTGTTTCATCAGGTAAGGCWTTGCCTGTTTGTTGTAAGGCHGCATCTCCAGCTTGKACTTTTTTTATRGAAAACTGYAGRTTTAGYTTATCATGWATKGTYTCCAAAACTGCRACAGCAGATTCTGAGAGTTCTGGACCAATTCCATCYCCAGTTATTAATGATATATTATACATTTWRTTTCCTTTCCTAAAAYTTGAGTAACGAAGCTTAAAARATTAGTTGTYKACCTTCTTTTCTTTTAGCATCTTCTTGAGCATAATTCTGTTAATRCCATCAATCATTGCCTGAACACTMGTAGTTACAATATCTTCTCCAATTGATTTTGCAGWRGCCATATTACCATAAGGATCTTCTACCTTGATWGTTACTTCACAYAATGCATTGGAGCCACCTGAAATTGATGCTAATSMGTAGTCTTTTAYTCTAACTTCKGCAATCTCGCCAGTTAKTTTTTGAATTGCRTTRAGTGATGCATCAACTGGWCCTACACCATAGTCWGTTGCATGAACYTCCTTGCCATCAATRTTTAATTTTACAAATGCATAAGGCATTGTTCCAATACCAGTAGACACTGAAAATCCMGTTAATTGYACAATTCTCTTTATTCCCCGTTCTCCAAGAATTTCACTTGCAATTGATAAGAGCTCAACGTCGGTAACTTGCTTTCCTTGATCACCTATTGCCTTTACCTTCGCTAGAATCTGCTTTGTTTGATTTTCATCTGGAACTATTCCATATTCTTTGAGCATAGCGTTCATGCCATGTGCTCCAGCGTGCTTTCCAACCTGAAACCATCTATGTCTGCCAACAAGTTCGGGACTAATTGGCTCATATGTCAAGGGATTGCTTAAAATTCCATGAGTATGAATGCCTGATTCATGACCAAATGCATTTTCACCAACAATTGCTTTGTTTGGTTGRACAGGAACACCAACTAGATTTGAAATATACCTTGAGGTTTCGTAGATTAATTTTGTATTAATTCCAGTCTCCCATTTGTTTTCAAATTGTAAGCATTGTAATGCCATAACAAATTCTTCAAGTGATGCATTTCCTGCACGCTCTCCRATTCCATTGATTGTAACATGTGCACATGAAGCTCCTGCTTGAATACCWGAAATAGCATTTGCTACAGCTAGTCCAAARTCATTGTGACAGTGTACRCTRATTGGAAGTTTGGATRCTTCAATTGCRTCTTTTGTTATTTCTGCAATATACTGYGGKGTTGAATAACCCACTGTATCAGGAATRTCGATACGGTCAGCKCCTGCTTTAGCTACCTCGYCAAATACTTTTTTTAAGAAATCYCTATCAGATCTAGTTGCRTCTTCGGCTGAAAATTCTACTTGAAGACCAYGAGACTTGCCATATTCTACTGCCWYTATTGCTTTTTCAAGTACTTGATCACGGGTAAGATGAAGTTTATGCTYTAAGTGAATATCAGATGTTGCAATAAAGGTGTGAATATATTTTAATCCACAATCAATTGCGGCATCAATATCTTTTTTGTCAGTTCTTGCTAATCCACAAATTTCAGCCTTCAAATTTGCTTCAGTAATCATTTTAATTCCAATGCGTTCACCTTCTGAGACTATTGGGAATCCTGCTTCTATTGCATCAACACCTAAAGCATCAAGCTTTTTTGCAATACTTAATTTTTGATCTGGGGATAATGCAACGCCTGGTGTTTGTTCTCCGTCTCTTAATGTAGTATCAAAGATTCTAACTTTCATGCCCCACTCCTCTGCAAAGCTGCTACACCAGTTCTTGCAGTCTCTAATATTCCATAAGGTCTTGCCAATTCTTCAAATGCATTAATCTGTTCAGAGGTAGCGGTAAGCTCAACCATAATAGAGTCCTTTTTGACATCATGAACTTTTGCTCCATACGCATTTGCCAATTTATTAATTTCCATACTATCAGATGGTTTATTGATCTTAATCTTAAAAAGAATTAGCTCACGATGCACAGTCTTATGCTCATCTAATCTACGTACCTCGACAGTATCAATCATCTTGTCAAGTTGTTTTATTATTTGTTGTATTTGTTTTTCATCACCAACAGTTGTAATAGTCATTCTAGAAAACTCTGGGTCTGCAGTTACACCTACTGAAATACTTTCGATGTTAAAGTTTCGAGATCGAAATAGATGAGTTACTTTAAATAAAATTCCCGGTTTGTTTTCAGTTAAAATAGAAATTATAGACCACATAGTTATCACTAAGAAGGTAATATCATGTCCTTTAATGGTGTACCAGGAGCTACAAATGGTAAAACGTCTTCTTCAGGATTAATTGGAATATCAATTACTGTGGTGACGTCACTTTTTAATGCAACTTTGATTGCTTTTTCAATCTCATCAAGTGATTGTGCACGTATTCCTTGAGCACCATATGATTCAGCTAATTTAACATAATCAGGACAGTTTTTAAGATCAATTCCAATCATGCGTCGGTCATAGAATGTTCGCTGCCATTGCGCTACCATTCCAAGCGAAAAGTTGTTTAGCAAAAATACAATTACTGGAATATTATCTAGAACTGAAGTTGCAAGTGAGTTTTCTGTCATGTTAAAGCTTCCTTCACCTGCAATATCTACAACTGGAACATCAGGTCGTGCCACCTTTGCACCAATTGCAGCTGGAAATCCCCAACCCATAGTACCTAATCCAGTTGAACTAAAGAAGGTACCAGGATGAATTACATCAAAAAACAACGAGGCCCACATTTGGTGTTGACCTACTTCAGTTGTAGTAATGGATTCTTTTGGAAGAACTTCTCGTAATTTTCGTAATATTTTTGCTGCAATCATCTCACCTGTTGGAAGTTTCAAATTTTCTCGCCAGTATTCTTTAACTTCGTTTACATGCTTTAACCAAGTAGTGCCCTCAGTTTTTTTAATAGTCTTTTGTATGAGTAATTTTACCATTATTCTAAGGGTAGCCTGTACATCACCTACTACTGCGACACTAGTTGTTTGGTTTTTACCAATTTCAGCAGGATCTACATCCATATGAATAATTTTAAGACGTTTTTCAAATTCTTCAAATGTTCCAACTGATCTATCTGAGAATCTTGTACCTATTGCTAAAACACAGTCGGCTTCGGTCATGAGTTTGTTAGCCTCGGCATGACCATGCATTCCTATTGGACCAAGGGAGAGGGGATGATTTTCTGGAAATGATCCTTTACCCTTAAACGTAGTTACTACAGGAATCATCAATAATTCTGCAATTGATTGTAATTCAGCAAACGCAGAGGATATTATTACTCCACCACCTGCTAAGATAATTGGTTTTTCTGCAGCAAGTAACATGTCAATTGCTTTTTCAATTTGAGTAATATCAGGATCGGTCCATGGATGATAACCTCTAATCTTAAATTCATCGGGGAAATTCATTTGCGCTTCGTTTTGTTGTACATCTTTTGGAATGTCAAGTAAAACAGGGCCTGGTCTTCCAGTAGCTGCAATATAGAAGCCTTTTCTTACAACTTCAGGAATTTCAGCTGAAGTTCTTGGTTGAAATGAATACTTGACACAAGGATTTGCCATTCCAATGATATCGCTTTCTTGAAATGCATCTTTACCAATCATGTGAATTGGTACTTGACCAGTTACCGCAATCATTGGTGATGAATCAGCTTGCGCAGTAGCTAAACCGGTAAGAAGATTTGTTGCGCCAGGACCTGATGTTGCAAAACACACTCCAGGTTTTCTGCTTACTCTTCCATATCCATCTGCCATATGAGCTGCAGACTGTTCATGACGTACCAAGATGTGTCTAATGTCACTCTTGTAAAGCTCGTCATACATTGGAAGGTTCATACCTCCTGGTAATCCAAAGACTTGCTTAACGCCTTCTTTTTCCAAAGCTTTCATGAGGGCTTTACCTCCGTTCATATTTTCCATAGTATTAATCACCAAACATTATCACCATAATTTTAACTGTTAAAACTTGGCTGTAATTTTACAGCTTCAGATTGACTAGCAATAAAATACTCAAAATGCTTTTTTGACTTGTTTTGCTCATTGCAGTCATCTATTGCATTTCAAGATTATTAATAAACATTTCTAGAATTATAGCAAAATTTGTTAGGAAAAATTTTTTGGTTTTTTCAGGCAAGCTCAGTTTCAAAGAACAATTACCTCATACGCATAAGACTTAGATGTGAAATAAATCAAAAAAAATTGTAAATTGTTAGAAAAAGAACTAATCATTAGTGTGATAGAAAAATTCTTTGATAGCGGGAAAACAAAAAATTTTGCTCCTCTTCGAGAAATTCAGCTTGATGATCCAAACTTTTCTAGTTTTAGTGATGTGCCACCATATGAGCTTCAAGATTACAAAACTACACTTGCGCTAGAAGAGTTGAGGTTTGTAAGTATCTCTGACTATAATTACGAAATTAAAAATCCTAAAATCAGCATTTATGGAGATTCTGCAGTTGTTGCGTTTGAACTAATACAAAAAGGAATGTTAGTAGATAACAAGGCGTATACTGGTGAATTTATCACTATTCATAACAGAGCAACGTTTGTTTTAATAAAAAAACCTACATGGAAGATTGCTCATATCCATCTATCAATGATTAAGAATAATTGATTATTTTTTCTTTTTTTGTTTAATATTTTTGGATTTATTTTTTAGTTTTTGGGTTTGTGGTTTTGGTTTATTATTTTTTAATGGATTTTCCTTACAGAGTCTCTTAAACAAATCATATGCTTCATTCACATTGACATTTCCATGAACTATAGCACGAACCGCTCTAATCATTGGAACAGGATATACAGATTGCCAAATGTTTCGTCCCATATCAACACCTGCCGCACCAGCCTTGACAGCATTATGTGCTAATTCTAATGCTGCATGCTCTTCTAATTTTGGACCTCCTGCGATAATTACTGGGACAGGACAGCTATCAACTACCTTTTCAAAGTTATCACAATAGTACGTCTTTACGATATGGGCCCCAAATTCTGCAGCAATTCTACATGAGAGTGATAGATATCTGGCATCTCTTTTTTCAAGTTCTTTGCCAACTGCAGTAACAGCTAATACAGGAATTCCATATTCCTCTGCGTCATTTACTAGATGTCCTAAACTCACTAAAGTATTGTGTTCATTTTTTGAGCCTACAAAGATAGACATTGCTAACGCACTCACATTTAGTCGAATTGCGTCCTTAACACTCGTTGTAATTTTTTCATTTGAAAGATCCTGTCCAATAATACTTGAACCGCCAGAAACTCTTAGAACTACAGGAACTGGAAAACGTGCATCAACTGATGTTCTAAGAATACCTCTAGTTAACATTAAAGAGTCACAGTACTTTAACAATGGATGAATGGTTTTTTTTGGTTGCTCCAAGCTTTCAGTTGGTCCCAAAAAGTATCCGTGATCAACTGCTAACATTACAGCTTTTCCGTCATTAGGTTTAATTATTCGAGAAAGTCGGTTTTGTAATCCCCAGTCCATCTCTCTTCGTTTTTGAAAGAAATTGTTTACCTTTCTTAAGCCTTTCTCAATTAGTGATTATTATCTTCATCGAGTCTGCTCCATTATGAGCGTGCTCAAATGCTTTGGGAGTATCTATAATTTGATATCTGTGAGTGATTAGTTTTTTAACATCAATTTTTGAAGAGGCGATTAGCTTTAGCGCTACGTTTGTATCTGCATCTGATGCAGCATAACTTGTAAACAAAGTAATTTCTTTTGAATAAACTATACTCATATCGACATTTAGCATTGCACCGGTTGAAGGAATTCCAAACAACATTACTATTCCTCCTTTTCTCACAAGATCTAATGCACTAGATAAGGCTTGTAAATTTCCAGTGGCAACAATTGCAATATCCACTCCACGGTTATCTGTTTGAGAAAGAATTTTATTTTTTAATTCAGGCTCTGATGATTTAATTGCAGCAGAAATATTGAATTTTTTGGCAAAATCTAATCTGAAATCATTTACATCAATGCAAAATATTTTTTTAAATTCATGTACGTGAGAGAGCATCACATGCATCATTCCAGTTGAACCTACACCAAATATTGCAGCTGAATCACCTTTTTGAAATGAAAGTTTGTTCCAAGATCTAACACAACATGCAAGCGGCTCTATCATTGTGGCTTCATCAAAGCTCATAGAATCAGGAATTTTTAAAATTCCACCATGGCTTACGTTCCATTCAGGAACAATGAATTCTTCTGCTAATCCACATGGAGAAAGATTGGTTTCTGAATATTTTTTGCACATTGTCTCATTTCCATGTTGACAAAAGTGACATGAATAGCAAGGAACATGGTGATGAACAAAAACACGATCGCCTTTTTTAAAATCAGGAACATTTTCGCCTACATCGGTAATTATTCCAGAGGGTTCATGCCCTAGGCGAGTGGATGGTTGACTGTATTTTCCATAGACTTTCTCTAGATCAGAACCACAAATACCACATGCAGACATTCTTACCAAAACATCTCCAGATCCCATTTCTGGTTTTGAAACATCCTCAACTACTACCTTCGATGAATCTTTAACAAAAACAGCTTTCATGATAAATTTCACGAGTGAAGAGTATAAGTACATTAAAGAATTTTCATAAATTGTTTTTTTTTTCATGACATATTGGTCATTCTGAACATCGATTCATCTATTATTCCAATTACTAAACAAAATACATGTCAAGATGGGATAATGATAGTTTTGATAATGAAAGATACGATCTTACTTCAGATAATGAAGAAATCAAACTGCTCAAAAAATTTGAGGACTATAAAAAACTTGAAAGAATAGAGTTTGAAAAAAGAAAATTCCCTCAAATGAAAAATAAAGAAAAAACCAGAGATTTTGGAAGATCTTTTCATGCAATGGCAGTATTACAAGGTATCATTATTATGGGATTTGTATCAGTTCTAATGTTTGTAGAATTCATCAGCTCTGACATCAAGTTTTTGATTCTATCATTAGCGTCTGTAGTACTATCAGGAGAGATTGTCTTCATATCCATCTACTTCCGAAAGAAAGCTAGGTTAGATGCACAAAATTCTTCAATGCGATTTCAAAGTGAAACTGAATTTGAAAGAATTTAGGAGACTAAACTCCTAATATTTTTTTAAGCATTASTCTATAATCTACTTCAGATTTTTCACTTCCTGGAGCAGGTAATGAAAAAACTAGAGTGTCTTTTTTTGCTCGTAATGAAGTTAGTTCATCATTAATTGGATCTGAAATGTCATCACTAACTAAAACCAATCCTACTTCAGAGTCATCGGTTAATTTTTTTATTTCCTCAAGGGCTTTATTTGGGCCTTCTACGATAATTCCTTGAATTCCAGCTAGTTGAGAGCTTGTTACAAAAACTCTGCTGCCTACAGAGACAATCTTCACAATTCGCATTTTTCTCTTACTAATTTAACCCTTTTTAGAAAGATTTTCTGTTTTTTTGGAAACGTTGATTTAGTTTAAWGANAYRGCRASMAYCRWGRTNTRMAMTCKNT
>LKGT01011568.1_pt4 | contig 14134 bp, 15 predicted proteins | sample 503861 | NCBI WGS metagenome assembly LKGT01 (sample SAMN04113194, study PRJNA297058) | marine sediment metagenome | biome: marine benthic biome; feature: marine benthic feature; material: marine sediment; isolation source: sediment sample collected at the water-sediment interface from the South......
ARMMWASCRSWGMKRTSMWAWCARRNCWGKTANGTNTWTKWMYTYGCTKTTWCCGTTWATYTSCYGWAYCTSGGTCGSYTTAAYATCGAATGAGGCCATTGTTGATAAAACMTCTCCAGTRAYGTCTATAAAGTCRTGAATGAGGTTATYTTTTGYTATYATATYAYCRCTCATAGTTGAATCTSCARTCNNTTTTTTCMTTAATCCMTTATTTTTTYAKAAGAGACTCTAACTTGCTAACGAGAATWGACGGCGTAAACGGTTTTACGATATAATCMGTCRCWCCTGMCTTCATYGCTTCAAGAACCTCTTTTTGSCCGCCTTCRGTWGTAATCATTACWACAGGAAYCTGAGAAMCTTTCCTGAACTCTTTAACAAAAGTGAGYCCATCCATGACCGGCATATTCCAGTCTGTAAATACCACATCKACATCCCCGRCTTTCGACAGGGCWTCTTTACCGTCTKCCGCTTCGACAAGATCGGTRTGGCCGGCTTCCATSAGCRCTTTYRTAACWATCTTRCGCATMACAGCAGAATCATCAACAATCAAAACTTTCATTAGGGTTTAAACTCCTCGTTTTTAATTATCGTTAGCTCTTTGCAATTCCTTGCCAACCACAAGTGTCTTTAAATAATACTCTCCCATACCCCATAAGACAGAAGTTATCTCATCATCGAATTGCGGCAACTTTCCCTGACCTTTCGTGGGCACGCCAAGCTGAAATGTTTCCCCGGAAGGCGTCAATTCATCCAGGAACCTGCCTGCCAGCGTATTGAGGATTTCCCCAACAAGATCTTGCAATTCTTCAAGAGAGCGCTCGGCATCAATTTCTCCGAAGGCTTCTGCCGCAAGAATTTTAGCACACGCCAGTGGAACTACGAGAACCAATTCCCCTGAATAAGGTTCGATAACCGGTAAAACGGCCCAGAGCTTATGGTCCCCAAGATATGGATCAACGGTCTCGTCAGTTACGACTTCCACATCTTCGAAGGTCATACTTTCCATGGTCTTGGAAATAGCCGATGCCAGTTTAGTTTGAATATTATCCATCGTTTCGATCATGTGATTAACCCCACTGGTTTTCTTCGTTATTTTCTTCATTTATATTTTGTAGCGCTTCCGAAACGCTTGTTGGCGATATCGGCTTACTAACAACAGCCAAAGCGCCCAATTCAACAAGCTCTTTTTCAACGGCCTCATTACTGAGGCTGGAAATGACCAGGACCGGCATGTGAGTTAAACGCGGACTTGCTTTCACACGTTTTAATAAAGTGCGTCCATCCATGTTCGGCATGTTTAAGTCTGTAATTAGCAGATCAGCCTGGTTTTCCTTAGCCAGGCTTAGCGCTTTCTGGCCGTCATTCGCTTCTATCACTTGGACATCAAGGAATCCGGCGATTTCTAAACAACGTTTGATGATCATCCGTGCAGTTGCAGAATCGTCAACAATGATTATTTTTTTAATCATTTTCAAGCTTCCCTTATAACCTTAAAGTCTCTTTTAGTTCAGCAAAATCTTCCCCAACTTTTAATAGAATTTCGCTTAACTGATCTTGCTGGATATTGAGATACTTTTCATATTCGCTATCTACTGTATAAGCCAGACTGTCGGATCCGGTGCCCCCGCCGCCGAGCATGGAAACAATATCCCCGAGATGAACCGTATAAACCAGAGCTTTATACTCATTTTCGGTCTTGGCCGGATGGTGGTGATCGCGAATAGCCATACAGAGCATCTCGGGCAACCCCCACCTTTGCGCCAGCGAGTAGCCAACTTCACAGTGATCGGTTCCCACGGCTCTTCTTTCGGCTTCGATATAGTCCGCTGCTTCCTTGCYWGYACATAAATCAGTCATCTCTTYCGTGYTGCCGACTAAAAACTCAGAAATAACCGACTTRCCGATATCGTGCAGCAAACCTGCRGTAAAAGMCAGGCCRGGATTCACTTTYCCCTTTGTAAACTTAGCCAGTTCCCGACWTGCAATCGCGCTTCGCAGCGAATGGTCCCAMAKTTCACCTTCCGGACTWTCATAGCCATCCAGGGGTTTCTKATAAAYRATTGAAGTGGATAYGCATATCGCAACGCCAACGACCATCATTTCTCCCATGAGYAAGACAGCCCTGCYCACGGTGGTCACCGGTTGGCCRCGGTAGTAAGCCGCGGAGTTRGCCATCTTGAGCACTTCCGMGGTCAAAGAGGCATCRTTTTCAACCAATCGKACCACAGCCTTCATCGAGTGATCTTCATCTTCAATMGTTTTTAATATTTCAAAGGCMACCAWTGAAGGCAACGGTTGYTCTTTAATTCGCTGWGTAATTTGTTCTATSATRCTCATAATTCCCACTCCCCTCKTCCTGGYGAAGAGAYAATGACTTTTCCTGTGTTCATMTCAAYTGMAACGCTCCGRCTGATATTTCCGCCRACATCTTCAGCAATCGYACCCARAYGAAAGCGCYMAAGARTTTTTCGAATAGCCAGAACATTRCGCTTACCAATWTTAAAGGTWTYATTYGGGTCCATGATACTTGCACCTCCYGCAAGTTTTATAATCAATYYRCTNYTTCCGNTCWTAACCTAAWTTCTKCATTTCYTCSARCAAAWYAGGAATGCCGGTATCGRCRAACATGCCRGGTTTTTCMTKKGCTCTTTTTTTGTTGATAGAAGATTCRGGCAATGCGATRTGCACCAAACCAACTGACTTGTTTTTCGCATTTAACATRAYAACTGCAACGCACGACCCCAAAGCCAAAGTTTTTACAATTTCTCCRGGCGTCACAGAAGTTGCATATTCTCCAACACCTACATAAATCACATTCAYTRGTTTTTCTCCAAAAGCATACTCATAACTTCACTCGCAACCTTATGTATGGGAACTAATTTATCTGTTCCTCCTCGTTCAAATGCTACTYTTGGCATTCCGAAAACCACGCTTGTAKMCTCGTCCTGGGCTATTGTKCGGGCRCCWSYTTCTCGCAKAGAAACCAAMCCGTCAGCCCCATCATTTCCCATTCCGGTCAARACAACCCCCACTGCATTWTTSCCARCATATTTCGCRACSGAYTGAAAAAGAAYTTCAACAGAAGGACGATGGCCGCACACTTTSYCGTTYTKATTRCATTCAACCAMGTAAATACCTCCCGASCGTTTTACGGTCATATGAAAATCTCCTGGCGCAATTAAAAACCTTCCSCGCMTCACCCGGTCTCCSKGCTCTGCCTCTTTAACGGCGACCGCACACTGTTCATTCAAGCTTTTGGCGAACATGCTGGTAAACCCTGCCGGCATGTGYTGGACAATGACTCCTCCAGGAACATCKGARGGAARCTGYRTTAAWAYCTKYCGAATGGCTTCGGTKCCCCCGGTKGACGCCCCGATGGCAATCACTTTRTCCGTTGATTCAGCCAGCGAGYTGTGTMTTGATGAWARAGTCYTARMARGCTTATATTGCTTATTCTTCCATGAACYKACATTTGCCCCGGAWGCAATTTTAACCTTYGMRCGTAAATCATCTAACATGCCGTTTAGACCGCGGGCGATATCCGTGCTTGGTTTGGTGACGAAATCAACTGCCCCGGCTGCCAAAGCTTGCATGGTTATCTCTTTGCCGCGCTCGGTAAGAGAGCTGACCATTACAGTGGGTAGAGGATATTGCGGCATTAGGCGGCGCAGGAATTCGACGCCATCCATTTTCGGCATTTCAACATCGAGGGTCAGGACGTCCGGCCGCAATTCTAAAATCTTATCCCTGGCAAAGTAGGGATCTGCTGCGCTGCCTACCACCTCGATATCTGGATCCAGTTCCAAACCTTTCGAAAGGATGCTCCGAACCATTGCGGAATCATCGACCACCAATACTCGAATCTTCTTACTCATTTATTGGTTCCATACGATAAACCGCCGGCTTCAAAAAACGGTAGAGATTGTTATTTCGGCCCAAAGTTTCAGAATGACCAATGAACAGATATCCCCCCGGCTCCATATAACGATGGTATCGTTTGACCAAAGATTCGCGGGTGGGTTCATCAAAATATATCATCACATTCCGCGAAAATATGACCTGAAATTTTCCTCGAAAGGGGTACTCTTGGCGCATAAGATTAAGTCGTCTGAAAAGCACCAACTCTTTAATTTTATTATTGACCTCCCACTTATTTTCCGGAAGCTTTTTAAGATATCTATTTCTCAATTCTTTTGGAAGTTGTGAAACATTGCGGTCGTCGTAGATCCCTTTCTTAGCGCTCTCCAAGATATCGAAAGAAATATCCGTGGCCAGTATCCCGACATCCCATGCAGCCAAATCACTTTTAAAATATTCACAAAGCAGCATGGCTAAAGTATAGGGCTCCTCTCCGGAAGAACTCGCAGCGCACCAGATACGCACAACTTTTTTGCCGCTCTTTTGAGCCTGTCGCGTGAGCTCAGGGAGAACGGTGTCACGCAGGTAATCAAAATGTTCTTTCTCGCGATAGAAAAATGTGTGATTGGTCGAAATTTTATCAACCATTTTGCTCAAAGCCTGCCCGGTCTGATCCGAAATGACGTAATCATAATACGCTCGGAAACTATCGATACCGTTTTGCCGAAGTGTCCTATTTAATCTTCCGGCAATCAAAGAGCGTTTTTGTTCTGTCAGGTTTATGCCAAACCTGCTGTAAACCAGGTCCCTGATCAGTTCAAACTCTTTGTCGTTTAAGGGAATCAGATCGTCTGTCTTAACTTCAGTGACAGGAAGTTTTTCAGAAACTCCAGGCTTTTTCATCACCTACGCTAGCATTTTCATTAAGACGGTTATATTTCCGGAATCGTTTGCGGATGTCTCACCGGAGTTGTCCCGGTTCTCTTCTCGTTCCCACGCTCTGCGTGGGAACGCACTTAGACGCGAAGCTCCTGCTTCGCGGTCCGTTCCAAAGCAGAGCATGGGAACGAGGCAGGSAACGCATATATGYGTTSCCTWCGGATTCTCAAAACTTGCCAAACTCATCATCATCCAAAGCAATGAAGTCTGCGGAATCGTTTTGATCAGCTTTCCCGCCCCAGCTTTCCTCACTTTCCGAAACAGCCGTTTCATCGACATATGTCACTGAATTATTTGAAAAATTAGATTCATTATTTATCGGCCCCTGGTTGCGAAGATTAAATTCACTCATCATACTTTTTAGCTCAACCGCCTGGCTGGAAAGTTCCTGGGCCGCTGAAGCGGTCTCTTCGGCAGCAGCCGTATTCCCCTGGGTCACCTGTTCTATTTGATTCAGCCCGGAGTTTACTTGCTGGATACCCGCAGCTTGTTCATTAGAGGCGGTGGCAATTTCACCCACTAAATCCGTGACTTTAGCGACCTCGTCAACGATTTGCTCCAGAGCTTGGGCCGTTACATTAGCGAGCCTGGTACCGCCTTCAACTTTCATAACCGAATCTTCGATCAGCTCGGTTGTCGACTGTGCTGCTTTGGCACTGCGCTGGGCTAAATTACGCACCTCCTCTGCAACAACGGCAAAACCTTTACCGTGGACTCCGGCTCGTGCCGCTTCCACTGCTGCATTCAAGGCAAGCAAATTCGTCTGAAAAGCAATTTCATCAATCGTTTTGATAATTTTGTAAATCTTATCTGAGGATGATTTGATTTCGTCCATGGACTTGAGCATTTTCTTCATTTGCTTGTTGCCGTCCTCGGCATTATTTCGCGCCTCGCCTGAAAGCTGGCTTGCTTGTGAGGCATTTTCAGCGTTCAATTTCGTCTGGGATCCAATCTGACTCATAGAAGAAGTAATCTCTTGTAATGAGCTCGCTTGTTTGGTTGCACCTTGAGACAGATTCTGACCGGAATCCGAAACCTGTTGCGCACTTCTAAAAAAACGATCGGCCGTGACCGTCACTCTGGCGAGAATTTTGTTTAAAGCAGCTAAAGTCGCATTCATAGACTCCTTCATAAGCGCGTGTTCGCCTTGGTAGTCACCGTTTACAGACACAGTCAGGTTGCCACGAGCCATCTCCGAAAGACAGCTAACCGCTTCGTTCACCGGCTTGAGAATATTTTCAATCGCATTGTTAAAACCATCAACCAATTTCTTATAAGAACCCTCTGCATTGTCAACCTGTGCACGCTCAGTCAATTTACCTTTCTCCAGAAGTGTTGCAACCCGATTTACTTCTTCTACTACAGTCTGGGCTTCCTTCAAATTCGTTTCTACTTTCGCCATGGCAGATCCCGCTTCCTCGCGGCCTTCTTTCAAGTTTGTCAACATATAAACCATGGCATTGCCAAGAACATCTTGCTCAGATGCTACTTTTATCTCCGCTTCAAGGTTTCCTTCGGAAATTTGATTTGCTACCTGTGCTTTGGCTCGCAAAGCATCTTTGATCTCTATCATCGCCTGACCGAGCACATCCGCTTCAGACGATTTTTTAACATCTACATCTACAGCCCCTTTTGCAATCTGCCGGGCGGCTTCTGCTTTACATTTTAAGGCTTCTATCATCTTGCGAAAAGAAGCCGCCAGCTGGCCAATCTCATCCTCACCTCGAATCGATATTTCCTGGTTGAGGTCGCCCTGCCCCAACCTTTCAGCTATGGCAGTAATTTCCTGAATGGGTTTGGAAATCTTGTTTGCGATAAATAGGGTCATGACCACAAAAATTGCCGTGATTCCAACCGAGAGCATCAAAGTCACCCAGCGAGTAGAACTCAATATTTGGTTTCTTTCCTCAAGCGATATTCCGAGGGTTACAGTACCAATTCGCTCTCCATTGGATTCAACCGGTGATTGATTGAACATCTCATTCGGAATTTCAGCCTTGCTTTTAATATCTCTCATTTCAAGAGGCTTTAGTCCCGCCTTGCGGTAGTGGAACACTTCATTACCCTCTTTGTCCGACACACTGATGTAGGAAAACAGCTCCTGACGGGTATAGGCATTTACCGACGACGCCACCTCATCCTTATCATCAAATTCCAGACCCGCACTGACTGCATTTGTAACGGTATTAATCATTACTTGAAGGGATGATTTCAATTCAGTGGTAACCGCTTTATTTGTCAGATTTGATGTAATTAAAATGATAGCGGTCATGGCCATTACAATTGCGGTTATGAAAAACAGCAGCATTCTAAATTTTATCTTCAGTTTCTTCAAAAACATTGTTTATAATCCTAAGGTTCAACTGCGGTAAGCAGTCGCATTCGTTTAAATGTGTTGTGGCCTTAACCCCCGCACGTACTCTATTTTTGTCTAGTTCTTCGGGCAGTTGGATTGCAGTGGTTAGTTTACATTTGATGACCTATCAATGTTTAGCTAAACATTGCTAAAAACCTTTAGCCATCAAAAAACAATTCATTTCCGTATCCAATTATCCTTTCGTTTTCATTTAGAACTTACCAAACTCATCATCGTCCAACGCGATAAAATCCGAACCTGAATCCTGTTCTTTCTGACCGCCCCAGCTTTCATCGTCAGCGGAAAAGTCAATTTTATCTACAATTTTAACTTGGCTCGGAGAATGGCTGACTGCACCGGGTTGCTTAGGTTGATTCTTCAATTTGAATTTACTCAAAATATGTTCGAGCTGCTCGGCCTGATTTGAAAGTTCTTCAGTGGCAGAAGCGCTCTCTTGGGCGCTGGCTGTGTTGGTGATGGTTACTTCATTAATTTGCCCCAAACCTGCATTCACTTGCTCGATACCTTTAGCTTGCTCATTTGAGGCTACGGCAATTTCACCAACCAAATCCGTAACTTCAGCAACGCCGTCAACAATTTGCTCCAGAGCCTTGGCTGTCACATTCGCTAATTTCGTTCCGGTATCTACTTTGCCAACCGAGTTTTCAATCAGCTCAGTTGTCTCCTGTGCAGCTTTAGCGCTGCGCTGGGCCAGATTTCTAACTTCCTCGGCAACCACCGCGAAGCCTTTGCCGTGGACGCCGGCTCGGGCAGCTTCGACAGCCGCATTCAAAGCCAGCAGATTGGTTTGAAAAGCAATTTCGTCAATCGCTTTGACAATTTTAGAAATCTCGCCTGAAGATTTGTTGATGTCGCCCATGGCCGTCAACATCATTTTCATTTGTTTGTTGCCTTCTTCGGCCGTGTCACGAGCTGACTTCGAGAGTTGGTTTGCCTGACCGGCATTTTCCGCGTTCTGCTTGGTTTGCCCGCCAATTTCATTCATTGAAGCGCCAATCTCTTCCAGAGAACTTGCCTGTTTTGTTGCTCCTTGTGAAAGGAACTGGCTAGAATTAGAAACTTCCTGTGAGCCGAGTGAAACTTGCTCGACCATTTCAGAAACCTGGCTAAGGATATCATTCAAAGATTGCAAAGTGCTGTTCATTGAATCCTTCATTAAGGCATGATCCCCTTTGTAATCACCCTGAATCGAAACGGTCAAGTCCCCTTCCGCCATTCGCTGCAGCGCTGCGACGGCTTCGTTAACCGGCTCTAAAATGTAGTCGATTGAAGCATTAAAGCCATCGACCAAATTTTTAAACGCCCCTTCTGCATTGGCAACTGTTGCCCGCTCGCTTAATTTTCCATCTTTCAAATTTTCAGCCACGCGGCTGACTTCATCAACCACGACTCGCGCCGCTTTTAAATTGCCCTGAACTTCCTCAAAAGCTTCATCTACATCCGCACGACTTTTCTTAAGACTTTCAAGCATCTTAACCATCGCATTGCCAAGGACATCTTCTTCAGAAGCAATTTTTATCTCCGTATCGAGATCACCGTCGGCAATCTGGTTGGCAGCGGCGGCTTTACTTTGCAGTGAATCCTTCATCTCAATCATCACCTCGCCGAGTACATCCGCATCAGACAATTTTTCAACCTCAACATCAACCACCCCTTTGGAAATTTGCCTGGCGACTTCTGTTTTTGCCTTTAAAGCAGCAACCATTTTGCGGAAAGAATCGGCTAGCGCCCCGATTTCATCCGCTGACCGGTATTCGATGTTTTGTTCAATATCTCCCAGGGCAATCTGAGAAGCCGTATCTGAAATTTCTCTTAAAGGTTTGGTTATCCCGCTCGAGAAAAACCAGGTCAGAGCACAGCCGATTACCGTAACCAGCACCATCAATAAAATCGAGACTCTACTTGCACTTTTATTGCTCTCAACGACCGTTTCACCGGCCTTTTCTGCATTCGTTTCCGCGGCCTGAATCAATTCATTTATTGGCGTATCAATGACTTCTGCGCTTCTTCTTACATCAGCCGTAAGCGAATTTCCCAGGACGCGATTTTCATCAACATAAGCGTCGACGCTTGACAAAGCGACTTCATAGTATTTATTAACCTGCTCCCGAAGGGTGTTCGCCAGGTCGGCATCAGTTTGTTCTAATTGAACAAATAAGGTAACCAAATGCCCACGCGCGATTTCAGCTTTCTTTTCGGACTCGTTTAACCGGCTTACCGCCAAATCGGCGAGCCAATAGCGCATGCTGGAAAAACTGCTCGAAATATCCTTTGCCATTTTTAGCTGGGATAGGGTATTGCTCTGCTCTTCAATCACAGCCGTTCCATCACTTATTTTAATTGAAAGATAAAAAAGTGACGCGACGAAAAGAGATAGCAACAACCCGTTCATCGCTATCATTTTACCGGTAATGCCTAATCCAATTTTTTTCATTTCAAATTTTCCTTTTACAGCTTCTCAGAACATCACAGGCTAATTAATTATTTGTATTCGTTCCCATGCTCTGCGTCGGAACGCACTGGCACGCTGAGCTCCTGCTTCGCAGTCCGTTCCAAAGCAAAGCTTTGGAACACCCCCCTTAGTCCCCCCTCGAGGGGGGATTTAGGGGGGGGTTACGCCGCAATTGACTCCGTAATCTGCTCGATCTCGTCACCGAACAAGAGCTTGTGTGTATCGAGCAAGATCTTCACTTCCTCACCGACTTTTCCTAAGCCCTTAATGTAACGGCTGCCCGCTTTGTTATTCACTTTAGGCGGCGGCTCGATATCGCCTTCCGGGATTTCCATAACCTCGGAAACCGTGTCAACAATGAGACCAACCGACATATTTTCGATATTCACAACAATGATACAGGTGCGGTCGTCGTACTCTTTTTCTTCAAAGTTGAAACGAAGCCGGACATCGATCAGCGGAATGACCTTACCGCGCAGGTTAATCACTCCTTTGACAAAAGGCGGAGTGTCCGGCAGATCGGTTATACTTTGGATGCCGATTATTTCGGTCACATTGCGGATTTCAATCCCGTATTCTTCGTTACCGAGAATGAAAGTCAGGAACTTGCCTTCCTGGGTATCTTCCATTTCAACTTCTTCAACCGTATCAAAACCTTTGGTATCCATTTCAACCATGATTTCACCTTACTTTAATTATAGTTTAAAAGATTTATATCAAGTTTTATCGTGCTAAAAGTGCTCGCAAGAATTCGGCCYRCCGAATYCGAAGTGTGGTCACTTCGGCTRCAACCMCCTCTATCTTCTATCTTCTATCTTCTATCTTCTATCTTCTATCCTCTATCTTCTATCTTCTATCCTCTATCTTCTATCCCAAACTTACTACAGCATCTTGAATGCTCGTTTGTGCCACCGCATTTTTCCCTTGTTCAGCTCGATCTGCCAGAGTTGCAATGTCGATGATCAAGCAGACCGTGCCGTCGCCGAGAATGGTACAGCCTGAAATTGCTTTCACTTGGCCGATATACTCCGAAAGTCCTTTGATAACAATCTGCTGCTGACCGATTAACTCATCCACAAATAAGCAGAATCTTCTGCCCGCGTTTTCAACTATCATTAAAATGCCTTCCGTTAACTCCGTGGAGGAAGGCTCTATACCGTAAAATTCATGCAAGCGAACGATAGGGTATAAGTTGCCGCGGATGTTGATAATTTCCTGGCCGTCCATCATTGTGGTGATGTCTTTATATTTTGCTTTGGTGGTCTCCCGGATCGCAATAATCGGGATGATGTACAGGCTCCTGCCAACACGAATAAGCATGCCGTCAATAATTGCCAGCGTTAACGGAATGCGCAATATCACTTCAGTGCCTTCGCCAGGGACACAAACGATATCCACCTTGCCGCGAATGTYCTCAAYGTTTCGCYKGACCACATCCATGCCGACCCCGCGCCCGGAAACAGCMGTRAYTTTTTCSGCGGTWGARAAYCCRGGMTGRAARATAAGCTGCCAGAYWTSCSCATCYGGTAWRTCCRAWCCRTCSCCTTCRACSAGYCCCTTYTCAAYMGCCYNGYTNCAGAATCYTYTCSCGGTTYAASCCCWKACCGTCATCYTTWATGGAAATCCARACYTCSCCGCCRACRTATTTCGCCTCAAGWAGGAGGTGRCCSGTCTCCGGTTTACCAWGCTYCYTACGAYTTTCCGGCGTASCAATACCATGATCGATGGAGTTGCGAATAATRTGCACCAGGGGRTCGCTTATCTTTTCRATCACCGTTTTATCCACTTCAATCTCCTCGCCGATAATTTCCAGGTCGACTTTCTTGCCGGTTTTGTGCGCCAAATCACGCACCAGCCGGATCATTCTYCGRAAGGTMGCKGATAAWGGAATCATCCGAATTGAAGTGGCRATATCCTGCAAGTCACGRGTKATCTTKTTGAGGTGYRAAGCAGATTTTTCAAAACGATCCAGGGAAACATTAAGCAGTTCTTTGAGATCGGGATTCTGAGCCACCATCGCTTCGGCGATGACCAGCTCACCCACCAGGTCCAGCAGCATTTCCAGTTTTTCAATATCCACCCGGATCGACTGCCGCTGTGCAGCTTTTCGCGCCGGCGCCGCAGCCTTTGAATTTGCCTTTGGCGCAGTTTCCTTCGCTTGCGGAGCTGGTTTCTTTACTCTTTCTTTAGCCTCATTTGATTCAGAAGTCTTTTCAGGTTTATCGGCTTGAGGTTCCCCCTTCGGTTTCTTGGCTTTGCTGCTCTCCAATCTTGCCACGTTGCCCCGCAGCAGATTTGTTAACCCCGGAAGGGCTGCAATGGTTGGTTGTCTGCCTTCAACCGCTTGCTCAACTCCGTCGCGGAGAAAGTCAAGAATTTCCAAAAGGAGTGAGAAGAGCTGGCTGTCTCCACCAATCTCGCCCAGTCTGATCTTGTCAAGCGCGGTTTCCGCCTGATGGCTGAGTTTTTCAAGATCGCCGTACCCAAAGAACCCGGCATTCCCTTTAAAGCTGTGCAAAGCACGAAACGCTTCGCCAAGCTGTTCCTGGTTTGTCGGATCTTTATCGAGAATTAGAAACGCCTCTTCAGTAGCTGTCAACATATCCTCAGCTTCGGCAGTGAACTGCTTAACCATTTCCGGAGTGATGGTTAACTGCAGATCACTTGGAACTTCAGTTGGTTCGCCGGGCTTTTCTTCCGCATGTGAACTTTCTGAAGTGTCTGCTTCTTTGGCAGCAGGTTCTGCAGGTTTTTGGGGTGCACTTTCCCCTGCTTCACCGGTAATTCCTTCGATTTTTTTCTTTAAATCATGAATAATATCTTCAGCTTCATCTTCGAAGCCTGCGTCGGTAAAATTGGTTTCAATATTGTTGAGAAGTTTTCTCAGGAAATCACAGGTTTTGTTGAGAATATCCACGTGATCGCTGCTAATTGAGCCTTTCCCTTTTCGGAAAAGATCGAGCAAAGTTTCCGCTACATGTGTCACCTTGCCAACCGTATCGAGATCGAGAAAGCCGGCCCCGCCCTTTAATGAGTGGTACAAACGAAAAATAGTATTGATAACCTCGCCGTCAACTTCACCGGACTCGTTCGACTTTGTTTCGAGCTCGATCAATAACGGCTCGGATTCGTCTAAGAGCTCGTTTCCCTCTTCAACAAATGCGAGTAATAATTCTTGCTGTTCTGCATCTGGCATATTTAAAACGTAGTCGTTTTATTGCTCGTCAATACTGAATTTCAGTTCTTGGTGCATTCAATTTTGCTCCAATTCCCCGATCTAACATCGTCACCTTTTCGACTTACTTTAGATGGGGATTTCTCTTTTCAAGGAAGGGAAATGACGGGTTAGATATGAAGATTTTTCTTAGATTTAGGCTTATAAGAGGTTGGTGAGGCTTTATATAATGAGGCTTTATATAATAAGGAAGGATTTTTTTGTAAATTGTCATTCCCGGATGGTTACCCGCTTGAATCATGCGGGCACAAGCCTATTGGGGAATCCACCACGACATTTCTGGACTTTTGGACAGCGCCCTTTCATTAGGCATTCGGGATTACAAATCCCGAACGAGCGAAGAGGGTGGAAAGTGATCGTGACGAAATTAGTCCCGCTTTTTTCAGGACGGTTTCCGTTACACAGGTGCACCGTTGCGGAGACCCCTTCGTTAATCTCCGCAACAATCAATTTGTAATTCCGAATGGGTTGGAACGCATAGTTGCACCCCCTACGAGCAATGACAGAGCGCTCTGAAACTAGATAATTCTATTCCACCTTTCATTTAACATTTTTTGTTTCCATGCCGATTTAGACAAGGTGGTGCAATGTTCAGACAATTTTTTAGAATCATAGTTTCAGATAWMTTATGGAAAACAAACAGAATATGAGCGAGATCAAACTTATCTGTTGTAATTAGTCACTGAGTGCCGCCGCATTCTCGGTTACGAAACGCTTCTTATCAGCTTCAAATTCTTTCAGGCATTTACACATTGATATTTCCTTATTCATCAATGCACCTTATGTTCCGCTGAAGCCATCCAGACAAGTCCAATTAACGCCTGATCATCGCCAACCTGGGCTGACATAACTGCGGCATTAAGCAGTTCTGATCGTCTTTGTTCTGTTAAGGGTAATCCAGTCATTGTCTTGAATTCCTTTTCAAGTGATTAGCCCAGTGGGCGTTATTTATTGCCGAGCCCCATTACCCTTTGTTCAAGGGCCTGTTGCTCGCTTAGCGCTTTTCTCTCGCTAATGTTTTCTCCCTGCCAACAATTTTCCGTGCGCTCTTTCTCAAGACGGTCACGTTCTCTAGCGCCCTCTGGATCTCTGGGAGGGAAAGGCGCGTTTGTGATCGACTTGGACTGTAGGGATTCCGTTGCGGTCTCTGTTGCTTCCTTTTGAGGAACATCCACGTCACCTGGGCGTTTCGCTTCAGACTCTAAAACTTCGACATCAGATGGCGGAGGCTCTGGGGGAGATTCGATCTCCGAAGTAACATCTATTGGCGGCT
>LKGT01009060.1_pt1 | contig 14126 bp, 20 predicted proteins | sample 503861 | NCBI WGS metagenome assembly LKGT01 (sample SAMN04113194, study PRJNA297058) | marine sediment metagenome | biome: marine benthic biome; feature: marine benthic feature; material: marine sediment; isolation source: sediment sample collected at the water-sediment interface from the South......
ATGTTTATTGTTGGTTCGAATCTGCCAAGATTCAATACAATGTTGTCCAAATTTATCATAGGGATTTACTAAATTGGCGCAAAGCCATAACCAACCTATCCAATACACGGTATTCTCGGGTAATCTTACTATGATTACTCAGAGAGTAGAACACTTTATGAAGTTCTGATTTTACTACATAAAATGGTAAAAAATGAATCAGTAAGTTTGACACGCCAGACAATATATTGTATCATACCCCTTCTTGATATTTATRCAGCGTATCGTGTTACTTGGATTATTGTTTGCAAGATAACACAATAACTGAGCTTCTTTTCTAAAGATATCTTATGATGGTDTTTTTCTCTGTTTTTGATATGTCTGRTATCAATGCAAAAYGRTRCAAAGGATAGGRTTTTTTGTACTGCTTCATAAAACTCCATGCTACATCRTAAGTCTTAAACTCAGTACGYAATCCATCAATCTTTGATTCTTGTCCAAAAACATCAAAACTRATTATGGARTAATTTTTTGTCTTGTGGTGAGGAATTGCTYGSAWTAMCCACRCAATTGTAAAGATAAGAGCTGCTACTAAAACTATKAYAAAGCCWRCCTCTTTGAAAAACGACCAGAYCGTATTAGGAATGGTTTGACCAAACAGCACTACCATAAAATGAGAAAATGAYAYTATTGCAATACCAGGRATTACAATTRCTTTTAGGACAYCAGAAACATSCAATTTTTTCATGTTAAGATCACTAGCGTTTAAACTTCYTTTTAACATTACTAATTATGTTGATTCGTCCTGATTTTCATCATCTTTTATTTTATTTTGTTCATCAGGTTCTTGATGAGTGGCAGGTTCCCAATATTCTAACTTCCAGATTTTTTCTCTGTTTTTGATAATTTCAAAAAGACAATTATTTGAACAATGAGTTAGACGTGGGTCTTCAAGTTCCTTACCGCAATTTTCACATTTTTTACCCATTTCTAACTTCCCCATTCATTTTTGTTATGTCCTAGATCAGAAGATTCATCTATCAGCCCTTTTGCTAGTTTGTAACAATATCGAGCTTCTTCAAATCTTCCCAGTTTTTCAAGTGCTTTTGATTTTCCTGCATAGGTTGATGGACTCTCCAGTTCAAGTTCTATTACTTTATCATAACACGAAATAGCCTCATCATATCTACCAAGAAAGTAAAGTGCGTATGCTTTGTATTTTAGAGCCTTTAGATTTAGAGGATCCTTTGCTAGTATGGTTGAAGAATAATTCAAGATCTCATCATATCTTCCAGAGGTTAACAAGTCACGCATCATTCAGACCTCTCAAGTAGGTATTTTTCCTTACCTTTTCTGTTACGAGGCAGACATCTTAGTTGGTGACCACAGCAAGGACAAGATATTCCATCACAAATCAAAAAAATTTCACAATTCTTGCATCGTTTTTGACCTGCAGCATATCTACCTATATGAAAAGGTTTTCGGGCTTTGTATTTGATGCAAGCTCTGATACAATATCCTGTCATCACATCCTCTCCCACAGAATATGCCACTTTTGAGAAACAAACACGGAAAATTGATATCCCTCTATAGTTAATTATTATCAAGGTTGATTCTCAGACTTGAGAATCGTAATACATTGCACTCACAATGTAAGTTTTGTTAAACCAACCATTTATCACGCCTAAAATGGTTAGTTTACAAATGTTTTTGATCGACAGTTTGACTAAACCAGAGTATGTGATCATTTTTCTCAGACAAAATAAATGAAGCCGGCTTTGACATAGAGGAGCCAAATCCTAGAACTTTGGTAATTAGTTGCCGGCTTCAACCTTTCTCATTCATATGATGATCAATTAAAGGTTAATACGATTATCGGGTTTGAAAATCTGGTTGGTTAACAGTTCGTATCAAATGCTACCAAGATACAGTACAATATTGTCCGAGTTCAAATCTCCCGCAGGGCTTATCAAAATAGTTCAATCCCATGACTAGCTTTCATTTAAGATTGATGTCAATGGAATGATGATCGCAATTCTGAAAATTTCAATCTGATCTCACCAAAAGGATCCTGAAACTATACCATCCTACCTTATTTGAAAAATAGTTGTGATCATTTCATCGTTCAAAAAACGATTCACAATCCGCATAGGCCTCATATACCCTCGTTATACTCATAACCTGTGCGGACAATTATTAACAGTTCGTATCAAATGTTAATCAGTTCATACTTTTTGTTAATCCTATATTCAAGAAACAAAATTGTAGCTTAATTGAATCCTACAGGATTTGATACACCTTTGTAATATATCGTAAAAATTCCAAACTTCAGAATTTTGGATAGGATTACGAATCTAGTTAACAGTTCGTATAAAATGTCGACGGAACCCACATAATATCTAAGAATTTTTAGAATCTAGCAGAGTTTTCTGCTAGTCAGTAGTTCAATAAAATTTACAGCAACTTTCTAAATAGGATCAAGTTTAGGATTAGTTATGACAACAGGWTACTGTGTAAAATGCAGAACTAAAAGAGAAATAAAGAATCCARAATCTATCACCATGAAAAATGGTAGGCCTGCAACAARAGGCACCTGTCCTACCTGTAAGACAAAAATGTWCAGAATAGGAAAAGGCTAGTATAAGAATTAAGAATTTAGGGATTTTCTAATGCTTTCTCTATGCTCTTTAGTGCAGGAAGAATACTTCCCTCAAGATATTCTATACTTGTTCCAAACCTTGGGTTATAGGGATTTTCATCGTTCTTTAAACTCTCAACAAAGTTTTCTATATCTCTGATTAGATAATCTATCTCAGTTCGTGCCCGTTCCACTGCCATAAAATAAGAAATGAATACTAAGAATTTCAAAAATAAAACGTCAATTAAGATTAAAAAGATTAATTCAAAGAAAACATAGACCTCGTAAATCTTGATCAACCTCGAAAAGCTGTTCCTACAAGTACAATATGGCTGTAGCTCACAGGACAAGCAAAATCTTGAATCATTGCAGAAACAAATCCAAGAAAGAATCAATTTTCTCAACGAGAATAATCTGGACAGCTATGCCGAGCCCGAGCTTTTAGACCAGTACGAACTGTACAGTCAGATTCAACAATGCATTTTTCAGGATCATACAGACCAGTATTTAGTAATAATTGGCGTCATTGCAGGGATTTCTCTTCTTGTTTACATTCGTTGGAAAATGATAAAGAAAGGAGAAATTAGTAAAAGCAATCAGAAAATAAAATAAAAAAGCTATAGAAAAAAGAATTTGATCATCCTTAAGTCAGATCATCACGTAATAATTCTCATGGGATTTCCTTATCTTGATTTGGTAGAAAAAGCCCTAAAAATAAGTCCTGAAATTAGATTTGCAACAGTTTGTAACATGCTTGGTGAGGTAAAGTATAGCGAACATAGACCAGGTGCAAAAAATCTTCTATCACAAAGAGAAAGTCTAAAATCACTTGAATCTGCTGCACGAGCTTGGACGTTACGAAATGAATTTGCTTCAAAGATTGGCAAAGGTGAATTCGTTCTTGCACAATACGGCAAGATTAAACGTATTGCTATTCCATTGGATAGTGAACACCTTCTTTATCTGACAACAACTAAAAATGCAGATCATAACAAAATCATTAACAAAGCAACCAAACTCAAATTAGGTAAGCTAAAGAAAACAAAAAAAACCCGAGAAAAACAAGTTTTTCCCTAAGGTTTACAAAGATGTGATAATCACTTTGTGCAACAATGGAAAATACAGCTGATCATAACCAAACCATAGAAGGTATTCTAAAACAAGTGCATGCATCCCACGCATAGCCACACAATCTTTTCTTTTTATTTTTCATAGAATAATTATAACGAAAATTAGTATTCTATGTTCTTGATTCGTACCTGACTTCCATACGATTCTAGATAGTGTCCCAAAAAATTCTTTATCTGCTCACTTATTCTGTATCCCAAGGCGCCATCCATCATTCCAGATTTCTCTATTACAGAAAATATTTCTTCACTTATCTGCAAATTAAAAAAGCTCCAGCCAGCCTTTGTAAACGGCTCAAATAGCTTATATCCATTTTCTACTTTGCAAGTTTGCTCAAGAGCTTCCATCGCCTTTTTGACAAGAACAATCTCTTTTTCATAATTTCTAGTGCTGAGCTGGAACAATGGTTGCAAAGGTGACTGTTACATTAAGGAAATWGCTGTTACTTTAATCTCATTTTYACCAATTACTCTTAWTGATTAARTGRARACAYTRYCTYCTAATCATGGGATTTRTAGCATTTGGAATAYTCCTAGTCATAGGAATTTATGCATCAAGRTGTAAGCCTGATTGTTAGTGTTTTATACTGATTTTGTAATAATTTGAAGATGTATTTTACAGCGCTTCCAGATGAGCAYGCACTCAAAGTTGCYTGGCGCCATTACGACACTATMAGAAAAAAATACCATACAAAAAGAGCAGAGGTTTATRATCACTTTTTGCGKCTAGTAAAGTCCTAGTTACNMWTTTTTTATTCTTCTAGCTGGTAATCRTCTGATAGAATCCAGGCTAKTCCACGAAAATCAATCCAAGAAGAGTCTGTCTTTTCTTCTTGAAYTTSGAGAATCTGGATGTATTTTTCAACCATAGTATAGAATTGTGATTTTTGAATAAAAGAGRCGCGTAGAACTTATCAATTATTCATTTTTTTACTAGAAATGACAATTATACAAACATGAAGCTTGCACTTTTGATTCTTCCCTTGTTGTTTAGCTTGTTTTGGAATGTCGCTCTAGCTGAAGATAAAAGRGGTTACGTTYTGGTTGATGAGCAGGTACAGATAACGTCAGATCTTACAAACTCTCAGGACAGAATTCAAAACTTTGCGTACATTGTTCAGTTAAAGAACGACGAAGGAGTTACTATTTCACTTGCTTGGATTACGGGTGCGTTATCGCCAAATCAGCGACTCAGTCCGGCTCTTTCGTGGACTCCTGACAAAGCTGGAATGTATACAGCCGAAATTTTTGTGTGGGAATCAATCAACAATCCTGATGCACTTTCTCCGCCATTGCACCTTGATATTGAGGTTAGAGAGAAAATAGAACAAGGTTGNAATAACATTTTTTGTATTATGACGATTCTATGATAATTGATGAGTTTTGATGTTGAAGAYAGACGGATACAGAAAAAGATCGACTGGATTTCAAGACAGATTAGAGAAACAAAAATCCAACTAAACCGACAATACAAAGAGCTCAAAGARGCTTTAAAAGAACAAGAAAAATTACGGGAAAAAAATAAGTAAATTAATCACATAACTAAAACATGGGTAGATTTTTTGCCTGTCAGAAATGTGGCGAAGTTTTTGATAGACGAAAAAAGGCAGAACAYAGGTGTAAATCTAATTCTCACTAATTGAYGTTTACTTTTTTCTCTGTTTTTCTTTTGTTACCACACAAGTACCAGAAGCCTTTGCRACAAGAATTGGTGGGTCTAGTACATCRCACGCACTTTGATGATCTGGAGAAGGAGCAATCACCTTGTATGCCTCAAAGACAATTTTTCTACTAGTATTRCCTACCTYAGTAATTTTTCCAGTGACCTCAATGAAATCACCACCGTGAACCGGTGCAAGAAACTCTACATTATCATATGCACGAAGGAGGCCTTCATCTCCATCATATCGAATTGTTAACTCCGTAGCTACATCACCAAACAGATTGAGAATACGTGCGCCATCAACTAAGTTTCCAGCATAATGTGCATCTTGTGAGCTCATACGAACTCGTAATTTGGCTTGTGGAARCGTAGTCATGCATTAAKATACAACTTGTAGAATGAAAGTTTTTTTATTGTTTGAATTTTGGTGGCCAATAATGTTTCATTTTTTCATCAATATCGTCTGCCATCGCATCTAGTTCTGTTGTGATTCCAAGTTTTTGGTAWGTTAACTTCTCCAAAGTCTTGATGATGCTTCTTGCTGCRCGATATTGCGGAATTTCAGGCTCRTTTAGCTCTGCATACAAACCAATTCCAGAAATTCCATTTGACTTTGCATATCCYAATACCAATCCATTAAAGCCAGTAATTAGCGACTTTTGTGGCGTTGTTTCAAACTTTGATTTTTCTAGTTGTTCTTTTAGTTGHGTTGATGTTGCGGTAACAAAGGTTTGTGGATCTTTTCCAAGCTGACGATTTGTGTGAAAGCCACCCAATGTGTAAATGAACTTTGCAGAATATTTTTTTGAAACATCAATAACATCTTGGCAYAATGCATGAAGCTCTTCATTGCTTTGTGGCTGACCCATTCCGCCTCCAAACACAATAAAGTCATYYGCATATCTATACTCCCATTTTTCATCTGGAAGCTCAATGTDACCWCCTTTATCCACTACATAGCTTGGATACGAGGTCTTTGCTGTTCGGAATTTTTTTGTYTTCAAGTTRTCGTTGATAAAATCTATTACTATVCCRCCTACGTTTCCCATGTCTGACATGGCAGCAATAATAATTGGTTTGTTCATATCGGGTTCWGAYTCTTGAAAAAACTCCATGCAWGGTATAATCTCTTTTTGGATTAATAGGTTATCTAATCTAGATCAGCTTAAAGTAGCTGCGCAACTAAGTTTCTAAATCATGGTAGATTTTTGTCCCTTTTGTAAAAAGGAAAAYCATTACGTAAAGCTAGAATTGACTGAATCAATGTTATTGATATGTACCARGTGTTCTCGTGCCTTTGAGGTAAAATCCAATGGAAAAAGAGAGCTATACTATGGTGTAGGTTTTAAATTCTAAAACAGCTAATAAAGAAATAATGAATGATTATACGTGTACTTGTTCATGYGGTTGTCAAAATCCTRCTGATGACTATGTATGTCATAATTGCAAAATTGGTATGTGCAAAGTAGGAATGAAAAGATAGTTTCATAATCATTAAGGAAAAGTATATTTTGACTTTGAGTTGATATTAAACAAAATGAATCTAGAAGTTGAAAACGGAATAAAGGCAGAGATTGAAAAAGTAATTACTAGTGAAGATAGTCCGGTAGGAATTGACGCCAAAAAAACTCACATAATTATTATCAACAAGCTGGTTGAAATTGAAAAACGCTTAGATRCACTTGAAAAGATGCATTRATCTGCNATWCGAATCATAGHTWAAGTACWACAAAWAYSAMTTAGTATTATGGCAGAAAAAATCTCAGCTRKTGATCTAAAAGCAAACAAGGATAGTTTTGTTATAATAGATGTCAGAGAGACAGATGAATTGGCTGGTGGCAAAATTGAAGGTTCTCAACATATGCCTCTTGGATTAACAATTCGAAATGCAAAGAAAAAACAGATTGAGGATTTAAGAAATAAAAAAATCTGYACATATTGCGGCTCTGGTTATAGAGGCAACATTGCTGCTGATGAATTAAACAAAGAGGGATTCAATGCAGTRACACTHGAAGGCGGTTATCCTTCTTGGAACCAATCTTAATTTTTTAATTTCAAATAACTTAAATCAATACATCRTAATCACAGAATAACATGGAACTTCCGCGTGGAATGAAAGAYTTTGAGCCAGAMGAGCTTGCAAAAATAGAGCACRTCAGACAAAAATTCCAAGAAACTGCRCAGCTTTTCGGATTCAAACAGATGGATCCTTCTCCAATAGAATYACTAGAAACACTAGAAGTWAAGGGAGGRCCAGCTATCAAAGATGAGATTTACTTTTTCAAAGACAAACACGATAGAGAAATTGCTTTACGATTTGATTTTACAGTTGGTCTAACAAGATATGTTGTATCACAAAAATCRCTAAGAATGCCAGCAAAGATTTCAGCCTTTGGTGGAGTDTGGAGRTATGATGAGCCACAAAGAGGACGATACAGATACTTTCACCAATGGAATGTAGAGATTTATGGAAAACAAAGTCTAGAATCTGAAGCTGAAATTATAGAATTCACATCAAGACTCTTTGATTCATTAAAGATGCAAAACATCTCACTTGATATCAATCATAGAGCATTAGTMCAGTCATACATCAACAAAGTTTTCGAATCAAATGAACATGTRTTAGTGTCTGACATTTTACGKGCTGTTGATAAAATTCAGAAAAAATCTASACAAGACATTCTAAATGAATTTCAGAAAAAAGGATACGATGCTGRTAGGCTTGAGAAAATACTTGATTTTGCAAAAATYAGAGGAAGTCCAAAAGAGATTCAAGAAAAACACAAAGAACTAGTTGAGGGACTAGATGGTTGGTCTGATCTAACAAAACTRTTTGATTCTCTRAAAAACAGAGACGTTGAAAACGTCAGAATTAATTTTRGTATAGTTCGTGGCCTTGAYTATTACTCWGGAATGGTCTTYGAGGTCTTTGATACAACATCAGACCTTGGAGCACTTGCRGGTGGTGGAACATATGATGCACTWACRAAGGCGTTTGGTAGAGATGACATTTCAGCAACTGGTGTTGCGGGAGGAGTAGAACGAATGATCATAAYAATGGAAGRACAAAAAATTGCAGCAATTRTTCCWAYACAAATGGTMTCAGTTGTTTATGTTAATGAGGAAATGAAAGCACCAGCCATGAATCTTGCATCAAAGCTAAGACAAAAACAAATTCCTGTAACCATAGATGTCACTGGAAAATCATTATCAAAGCAGATGGAGCATGCATCAGACTCTACTTTTGCGGTTATAGTTGGACCAAAAGAATATGCAGATGATTCTGTAGTGTTACGAAACATGAATGATGGTAAAGAAAATACAATGAAAATTAATAATTTACTTGAAAGTATAAGCTCGATTCTTAATTTATAAATGCACGAGTAAGCATCATTATTTCAGGACCATTTGTTGGTCTTCCAACTACTGCAGAATGATTGTTTGCTAAAATACCAGAGGACACAAATGGAATTCCACCATTAATTGTGGCAGCCTCAATATGAATACCCATTACATCTGAGATTGCCTTGATGTCTTTTTCATCAGTCTCTGGGTGAATTATACCACCACTGTCAGTCACTACAACCATTGCGCCAACTTGTTGGTATCCTGCAACTTTTTTCTGAATTACCTCAACATCTAGTGCATCTTCAATCTGTTTGATATGTTCTTTTGAAATCAWTGGAGATACAACTGCTCCTTTGCYGTTTRCYGCAATCAWRTTACCAAGTGCAGTATACTTTGTATCAATTACAGTAACATCAAGGCCAGTTGATTTTTCCAAGTGTTCTAACTCATATTGAGCAGATGTTCGTGGAATCAAAATTCCRTGATTRTTTACAACCATCAAAACTCCAACTAGTCTAGTATTTGCTATMGAMGTAAACACRTAGSTAGCRCCAAGATAGTCAGCTAAATTCTCAGCTTTTGATTTTGTAAATCCGTTTGGGATAAACACATAATCATCATTTACATTAGTATAGATCCCAATGTTTGGTCCGCGATAAACGTCATACTTGATAATATCCAACGAATRGATTARAGAGCCAAAAAATATGAACGTAATGAHAAAAAAYGSCGTTATGWCTRYHGATYGTWWAATTTAGNTTCCNACTAANTTTGNTCTARRTTTAAATAATATYCAAAATGATGATCCYATATGCCTATTYTAGAAGACTTTTGTAAAGATRWKAAACCAATTGGAAAGATWWCCCTAGCAGGCGRMGARTACTTTCATTGGGTATGGCCCTCACAAGGATTAGTAGAGGCATCCAAGGATGAAAAAACACTAGCAGCATACAAAGASCATRRAGAAAAAATGGTAAAACTTGGKGTAAGTGGCACGATGGTTGCRRTAGATTGGGATTCTTGTRTAGGAGATGGTGCATGTATTGAAGCATGTCCTGTTCAAGTATTCCAGTGGTAYAGAACCGAAAARGAYATTCCAGCAATAAAAGCAATCAATGAAACCTTCGAGGGTACTGGAAGTACTGAAAAAGAAGARCGAAAAGACTTTTCTGACAAAGCAGACCCAATTAGAGAACACGATTGCATTTGGTGTATGGCATGTGTATCAGTTTGTCCTCCTCTAGCTGTTCTTGTTGATCAAGGAWACCAAGARTKSCAYGAAAAAGCAGCTGGAACTTTCACAAAGATAGRAGCTGGTACTGTAAATCCACATTCACACGACTAGATYTTTTTCTTATWTTTTTTTAATTTTCTTTTTGTCTTAACAAATTTTAGTYAGAGTATRTCATCGATTCTCGCAGAGGTCGCCTAGCTCGGTAGGGCGCGGGCCTTGAGAGCCTGTGTGGTTCGCCACGCGGGGGTTCAAATCCCTCTCTCTGCGCTTATTTTTTCCCAAATTTTCCWAGTTCTGCAAGCAATGCAGATAGCTGAATCTCAGGATTGGACCCAACCAAAATTCTATAGTCATATTTTGCAATTGTCTCTAAAATGTCACTTAACTTRTCATGTTTTGTTTCAAAAACTGCAGAATTTAGATATTTTAGAAAATCRGATTCRGACATTCCATAAACTTTGATTAACTCAATCATTTGGTTTCKTGCATCTGAAAGCTTACCHCCAAGTGCAAGCTTTAGAACATCTGAAACATCKTTTGTTTTAGTAAGACCAGCTGATGTYTTTACATTTTTTTCTGAAAYMTCWCCNAGRCTTGCAGTTGCTTGRAGTAGATTAATTGCATGTCTAAGATCACCRYCAGAATAATCACAAATTGCCTTTAGTCCCTYCTCATCTGCKTTGATYTTTTCTTTTTTTGCAATGGATTTKAGGYGRGATATTRTTTCTTTTTCAGGAATTGCWGTAAATTTGAATAGWGCACATCTACTTTGAATGGGAGCAATGATTTTAGAAATATTATTTGCGATCAAAATAAATCTACAAWATTTTGCAGTATCTTCTATAATTCTTCGAAGTGCTGTTTGAGCATCTGCAGTCATCTCATCTGCCTCATCTAAAATAATTATCTTAAATGGAATCTCTGTATCAAATCCTGCAAATCTTGAGAATTTTTTAACTCGTTCACGTACCATGTTGATTCCTCTTTCATCAGATGCATTTAGCTCAAGAGTGTGGTCTCTTGCTCGATCACCAAGGATTTGTTTTGAAATGCATACTGCCACAGTTGTTTTTCCAACACCAGCACCGCCAGAAAACAAAAGATGTGGCATCTCTGATTGATTTTTTAGTAATGATTCAAGACTTCCTATGATCTCTTCCTGATCGATAACGTCAGCTAGCTTGGAAGGACGGTATTTTTCTACCCACATAASATTAGAAGACAATAGATCTCTTMATTTYCTGTCCATTAAATAAATGCCTGTGAGGGSAGGATCAATTGATCTCACCTTTTTGTTAGCTAAATTGATCGATCCGTTTGATGTAAATCCTCGTGAGGATCACAGATCCTATGAACGTACAGGACCTAGAGAGAGTACATGCAACAGGATTTGACCTAGAGGATGTCAAAGTTACYTTCAATCAYGATGTAAAGATAAAAGTCTCAGACATTGATRTTGAAGGAAAACAAGGCGAAATTCTGAACATACCACGATGGATTGCAAAGGTTCTTGAAAAAGAAAACCATGTTATCGTTCAAGATACGGATATGGTAGTAGAACTAAAGCAAGCAATTGTTAAAGAAAATGTTCAAGGYGAGTTTGAGCTTGCAACACTAGAACCACACTTTTACATCAAAYTAAAGTCCTACATGAAAACACTAGAACAATCTGATTTTGACAAAGTCGAAAGTATGCTAAACTCTTTAGTTCGAAAAAGGAAAGGAAAAATAMTTCACCTTGCTGATTCGTCAAAACTAACTWYARAYTTGGCAARYAAGMTCACRGTTGAAGAGAAGGAATATTACAATAACCTAYACAATATCAGCACAGATTTTACAAAACAAATCCTTGGTGAGCAAGRTTGAGCARGGTAGAGACTAAACAGTATACAGAGTCTGCATTGGCAGATATGGTAAAAAATTTCYTGGTTCAATTCAAGGACAAGTCTGGTGCATTCAGCTATGTCGAACAAATTGACCAGATGATGCCAAAGAACTCAAAGTTTATCATARTTGATTATAATGATTTAGTATTATCATATTCTGAAATTGAATCAAGATTTAATGAAAATCCTGATGAGATTCTCRATGCATTTTCAAGAGCAATAAAAGAAATCTTACAGGAAAGATTCCCAAAATATGCTGAAAAAATTAAAGATGAGATTAGAGCTAGAGTGGGAAACTATCCAGTACAACGCAGTCTCAGACAAATCAATGCWGAAATAATTGGAAAGATGACATGTGTTTCTGGAATGGTKGTAAGGGCTTCAGAGGTAAAGCCACTAGCAAAAGAGCTCACTTATGTYTGTCCTGATCATCATGTAACTCAGATATTTTTACTCAAAGGAATGAGTGTTAATGTTCCAGTAAAGTGTTCAAATCCAAAATGTGCTCACAGGGATTTAGAAATRAARCCAGAAACAAGYAAATTTATCGACTTTCAAATTCTTAGATTACAGGAATTRCCTGAGGAGCTTCCTCCAGGACAGCTTCCTCACTACRTCGATATTASTATCAAACAAGACCTAGTTGATAATTCAAGACCAGGTGACAGAATCATTCTTACTGGAATTRTWAGAATTGAACAAGAGTCAATTGTGGGTGTTAGTAGACAAAGTAGTGGATTATACAGACTAAGAATTGATGGAAACAACATTGAATTTCTTGGTGGTAGAGGAATAAAATCATCAAGAAGAACAGAAAGAGAAGAGGTTTCACCTGAAGAAGAAAAGTTAATCAAAGCATTAGCAAAGGATCCATCAATTGATCAAAGATTAATTGATTCATTTGCACCACAYATTCAYGGTCATTCGTTAATCAAAGAAGCAATTCTTTATCTCATTGTAGGGTCAACACAACGAATACTTGCTGATGGAGGCAAGATTCGTGGAGACATTAACATATTTTTGGTTGGTGATCCCGGTACTGCAAAAAGTGAGATGTTAAAATTCTGTGCAAGAATTGCGCCAAGAGGACTTTACACATCAGGTAGAGGTTCTACTGCAGCTGGTCTTACAGCAGCAGTYGTAAAAGACAAAAGTGGAATCTTCATGCTTGAAGCAGGTGCTGTTGTTCTAGGTGATMAAGGACTTGTTTGTATTGATGAGTTTGATAAAATGACACCAGAGGATAGAAGTGCACTACATGAAGTAATGGAACAGCAAACAGCTAGCATTGCAAAAGGTGGCATTGTTGCAACACTAAAYGCTAGAACRTCAATTCTTGCTGCTGCAAACCCATTGTATGGAAAATATGATCCATTCAGAAACATTACAGAAAATGTAAACTTGCCAATTCCTTTACTTACAAGATTTGATCTTATTTTTGTTGTAAGAGATATTCCATCAAAAGAAAAAGATAGAAAGATCGCAGAACATATCATTGATCTTCATACACCAGCTGGAATTGAAAATCGTTCTCTCATAGATGTTGATMTTCTAACAAAGTATCTKGGATATTCAAARAGAMTCAATCCAATTCTTACCAAAGAGGCTGAGGAAAAAATTCTTGAATATTACATGAAGATGAGAAATGTTGAGTCTGAGGAGATGATTACAGTCACTCCAAGGCAACTTGAAGCTCTAATCAGACTTGCTACTGCCAGAGCAAGACTACTCATGAAGGACCAAGTAGAGGCCGAAGATGCCGACCGTGCAATATTTCTCTTTGAAAGTATGCTTCAGGATGCTGGAGTTGACGTTAATACTGGCAAGGTTGATCTTGGAGTATTACAAGGCAAACCACAAAGCGAAGTTTCAAGAATGCAACTATTCATGGACGTCCTAAGATCACTTGAAGGTGAACCAAAACARCCAGTTGAAGATAGACTATTTGTCAACGAGCTTGTAAAATCAGGTAAATTTACWGAAGAAGAAGCTCGAAACTATATCAGAAGGATGCTTCGCGAAGCATCTATTTATGAATCCAAACCCGGTTGTTATAACCGAGTATGAAGATAGAAGAGCTAGATTTACCAAAACCAGCAAAAGATTTTCTAAAAGCTGAAGGATTTTCAAAGCTTTACCCASCACAAGAAGATAGTATAGCAGCWGGTCTTYTGGATGGAAAAAGCATACTGGTRTCTGCCCCAACCGCTAGCGGAAAGACCCTGATTGCAACTTTAGCAATSCTAAGKYA
>LKGT01006373.1_pt1 | contig 14119 bp, 10 predicted proteins | sample 503861 | NCBI WGS metagenome assembly LKGT01 (sample SAMN04113194, study PRJNA297058) | marine sediment metagenome | biome: marine benthic biome; feature: marine benthic feature; material: marine sediment; isolation source: sediment sample collected at the water-sediment interface from the South......
CGTGCGCTGTGGCGATGCGGGGCATCGCGAAGCGTGCGCGACGCCGTCCGAAAGCCTTGGTAAGCCGCCGTTCCGGTCGCGTATGCGGCCCGTCGGAGGGCGTCGAAAAGTTTTGACGATGCCCCGCATCGCCTGCAACTTTCCTCCTACCCGACGAGCCGCCTACGCGATCTCTAGGGGCCATGATCAGCGCCCCTTGGTATTAGCGGTGATCCCCCGATAACCGGCGCCCCCGGCAACGAACGGTCCAGGATTCCTTGGCGGCCCCCTCGCGGGGCCGTTGCCTTGCCTGGCGCCGGGCGCCGGCGCAACCGGCAGACCCTGACCGGCAACGCCAGCAGATTTTGCCGGGCGGGGACAGGATTTTGCCGCCCCCTTCACGGTCCCGATGATTTTTCTAACCCATTTTCAATGGCTTAGACGCACATGCCGGGTTGGCCCGCGAATTGCTACGAGAGGAGCCGGAATCAGTGTCTTGGAAAAAATTGGCTATGGATGAATTGTCGATCCAACGCGGGGGCTCCACGGGCATCGTCCCCCAGGGCCACAACGGCGGCAACGCCACGGCGGCGGCGGGCCGGTTTTCGGTCTCTTTCACCGATCTCCTGCAGCAGAGCGGCGTCCTCGTTGGAATAGGCTTCGACGCGCTTACGGACTTGGCCGGGAACACGACCGATCCGGACCCCGCCGAACCACCGGCGCCCGCCGGCGACGACGGATACGACCGCTTCGACGACGCCGGGCGCGGCGACGATCGGCCCGACGCCGGCCGGGATGCCCCCGACGCCGATCTCCGCAACGACCGGGTCGCGGACCAGGGCACGGCGCGGACGGACGACCCCGGCGACCCGCCGCCCCAGGGCGACGAGACACCGCGGGAGAGYGAKTCSGCGGCCRSRTCCGCSGACTCGGAARGYGACTCCGSGGCCACCGAGRCCTCGMATCCCAACGACGGGACGACCGCCGAGACTCCGTCCGCCACCGGCGAGCCTTCTCACCAGGRCGGCGARACGAACATCGCCGGGACCGACCTGAACGTCGTTCAGGCGGTTTCCGGCACGSAACACGCCGGTCAGGTGCTGSYCGSCKTGGCGSCGGCGCAGGCCTYGAAACTTTCCGGCRMYACGGCCGRWCAGGCCGGCGMRCGCSCCGGACAKGGMCTGKCSACSGCCATGGYCGCCGTTGCCAARGASACYCCGGCCCAGGGCRGCGACGCCGGCCGSCCGCAAACCAACGCACAGGGCCAACAGCCGCAAGCCANCCCCNNCGGCGCCCGAGCGCCGGCCAATACGGCCGCCAACCCCAACAACGGCGCGGCGRCCCAGGCCGCGGCCCTGTCCAAGGCCGTGGGCGAGGGCAACCCCGTCTCGGTGCGTGTTACCGTCACCAACGAAGCGGCGACCCTGGTTTCGCAACCCAGCTCCAATCTCGCCGCGTCTACGGTCCTCTCCGGCACGGCCGGAAACCAGTCCCAAAACGGCCAGTCCCTGCACGGCGGCGCCGGCACGAATCCAGCGGCCACGCACCCGGCCGGCGGCGCCGGCCATGGCCAGCAGGCGAACATCCAGGCCGCGCAGGCCCAGGCCGCGGCCGGAACGGAAGCCACAGGGTCCGTCCAGGGCCCCGTGCTCACCAATGCGGCCACATTCCAGCCCCAGGCCGGGACCGGCGGAACCACCGCGCAAGTGGGCGCGGGCGCCGTGGGCGAGACACTTCAGACCCAGCAGCCGGCGGCCTCCGCCACGGCCAACGCCCAGCGGGCCGGCGGCCCGCGGCCGGGGGTGGCCGATCAGGTCTCGGTCCACATCGCCAAGGCCCTCAAGGCGGGCGTGGACAGGATCACCATCCAGCTCAGGCCCGCTTCGCTGGGCCGCATCGACGTGCAACTCGAGGTGGGCCACGACGGCCGGGTCATGGCCGTGGTCACCGCCGACAACAAGGACACCCTGGATCTGTTGCAGCGCGACGCCCGCGAATTGGAGCGGGCGCTCCGGGACGCCGGTCTGCAGGCGGATTCGGGAAGCTTGAGCTTCAACCTGCGCGGACAAGGCAATCAGGCGCCCGAGGACGGGTCCGCGGACTCCGGCCCGCCGAACGACGAAACGGCCGCGGCCGAACCGGACGACGAGGGTGCGCCCGACGCCGACTACGGAGACGGCATCATTGCCGAGGGCCGCATCGACATTCGCGCCTGAGGGAAATGGTGCGCGTAAAGGATATGGGTAGATGATCCTCGGAACAGTCTCGGATACGGTCGCCGCCGACGGCGGCTCCAAGTCGGCCACGTCGCAGGTCAAGCTGCAAGACGAGCTGAACCGCTTCTTGAACCTGCTGGTCACGCAGCTCAAGCACCAGGACCCGCTCGACCCGCTGGACACCAACGAGTTCACCGCGCARYTGGTCCAGTTCGCCGGCGTCGAGCAGCAGATCCAGCAGAACGCCAMCCTGGAGAAGCTGCTGAACCTGCAGGAGACCWCGCAGGTCGCCGMCATGGTCAACTTCATCGGCACCACCGTCGAGGTCACCGGCGACAMGGTGCCSCTSGAGRACGGCCGGGCCGAGTTCACCTACGCCCTYGGCGTCAATGCCACGGACSTCACCATCACCGTCATGAATTCCTCCGGCCTGACCGTRTTCGTCGGCSAAGGCGAAACCGGGRCCGGCAAACACAMTTTCGTGTGGGACGGCAAGTCGRCCGGCGGCGTCGASCAGCCGGACGGCGCCTACACCGTCGTCRTCGGCGCCCTGGACASGGSCGRCAMCCTGCTCGASGTCGAGCAGACCGTCTTCGGCCGGGTCACCGGCGCCGGCGCGGACGACGGCGCCATATCCCTGTTCCTGAGCGACGTGACCGTGTCCATGGACGACGTCCTCTCGGTCAAGGAGACCCCGGCCAGCGCGCCGCCGGACGCGGTATCGTCAAGCGGCGCCACCAATCCTCCGCCCGACCCGACCCTATAACGCACGCGGCCGAAGAACCGGCAAATCGAAGGAGAACGAAAATGAGCTTATTTGGTGCACTGTCTTCTGGCGTTTCCGGGCTGACGGCCCAGAGCAGCGCCATGGGCGCCATCGCCGACAACATCACCAACGTCAGCACGGTGGGCTACAAGAACACCCGGGTCGACTTCCAGACCCTGGTCACCAAGCAGACCTCGTCGACGTTGTTTTCGGCCGGCGGCGTGCAGTCGAAACCGCGCCAGGACACCGGCGTACAGGGCCTGTTGCAGGCGTCCACCTCGCAAACGGACATCTCCATCTCCGGTCAGGGCTATTTCGTTGTCAACGAGGTCAATACGCCGACCATCAGCAACGAGTTCCTGTACACCCGCGCCGGCTCGTTCTTCCAGGACAAATCGGGGTTCCTCAGGAACACGGCCGGATTCTACCTGCAGGCCTGGCCGACGGACGCCAACGGCAACGTGATTCCCGCCAACACGTCGCTCACCGTCTCCAACCAGAACATCGTCTCCACCGACTACCTGGGGACGGTGAACCTGAGCCAGGTCGGCGGCACCGCGTCGGCGACCAGCACGATCGGCATCGGCACCAACCTGCCGGCGAACGACGCCGCGGGCACGACCCATAAGACCGATGTGCAGTTCTTCGATTCCCTGGGCAACGCGGCCAATATCAGCTTCGTCTATACGAAATCGCCGACCGAAAACCAGTGGGACCTGTCCGTGGCGCCGCCCTCGGGGGCCGCCGTCCTGACCATCGAGGACGGCACCAGCCCCACCGCGCTGGTGTACGCAAGCACCGGCCAACTCGAGTTCAACACCCTTGACGCCAACGGCATCGCCAGGCGTCCGAACGACGGCGCTACCGTGATCATCGAGGGCATCACGTACACTTTCAACACGAGCGGCGTCCCACCCGCCGACACCGCGACCGTCAAGCAGGTCGACGTCCGCACCAACACCACCGTGACCCAGGACGTGGCGTCCCTGGTGGCCGCGGTCATCGCCAGCGATTCGGACTTCGACACCACGAACAACCGGATCGTGGTCAGCTCCGCCAGCACCACCACCATCCTGTTCAAGGACGACGGCACGCGGGCGATCGCGATCGACCCGACGGGTCTCCTGGACGGCACCGGCACCCGGATCACGGCGCAGGACACCGCCTTCACGGTGAAAAAGCCGGCCACGACCTACCAGGATTACATCCAATTCAGCTTCCCCGGCGTCCCCGCCAACACCGAAACCATGACCATCAACGGCATCACCTATACCTTCGATTCGGGCGAGGTAAGCAATGACAACGATTTGAACATCCGCATCGATTCGCTGGCCAACATGCTGGCCGACCTGGAGGCGTCCATCGAGGCCAACGACCCCAACTACGCCGCCGGCGGCACGGCCATCAGGACCAGGCAAAACAACGACGCCTCGGAACCCACGCCGTCGGGTACGCCCAACACGCTGGTGATTTCGTCCCTGGCCAGCGGCACCTTCGACGTCGTCTTCTCCGGCACCTTCACCAACATCCCCACGGAACCGGACGGCACGGCGACCTATGCCGCCGGCGGGACGTACGCGGTAAATACGAACCACGGCATCATCTTCAACAGCGACGGCCTGCCCAGCGCCTTCAACGTGAAGAAGCTCGAGATCCTGGACCTCGCCAGCGGCGCCTCGGACATGAACGACGCCGCCGGGGCGTCGAAGAAAATCACCCTGGATCTGGGCACCGTCGGTATCGCCGACGGCTTCACCCAGTTCGGCGCCTCGTTCACCCCCGTGTTCATCAACCAGAACGGATCCCGGTTCGGCACCTTTGCCGGGGTCACCATCTCCACCAGTGGCCTGGTGACCGCCCTGTTCGACAACGGCGAAACCCGGCCCATCTACCAAATCCCCATCGCCACGTTCGTCAACGTCAACGGGTTGGAATCCAAGACCGGCAACGTTTGGAGCGCCACCGAGGGGTCGGGCGACGTCACCCTCCGCGTGGCCGACAACGGCCCCGCCGGCCAGATCATCCAGGGGGCCCTGGAGGCCTCCACCGTCGACATCGGCGAGGAATTCACCAAGATGATCGTGGTTCAGAGGGCCTTTTCGGCCTCCGCCAAGATCATCAGCACRACCGACGACATGCTGGAGGAGCTGTTGCGCGTCAAGCGGTAACCCGCTCACCTAACGAAACCTGACAACCACAACCACGACCACGACCACGACCACCGTCCCCACCCTGGTCCCGGCGCGGCCCTCCGGCCGTCGCCGGGACCATTTCGTTTTCACCCCGAGGTTTTGCGCGCCATCCGCACGGGGCAACGTCCCGATGCCGTTAACCGAATTCAAACCCTATTCATTAGCGGTTCTTTAACGCGGGTTCGCATATACGGAAGGTGAAAGCGCCTAGGAATACCGAAACGGCCAATGACCGAGAACAAGCCCCATTGCCCCGGCAACGCGCGCTCCCGCGAGGCCCTGAGCCCCACCGGCGCGCCGATGACCCGGGACGACCTGCCGCCGCCGAATACCAAGCGGTGGGTCATGCGCCGCAAGGCGGAAGTCGTGGCCGGGGTACGTGCCGGGCTGATTTCCCTCGAGGAGGCCTGCGACCGCTACGCCCTCTCCGTCGACGAGTTCCGCTCCTGGCAACGCCTGCTGGATACGCACGGCCTGGCGGGACTGCGCGCCACGCGCACCAAGGAGTACCGCAATGGCCCCGAACCCCGCATTGGCCCCGAATCCCGCCTCGGACCCGATTCCACCCTCCACCAAATCGTCCGCACCTACACGAAATAGTGCAGGTAAGAACTAGTAAGAACTAGGCAAAATCTGCCGGGTGTTAACCACTTTTTCACGATCCCCTCGCTAGGCTCTCCCTGCCGATAAAGGGATTGGCGCGACCGCGGAAAACGGCAGGCGTTTCGAGCTCGGAACAAGGGGAATCGAGTGGACAACATCACGCAGGCCCTGCGTAATCTGGGCCCCATGCGCTTGGCGGTGCTGGGAGGCGTGGGCGTTGCCCTGATTGCCTTTTTCATCTTTTTGACCGCCCGGCTGGCGGCGCCGCCGATGGCCCTTCTGTATGGGGACCTGGATTTGGGCGATTCGTCGCGCATCGTGGCCCAACTGGAAAGCACGAAGACGCCATACGAACTGCGCAACGGCGGCACCCAGGTCTACGTCGCCGAGGACACCGTGTTCAGGCTGCGCATGAGCATGGCGGACCAGGGTTTGCCCAACGGCGGCACCATCGGCTACGAGATCTTCGACAACGCCGATTCTCTGGGCACCACCAACTTCGTCCAGAACATCAACCTGGTGCGCGCCCTGGAAGGCGAGTTGAGCCGCACCATCCGCACATTGGGCAGCGTGCGTTCGGCCCGCGTGCACCTGGTGATGCCCAAGCGGCGGCTGTTCAGCCGCGAGGCGCAAAAACCCAGCGCCTCGGTCATCCTCAGGATGCGCGGCGCCGGCCGCCTCGACAAGTCGCAGGTGATGGCCATCCAACACCTTGTCGCCGCCGCCGTACCGTCGTTGGTCCCGAGCCGCATTTCCATCGTCGATGACAAGGGCACCCTGCTGGCCCGCGGCTTCGACGACGACGGCCCGGGCGCCCTGGCCGCCAAGGCCGAGGAACGGCGGCGGACCTTCGAGGGCCGTCTCGCCCGGACCATCGAGGACCTGCTCCAGAAGACCGTGGGATTCGGCAAGGTGCGCGCCGAAGTGTCGGCCAATATGGACTTCGACCGCATCAGCATCAGCGAGGAACGGTTCGACCCCGACGGCCAGGTGGTGCGCTCGACCCAGAGCACCGAGGAGACGTCGAGCAGCAAGGACGCCGAGGGAAACCTGCCCGTCAGCGTGGCCGGCAACCTGCCCGACCCGAACCTGAGCGGCGGCGACAACGCCAGCAGGAGCACGTCTGAAAGCCGCATCGAGGAGACCGTCAACTTCGAGATTTCCAAGAAGGTCATCAACCATGTGCGCGAATCCGGCATCGTCAACCGGCTCTCGGTCGCCGTGCTGGTGGACGGCTCCCGCAAGCTCGGGGCCGACGGCAATCTCACCTACCAGCCGCGCAGCGAGGCCGAAATGGAGTTGCTCGCGACACTGGTGCGCAGCACCATCGGCTTCAGCGCCGACCGGGGCGACACGGTCGAGGTCATCAATATGGAGTTCGCGGACGTTGACGACACCTTGGAACAGCCCCTGGAGTTGTTCTTCGGCCTTGAAAAGAACGACCTCCTGCGCATGGCGGAGATCCTGGTCCTGAGCATCGTCGCCATCCTGGTCATACTGTTGGTGGTCCGGCCTCTTGTTACCCGGGCCTTCGAGGCCATTCCCTCGGTGGTCCCGGCGGGCGGCGCAAAACTGCTTACCGATCAGGCCAGCGCCACACCGGCCCTGTCCGGCCCCAGTAGCGCCGCGGTGCAGGCGCCGGGCGAGAGCGCGCCGGCCGAAGAAGAACATTTCGAGGAACTGATCGACATCGACCAGGTCGAGGGCCGGGTCAAGGCTTCGTCGGTGAAAAAGGTGGGCGAGATCGTCGACAAGCACCCCGAGGAAGCCCTTTCCATAGTGCGGTCCTGGATGTACCAGGACGGCCGGGCAACCTGAGCCATGGCCCAGGTCAAAGACGATTACCGCAGCCTTTCGGGCGCTCAGAAGGCATCGATCTTCATGCTCGCCCTGGGCCAGGACCACTCGTCCAAACTGTTCGAATTGATGGAGGACGAAGAGATCCGGGAGCTTTCCCAGACCATGGCCAACCTGGGCAACGTCAATGCCGTCGTGATCGAGCGTCTGTTCGTGGAGTTCGCCGACCAACTGTCTTCCGCGGGCTCGTTGGTCGGCTCATACGACACCACCGAGCGCCTGCTCTACAGCAGCCTGCCCCAGGATCGGGTCGAGCAGATCATGGAGGAAGTCCGCGGCCCGGCCGGGCGCACCATGTGGGACAAGCTGGGCAACGTCAACGAGGCGGTGCTCGCCAACTATTTCAAGAACGAATACCCGCAAACGGTGGCCGTGGTGCTGTCCAAGCTCAAGGGGGAGCATGCGGCGCGGGTGCTTTCGGTGCTGCCCGAGAACTTCGCCATGGAAGTGGTGATGCGCATGCTGCGGATGGAAGCCGTCCAGAAAGACATCCTGGATCACGTGGAAAAGACGCTGCGCGCCGAATTCATGACCAACCTTGCCCGCTCGACCCGCCGGGACGCCCACGAGATGATGGCCGACATCTTCAACAGCCTGGACCGGGCGACCGAGAACCGGTTCATGACGGCGCTCGAGGACCGCAACCGGGAAGCGTGCGAGAAAATCAAGCAGTTGATGTTCACCTTCGACGACCTCGCGCGCATCGACTCCGGCGGCATCCAGATGCTCCTGCGCGAGATCGAGAAGGACAAGCTCGCCCTGGCCCTGAAGGGCGCCTCGGAGGAGCTCAAGACCCTGTTCCTCGATAACATGTCGAAGCGCGCCGCCAAGATGATGAAAGAGGACATGGAGGCGATGGGGGCGGTGCGCCTGAAGGACGTGGACGAGGCGCAATCCATCATCGTCTCCGCCGCCAAGGCCCTGGCCGACAGCGGCGAGATCATGATCTCCAGCGGCGGCGAAGACGACGAACTGGTGTATTAGGCGAATGTCACGGACATGACGGCGGTAAAAAAATTCCTCTTCGATACGACCTTCGGCGCCTCGGAGACATGCGAAGGGGAAGCAAACCAAAAAGAATCCGAAGGCCGGGTCCCGACCTTCAGCCAGGCGGACGTGGACGCGGCGCGCGAGGAAGGCTTTGCCGCGGGGAAGGAAGAGGGAATCCGCGCGGCCGCGAACACCACCGAACACCGCATTACGGAGTCCCTGAGGTTGCTAATCGAGCGCCTGTCCGAGCTTTTCCGGATGCAGGACGAAGCCAACACCGACACCGCCCGCAACGCCATCACCGTGGCCATCACCATCGCCCGCAAGATGTTTCCCGACCTCGCCTCGCGCAACGCCCTGGGCGAGGTGGAAAGGGTGGCCAAGATGGCCATGGAGAAGGTGTTGAACGATTCCCCGGTGGTCGTGCGTGTGAACCCCGAGTTGCGCGATCCCCTGGCCGAACGGATCGACGGCCACACCGCCGGCACCGCCGCCGAAGGCAGGATAACGGTATCGGGGGACGCCGATCTGCCGGTGGGCGACTGCCGCATCGAATGGCGCGACGGCGGCGCCGAGCGGGACGCCGACGCCATGTGGAAGGATATCGACGAGATCATCGAGCGCAACATGGGTGGCGCCGCCGAAACCTCGGACCCGGAGGCCGGCCGGGACCGCGCCGAGGCGGCCCGGGACGGCGCGCCCGAAGCGCCGGGCGAAAGCGCGCAAGGACCGACCGTGCCCCACCCGCAGGACGGCGCCGAGGGCGAGACGGATGAAAACAGGGACGTTTCGCAACCGGCGGCCGAAGGGACGCCGGACATCGCGCAGCCGGGTGGCCCCGCGGCGATCGCCGGAGAGGCCGGGAAAACGCCCGCCGAGGGCGCAGAAGGCGGCGGCGACGCAGCCGCCGGCGAACCACGCGCCGAGGGCGCAGAAGGCGATGCCGGTAACGGTCGGGATGACGACGGTGATGGCGGCGTGCACGAAACGCCGGCCGACACCGGCCCTGCCGGCGTCCAAGAGACGACCGCCACCACGGCGGGCGGTTAACCTCTGATTCAAGGAGCCGACCATGGCTGAAGAGAAAGACCTCGAACTCGCGGAACTCGAAGAGGGCGAGGTCGAACCGGCGGCCCCGGAAGCGGAGCCGAAACCGGAGACGGCCTCCGACGGTCCCGGTTTGCCGCGCAATGCCCAGGACCTGGAGGCGGTCTACGACATACCGGTCCAGGTATCCGCCGTGCTTGGAAAGTCGACCATGCAGGTAAGCCAACTGCTCAAGCTGGGCCGTGGCGCCGTCGTCGAGCTCGACCGCAAGGTGGGAGAGGCGATCGATATCTACGTCAACAACCGCCTTGTCGCCCGCGGCGAAGTGGTGGTTGTCGAGGATCGCCTCGGCGTGACGATGACCGAGATCATCAAAACCGACCGGGTGTAAAGGCAGACCTCATGGCACAAGGCGGCGCACGTACGATGGCACCGGGCGGGGCGAACCCCGCCGCCCCTGGCGGCGCACGTACGATGGCACCGGGCGCGGCGAACCCCGCCGCCCCTGGCGGCGCGCCCGCGACGGCAGGTGGCGGAGCGAAAGCGACGGCAGGTGGCGGAGCGAAGGCGACGGCAGGTGGCGGAGCGAAAGCGACGGCAGGTGGCGGAGCGAAGGCGCGCACCGGCGGTGTCCCGCGCTTCCGCGCCGGCCGGGCCAAGCCGGCCATGGACCTGGGCACGATCATCGGCCTGATTTGCGGTTTCGGGCTGGTGATCGCCGCCATCGTCATGGGGGGATCGGCGAAATCGTTTATCAACGCGCCGGCGATTCTGATCGTTCTGGGCGGCACCTTCGCCATCACCACCGTTTGCTTTTCGCTGCCGGAAATGTCCCGCAGCGCAACGGTCATTGCGAAAACCATTTTCCACACCAACCGCGACCCGGAAGAAGCCGCAATCCAGGTACTGCAGATCGCCGAGATGGCGCGCAAGCAAGGGGTCCTCTCGCTGCAGAACGTGCTCGGCTCGCTTAAGCGGGAGCCGTTCCTGCACAAAGGCGTGACCATGGTCGTCGACGGCACGCCCGGCGAGGAAGTGGAAAACATCATGCGCCAGGACCTGCACGCCACCATCCAGCGTCACAACAAGAGCACCAACGTCCTGCGCAAGGCGGCCGAGTTCGCCCCCGCGATGGGCTTGATCGGCACCCTCATCGGCTTGGTGCAGATGCTCGCCAACCTGGACGACCCGTCCTCGATCGGCCCCAGCATGGCGGTGGCGCTGCTCACCACGTTTTACGGCGCCGTGCTCGCCAACATGGTCTTCATGCCCCTGGCCGCGAAGCTGGAGCGCAACTCGGTTGAAGAGGCCCTTGTCCACAATGTCTATCTGATGGGAGCGGCCTCCATCGGCAGGCAGGAGAACCCCCGCCGGCTCGAGATGCTGCTGAACAGCATCCTGCCACCRTCRAAGCGCGTGCAGTACTTCGACTAGCTGTAGCGCTTGGRAGASGTGAAWCATGCACTTACTCATCATTGGAACCCTTGACGGCCAGATCGGCGCCGCCAGCCAGATYGCCATGTCGCGTGGCGYCACCGTGGCGCAKTCGGATGACATCCAGGGCGGCCTGCGCGCCCTGCGCTCCGGCCRGGGCGCCGACCTGGTGATGATCGACGTGCRGCTCGACGTCGGCGCCCTGGTCCGGGRCTTACRRRCGGAGCGCATCAYCGTCCCCGTGGTGGCCTGCGGARTCGGCGCCGACACCCAGGCCGCGGTACGCGCCATCAAGGCGGGCGCAAAGGAATACATMCCGCTGCCGCCCGACGCCGAMCTCATCGCCGCCGTGTTGRSCGCCGTCGCCGAAGAGAACCGCGCCATCGTTTCCSAAGATCCGCGCATGGCCGCAGTGCTGAAGCTGGCGGACCAGGTGGCSCCCAGCGACGCCACCCTTCTCGTCGTCGGCGAATCGGGCACGGGCAAGGAATTGTTGGCGCGCTACCTGCACGATAAAAGCCGCCGCGCCCAGGGSCGCTTCGTCGCCRTCAACTGCGCGGCGATCCCCGAGAATCTTTTGGAATCCGAACTGTTCGGCTACGAGAAAGGGGCGTTTACCGGGGCCGTCGCGCGGCGCATCGGCAAGTTCGAGGAAGCCAGYGGCGGCACCCTGCTGTTGGACGAGATCRGCGAGATGGACCCCCGTCTGCAATCGAAACTCCTGCGCGCCATCCAGGAGCGYGAAATCGACCGSATCGGCGGCAMGCGGCCGATCAAGGTGGACGTGCGCATCATCGCCACCAGCAACCGCAACATGGAAGACGAGGTGGCCAAGGGGAACTTCCGCGAGGACCTCTATTTTCGCCTCRACGTGATGAAACTGGAGATTCCCSCTTTGCGCGAACGTCCGGGAGACATCGCGACCCTGACCCGGCACTTCATAAGGAAATACGCCAAGGCCAACGGGGTGAAGCCCCTGCCCCTCTCGGCGGACGCCAAACGGGCGCTGTTGGCCCATCCCTGGCCCGGCAACGTGCGCGAGCTGGAGAACGCCATGCACCGCGCGGTGCTTCTCGCCGACGGCGAAAGCATAGGCCCCGAGGCGATTCGTCTCGGCAGCCCCCGCGTGACCGCCCACGCCGGCGCCGAAGGCGGCAGCGGCATGGTCGGGCGCACCGTCTCCGCCGTGGAGCGCGACCTGATCATCGACACCGTGCAACACTGCCTGGGCAACCGCACCCACGCCGCCAACATCCTTGGCATATCCATCCGCACGCTGCGCAACAAGCTGAAACAGTACAACGAGCAGGGCTTCCGGGTGCCCATGCCCGGCGAGGCCGAGCGTTCGGCGGTTTAGGCCTGGAACGTTACCCCGAAGAAACTGAAAGCGAAGGCATCAGGCGGCCATGGCCGAGGCTTCCCCCGCAACGGCACCGGTAGAGGGAACGGGCACCAAGCTGCGCGAATACTTGCTGGCGGTGGGACGCCGCGGCGATATCGCGCTGGCGCTGGGCGTCGTTACGATTCTGGTGGTCCTGATCATGCCCCTGCCCACGTGGCTGCTGGACCTGGGCCTGGCGATTTCCATCACCTTTTCCGTGCTCGTTCTGATGACCGCCCTCTTCATCGAGACGCCCCTTGATTTCAACACCTTCCCGACGGTCCTTTTGCTCGCCACCATGGTCCGCCTGTCCCTCAACGTGGCCTCCACGCGGCTGATTCTCGCCAACGGCCACGAAGGAACCGACGCCGCCGGGCGCGTCATCGAGGCCTTCGGCGGCTTTGTCATGGGCGGCAACTTCGTCATCGGCATCATCGTCTTCGGCATCCTGGTCATCATCAACTTCATCGTCATCACCAAGGGTTCGGGCCGCATCGCCGAGGTTTCCGCCCGCTTCACCCTTGACGCCATGCCGGGCAAGCAGATGGCCATCGACGCCGACCTGTCGACCGGACTGATCGACGAAGACGAGGCGCGCACCCGGCGCAGGACGCTGGAGGACGAAAGCACCTTCTTCGGCGCCATGGACGGCGCCGCAAAGTTCGTGCGCGGCGATGCCATCGCCGGTCTGCTGATCACGTTCATCAACGTCGTCGGCGGCATGATCATCGGCGTCGCCCAGAAGGGCCTTAGCTTCTCCCAAGCGGCCGACACCTATACGCGGCTCACGGTGGGCGACGGCCTGGTCACGCAAATCCCGGCCCTGATCGTCTCCACCGCCGCCGGTTTGATGGTCACCAAGGCGGGCATCCGCGGCCCAACGGAGAAGGCCTTGTTCGGGCAGCTCGGCGGCCAGCCCAAGGCCCTGGCCTTGTGTGCCATCCTGCTCGGCGCGCTGGCGCTCCTGCCGGGCATACCCATGATGCCGTTTTTGTTCCTCACCTGCATAACGGGAGGGATGGCGTGGCACCTCAGCAAGCGGGAAGCGCAAAAGAAGGAAGCGGACCTCCGGCAGATCGAAGACACGGTCGAAACGGCGGCGGCGGCCGAAGAACCCATATCCGCGGCCCTCAGAATCGACTACCTGCGGCTCGAGCTGGGCTACGGGCTGCTGTCCCTGATCAGCGCCCCCCACGAGGGCCAGCGGCTGACCGATCAGATCAAGGCCCTGCGCCGGCAGTTGGCGGCCGACATCGGCTTCGTCATGCCCTCGGTGCGGATCCAGGACAACATGCAGTTGCCCGCCAATACGTACGTTATCCGGGTCAAGGAGATCGAGTCCGGGCGCGGGGATCTCAGGCCCAACATGCTCCTGGTCATGGACCCCCGCGGCGAGGAGATCACCCTGGCGGGGGAAAAGACCAAGGAGCCCACGTTCGGCCTGCCGGCCCTATGGCTCGACGAATCGAACCGCGAGGAGGCCCTGTTCCGCGGCTACACCGTGGTCGAGGTGGCCACCGTCATCACCACCCACCTGACCGAGGTGATCAAGGACAACATGGCCGAGCTGTTGTCGTACGCGGAAACCCAGAAACTTCTGGACGAGTTGGACAAGGAGCATCAGAAACTGATCGGGGAAATGGTTCCCAACCAG
>LKGT01006370.1_pt1 | contig 14100 bp, 15 predicted proteins | sample 503861 | NCBI WGS metagenome assembly LKGT01 (sample SAMN04113194, study PRJNA297058) | marine sediment metagenome | biome: marine benthic biome; feature: marine benthic feature; material: marine sediment; isolation source: sediment sample collected at the water-sediment interface from the South......
AGCCTATCCGCATGGAGGCTGTGGATTTGGCTCTGCTGGGCCGGCCGGAGCATAGCGTAGGCCGGGACGGCAGGGCCGGGCAAGATCGTCTCTGGGGCTGGTGGCAGGTATACCAGAGAACAAGCTTAAAGCATCGAGCTCGCCGATACCATTTTCCGGTGCCGCTTGGTTCGATCCGCTCTTAATAATCTGGCCTTGGCTCTCATAGCGCCCACTCTAAAAGCCAAACTGCTAAAGCATCTTTATCTAGTTGGTCCACTTCTTCCATGTTGATAGGTTCAGGACGTGGCAACTGAAGATCAGACAGAAGGGGACATTGCCAGCCTCGCGGAGAAGGCCGCCCGTGAGTTGCTAGAGGTTATGCCGACTCTGAAGCTCGCAAATCCTATCGAGAGGGGTATGGAGATTTCGGAGGCTTTGCGAGCAGAGAACAGCAGTGCGGCAAGACTGATGGCTGTCTTTCGTGACGATTCGTCATTTGGAAACCTTCATGGCGGATGGATTCAGCAACACGGTGGTTTCGGAATGGCGGCACAGGGACACGCGGTTCCCGTCCTATTGATTAACAGCGTCATTGACGGCCATTCCACCAAATCTCTCATCGAGGAAGCGCGGGCATTCGCAGGTTCGCAAACCAGCATAACTGAATCGTACACGCCTTTGGCCGGCGCCACAGTGGCGGAAGCGGTTAGTCTAGATGATAACATCGACCTAGTGCCTTGGGCCGACGTTCCCGATGGTAACCAAAAGACGGTATTTGGTCCTGGCGGAGCATATGATGGATTGGCTCTGCTGACGTCGATTCTTCGTCCGATGCAGGCTTTCGCAAATTCGGCTGTCCGAATTCGCTCGGCGGATTGTCAGGTTCTATTTTCATCGAGTAAGGATGCCGAGGCAGCGCGTGAGGCTTCAAACAGAGAAAATAATAACCGGACTGTACAAATACAGGACGTTGTGCGCTGTATCACTGTCCTAAGCGAGCGTCCTGTGGCGGTGCTTGGTAATTGGGCGCAGTTCGACAAGAAAATCGCGAACGACATCAGTGGGAGAGGTTACTCGTACAACGGGGCTCTGTTCGAGAACGCCGTCCGTGCAGCGTCTTCCAAGCCTATGGCGCTGGAAGGGGAACTTATCGCCAGACTGTTTCATCGTTTTGAAGAGTTCAAGCCTTCCGAAAAGAACGTGGTGCGGGTTAGCTTGGACCGCCTTGGTCAGGCGCTCCGCAGGCAAGACATTGTTGACAAGGCAATCGATCTCGGTATCGCGCTCGAAGTGCTGCTGCTCCATGGCATTGGCAAGAATGACCGAGGGGAATTGCGGTTCCGCTCATCGATCCGGGGCGCGACGTTCTTGGGAGGCGATAGGCCGGAACGCCTGAAGACCCTCAAGCTCCTAAAAGACGCCTATGACCTAAGGTCCAAAGCCGTTCATTCCGGAGTTCTCAAAGAAGAAAAAAAGGGACCGCCACCCAAACAAATATTGGAAGATGCTACTAATATCTGCGCCCGCATTGCACAAAAGTTGATCCACCGGGGTTCATTTCCGGATTGGGACGGTGAATACGTTATTGGCGGACAATGATGTGACCTAGCCCTTTAGTGCTCCGCAGTAGATACTTCTACGCAAGATGGCGCTCTCATAGTGATCAGAGCCCATCGTAGAAGTTCGCTCTTGGCAAATAAGAAAAGTTCCGACCACCTCCGCGCTACGTCCGCTTGTCACCCAGCTTCAGACATTCTGGACGAGTTTGGGAATGTSWCANYWYGACCCCGAGCGGACGTTAGGCCCGAGCGATGGACTTGATCTTGGCGCGGCGCTCGCCGGATCGCTGGGCGATCTCGTTGTCCTGGTCCTCGRTCGCGGTGCGAGCCAAGYCCTGGAGATCGTCACCGAAGGACTGATCAAGCAGTTCGTTCGCCACCCGCCGGTTGGACGTCATCGTCCCGTCTTCATAGGCGACGTTGAACATCGTAAATCCAGCAGCCTTGCCTTTGGTTTTTTTACGAGCCATCGCTCTGTTTCCGTTTATGGCTGGGTAAGGGTCAGGCCACTTGAATGTGGGCGGCGTTGCCGTAGCTTCCGGCGATGAGTGACTTCGCGTGGCTGATCAACTTCTGACTTTCCGTGCYGCGAATGGTGAAGATGTGCTTTCCTTCGCTTTGGGCATGGRTCACGAAATTGTGCAGGCCATAGGTGATTAAAAAGTTGTGTWCGTTGCTCATGGTGTTTCCTTGGTGTTTTCAGCTTCAACAACRGGCGCTTCTAGGCATTGCCGAGCGCGTCATTGGCTGTGGTTATAATTGCCGAGAAGCCGGGTCAGCTTTGGAGCTGGRGGCTCRGTCTWTGGACGACGGCACTAAGGCRCGGTCACTCGRCAGTGGGTGATAASGGGTTTTGGCCRTCGCTTTGCGCGGACGGYTGGGAYTGCCYGGATTTTTTCTCCCGGGCTTCCTTCTTTTCAGCGGCGCGKTTGGCCTTCTTTTCTGCTTTCATCCGTTCGCGCTCTCTGCGTTCGAAATTATAATTGGGTTTTCTAGCCATCGTCTTCCTTTTCCTTGTCGGCCGCCTCTTTGGCCAAGCGGAGGGCCCGCAGCCTCGCCGTGTGTTTGATTCCTTGCTGCCAGGCGGTTTCCTTTTCTTTTAGGGCCTGCTTGTCCTTCTTCTGGGTTGCGGCGAACTGTTCCTCGGCCCTCGATTTTACTGACTGCAACATTTCGGTAATCCTCTGATTCGGTTCAAGACATCACGGACRGTTATTTTCATCCCGCAGCGCAKGTGGGTCCGCCCGCCGGTTGTTGCGCAAGGTCAGCTACGGCTMGGCGCATCGCGCCGCTTCTTATTGYTCGTTGTATTTCATRTTGTCGAAGGCAARACGGCRGATCGRTCCSYYCGYSTCCTTCGGTMCGTCGCAATCKYTGAAGGTCGCRTCRCCGACRGSGMGYGGCGACCGCCCCYWACGGGAGTTGGARGCGGTGYCTTWSGTGGTTATTSGAYGACGGACAGGTTCTCGGCRGAAGATTTGCCKTKCTGTCCGGGCTGAAGCTCATAGGAGACCTTYTGCCCWTCGCTMAGCGAAYTCARTCCGGCGCGCTCGACGGCYGAAATRTGGACGAAAACRTCTTTCGARCCRTCTTCCGGYTCGATRAAYCCGWAACCCTTGGYYGCGTTGAACCACTTTACRGTACCAGYAGYCATAGTTGTTTCCTCTAACAGGAGTGTTGATTCCGCGTCACACACCAMGTGTCAGCGCGGTCGGCTTAACGCTCACATTGTCAGGGGATAACCAAGCTAATCGGCGTACCGGCTATGCGGGCAGCACCAAACGAATGCAATACGTATCGAGAAGATATAGGAGATATCCCTAAGAATTCAATGACGCGCGAGGCCCAGCACGTATATCCCGAGCTTGCGCAGTTCGGGAATCCCCGGGCTCCCGAGCTTCATCTCTTGCTGAAGTAGGCATGCGCTCTCGCGGCCGTCGACGCGCCGATGCATGCGATCAATGCTGAGCGCGGCGACAGAGGATCGTGCTCATCATCGGCGACCTTCAGTGGGTTGACTTCCCCGGCGGAACCACGCTGCTGTTCGCCGACCGTCTCTGGCGGGGGTAAAAGGGTCGTAACTGGTTTCTGGTCATTGACTTTTGTTCAGGGTGAACATATATTGCGGGCCGTTTCTGTCTGGAGGGCCCTGTGGCCAAACGAGCACGTAGACAGCTTTCCGTCCTGGTGATTCCTGATGACGGTTCCCRSAYGCTCGAATTCAAGCTSGAGCTGTGCTGCGGCCGCCCGTGCCGCCTCCAACAGGGCCGCGTCTTTTTTCTGTGACAAATACACAAGGCGCCGGTAGTTGCCGAAGTACATGTCGCGCAATTCCGGATGCTCTGCGAATTTCAACGGCTTTGTCACAAACTGGTCGAAATGCTGAGCCAGAAAATCCGTCAGGTAAAACGTACCCGGTTCGGCGTCCGATAAAGCCGCGAATCGTTCGGTGCCGGCGAAAAACTGGTAGCAATGTGCCCCCGGCAGCCGCTTGATGCCCTCGTCTTCGATCACTCGGTCGATTCCGCCGCAGGTCCCGCAATCTGCATAAGCGACGAATATCTCGTCGTACTCGTTCTTGTACTTGCGAATCATGTCCCGCAGCCGATCGGGAATCAGTGCCGGTCGCATATGCAACTTTGCATCGATGCATTTCAAAGTCAGGTGATCCCACCCAAAACGTCGCTTCAGATCCGTGATTTCACGAACCAGCGCACCGCAGGCAATCACGAGGATGGTGTCAGGCATCAGTATTCACGATCCGCGAATTCAGATTTTCGCTGTGCCATAAATGCCAGCAACGCCTCGTCAATCGCTGGATCAAGCGCTGGCGCTTCGTATTCCTTCAGCATTTTTTTCCAAATTTTATTGGCACGTTGGGCTGCATCCAAAGAACCCTCCTCTTGCCATTGCTCGAAGCTGTTGTTGTCGGCAAGCGGCGAGCGATAGAACGCTGTTTCAAAATTTTGCTGTGTGTGCGTTGCACCAAGGAAGTGAGAACCCGGACCGACCTCGCGCAGTGCATCCATCGCCTGCCCGTTCTCGGACAGGTCGACCCCGGCCAATAGGATGGCGACCATGTTCGCCTGGTCCGCATCCAGTATGAATTTCTCGTATCCCATGGCAAGACCACCCTCGAGCCAACCGGCCGTGTGCAACATGAAATTGACGCCAGCCAGTGCAGCGGTCGTCATCGTATTGGCTGATTCGTAGGCCGCTTGTGCATCCGGAATTTTGGATCCGCAAAGACCGCCACCACTACGGAACGGCACACCAACGCGTCGCGCCAGCGCCGCAGCGGCATACAGGATCATGCTGGGCTCGGGCGTGCCAAACGTCGGCGCGCCGGTCTGCATCGAAACGGCCGCCGCAAAGGTGCCGAAAATAACCGGTGCGCCGGGTCTGACCAATTGCACATAGGCCATGCCGGCAAGCGCTTCGGCCAGAATCTGCGTCACGGTACCGGTAACGGCTACTGGCGACATTGCGCCTGCGATCAGAAACGGCGAGATCATCGTTGCCTGGTTGTGCTCGGCGTACACCGTGGCCGCGCCCAGCATCGTAGCATCGAATGTCAGCGGAGAATTGGCGTTGATCAGGCTCGTAATGACTGCGTTCTGTTCGACAAAATCACCGCCGAAAACAATTTTCGCCATGTCGATCGTGTCCTGCGCCCGCTCCGGAGACGTGACCGAACCCATGAATGGCTTGTCGCTGTATTTGATGTGGCTGTACACCATGTCAAAGTGACGCTTGTTGACCGGAACATCGACGGGCTCGCAGACGGTGCCGCCCGAATGGTGCAAGCCCGGGCTCATGTACGCGAGTTTCACGAAGTTTTGAAAGTCCTCGAGCGTAGCGTAGCGCCGACCGTTGTCGAGATCACGCACGAACGGCGAACCGTAGGCCGGTACGAGAACCGTCCTGTCCCCACCGATGATGACGTTACGCTCCGGATTTCGCGCGTATTGGGTAAACTCGGACGGCGCCGACGCCTGCACGATGGAGCGGCACAAACCGCGTGGAAAGCGAACACGCTCACCATCGATGTCGGCGCCTGCCTCCTTGAATAATTCCAGCGCCCGCGGAAATTCATTGAATTCGATGCCGATTTCCTCAAGCACGGTCTCGGCATTGTCCTCAATCAGCTCAAGGGCTTCTTCGGACAGGAGTTCGGCCCGGCGGCGGGACAGAGGCGCCACGGTCACCCGTCGCCGCCCGGCCGTGCCGTCAGCGGGTGCGGTCTTCCAGGGTGTCTATTTTGTTTTCCAGGCGGTCCAGTCGGGATTCCATGGCCTCGACCCGGCCTTCAAACCCCGACGCCGTCACCTGCTCGGTCGACGTGGAGTCATAGTCGACGCCAAGGAGGGTGCACCCCGAAAGAGACATGCCGGCGATCAGGCAACAGGCGAGGGCGCGAATACCTTTCTGCATGGCAGCTTTCTCCATTTCCTTCATCTTCGTGCCGTCGTTCCGGCGCGGGCGTCGCCGCGGCCGTACGCGGCATCTCGTCCGGCTCACATGCGCCGCGCCGGAGCCCGGGCGCCGTCGAGCCGGCCAGGTCGGGTTCAGCTTGTTTTTTCCTTGAGGGTTGCGATCAGCTTATCCATGTCGCCATCGTATGCCCGCATCATGGAGACGAATTCCTGGCGTTGGGTCTGTACCATACTGATGCCTTCGACCATCAGGTCGATGATGCGGTACCGGCCGTCCCGCTGGCGCAGCCGCCAGATGGCCTGGGTCGGCTCGCCGCCGACCCGGGCGACGATGCAATAGACCAGGAAATCCTTGGTCCCGTGGGCCCGGGTCTTGACCACATCGAAGCGCTCGACCGCCGTCGCGCCGCCGCCGATCTTGGCCGTGTAGGCGGCCAGGATGTAGTCCGAATAGGCTTCCACGTAAGCCTCGCGCTGCCGTTCGCTGGCGGCGCGCCAGTAGCGGCCGAGCACGAACCGGGCGATGGGCGGGATGTCGATGGCCCGGGCCATCAGGCGGCGTATGCCTTGCGCGCGCTGCTCTCCCGACAGGGAGGGATCCGACAGCACGGTCATGGCCTCCTGGGCCATTCTGCGGACGGCTTCCGCGGCCGGATGTTCGGCCGGCGCCGTTTCCCCGGCCGGTGTCAGGCCGGGAAGCTCCGGCGTTTCAGTCATGCTGAAATCCAGCGCGTCCAGCGTGCCCGTGTCCGGGACGCCGGTGTCACTGGACGCCGTTGGCGCCATGGCCACGTCGCGGCCCGTCTCCACGCCCGCACACCCTGCCAGGGTCATGCCGAGCACGGCGAGGACCAACGGAAAATCACCCAACCTCGAATTACGCATAGACCTCATCTCCCGTCACAGGACGGCCGGTTTGTCGCACCCCGCGCCGGACACGGCGATCAGTGGCCGGCCGCGCGAGTGCCGCGAAAAACGCTTCATCCCGCCCTGGAACCAGTGTTCTTGTTTGTCCCGGCCGCCGGGCCTTCGCCGAAGACCGCGAGCCGAAACGACGGCGCTCGCCCGTCATGGGCACGGTGAATTCTTGGATGCACCCAATGTAGATTCCAACGGACTTCCAGATAAACTGGTGCTTAAACTATAAGATACTGTTAATTCATAAACATGCAATACATTTTACTTTGAACTTATTTAGCTATAACTTATCGGTAATTTTATAAGAAAGTTCATTGAATTTGCCGGTTGATGCCGGCACCTCAGGAACGGCGGGCCGACCGCCGCGCGGGAAGGCAACCATCGGGGCTTTTCCGTCGGGCGTGCGTCCCGCAACCGGGGCGTTGACGGCGGTCGCCGGAGGCACCGGGGACGGTGTGCGGCGCCGGCCTATGCGTGAGGATAATTTACGTACCGACCGCCCAGCGCTTACGTTTCCCGTCATGACCGTCTCCACCGATAGGGGCCGAGCACCCGTGGGGACGACGCTTGGTCACGGCCCCCGTTCCCGAAGTGCCGGTTCGGCCTTCACTCACCCGCCGCGGAGGGAGAAACCCTCCAGGAGCAAGGATTGCTCCATTTGAGGCCACTCTAGAAACGAGGTACAGCGATGGCTGAAATTACCCTTTCTGCTGCCGTGCGCAGCAGCCTTCTGTCACTGCAGAACACCACGGTACTGATCAACCGCACCCAGGGCCGCCTGGCCACGGGACTGGCGGTGGCCAGCGCCATCGACGACCCGATCAAGTTCTTCGAGGCGAAGACGCTTTCGGACCGGGCCACCGACTTCGACGACAAGAAGGCGGGCATCGACCAGGGCATCAGCAGCCTGACCGCGGCCCTGGACGGCACCGAGGCGATCGATGCCATCGTCCGCCAGATGAAGGGTCTCGCGGTGTCCGCCAAGTCGGCGACGGCGAGCACCATCGGCGAGCTGGTCAGCCAGTTCAACGACCTGCGCAMCCAGATCGCCAAYCTGRCCAGGGACACCSAKTTYCAGGGMCTSAACCTGATCAACGGCACCGGMGAGAAGCTGACSGTCGARTTCAGCACCGACACCTCGTCCACCCTGGTCGTSRATTCGGTGGACGTSACCGAAGGCGCTGACGGACTTGCCATCCGCCAGGCGGCGACCGGCGGCGGAACGGGTAGCCCCTTGRATGTRTCCTTCGGCTTCAGCACGGGGACMTTTTCGCTCCTCGGCTCGGGGGCGGGGGATACCATCGACGTTACATTCGCCGGCGAGAGCGCGACTTCTCTTGCAAGCGGCACATTTACGTTCKCCTACGGTTCGGTGACCGTCACCTACCAGGTCGCGTCCGCGGGCGCCGCGACGCAGGGTACGTTCACCACGACCCAGGTGTTCGCCAAGGGCACCACTTTCAGTTTCGACCTGGGCTTTGCGACAAACGCGTTTGCGACCGCCTTGAACGTGGTTACCGTCTCCGGGTTGGTAAGCGGCGCAAGCATCACCCTTGGCAAGGTCACCGGGCAGTACGTCATCGAYKCSRCGTTCACCACCSAGATCAACARCCTGGTSACCGACCTTSAATCGGCCYTGRMSACCYTGCGCACCAAGRCCAAGACGCTSGGYTCCAACGTSGCCCTGYTGCAGACCCGKCTCGASTTCACCGMSAACTACGTSAACACCCTGCAGACSGGCGCCGACAAGCTGACCCTGGCCGACCTCAACGAGGAAGGCGCCAACCTGCTGGCCCTGCAGACCCGCCAGCAGTTGGGCATCCAGGCCCTGGCCTTCGCCGGCCAGGCGGAGCAGAGCATCCTGTTGCTCTTCCGGTAGATCACGACACCATAATCGGAGAAAGGAGGGCTCGAGGCCCTCCTTTTTCTATGGGGCAGGCACTATGTAAAAGACATGGGTGGACTGTCCAGGGGCGACGGTGGCCGGTTCGGGCCTACGCCGCCGCCCGTGTGCGCAGGCGTGGCGAAAACTGAGAAACGCCTTTCTGTTTCCCGTCGTCACGTGTTATCCCATGCCGTCCACGGCAGAGGGCCGGTCACCGGCGCGGCGGCACACCGGCAAGGTTTTCGAGTTCACGTGGTTGGAAAATATGGCGACAACGGCGGCTAGCAGAAAAAAGGCGGCCAGCGGAACAAAGGCAAAACGTGGAATAAAGGCGCCCGGCCGAAAAAAGGCGTCCGCACGAAAAAAGAAACCCGGCAAGGACAAACTGTTCAAGCGAAATCTCGCCGCCTTTGAGCGCAAGTTCGAAGCCGTCCACAAGCTTCTGGCGTCGTTCCAGAAAACCCATTCCACGCTGGTCGACGACGAAAACGGGGACGTGGACATCGAATTCCGCGGCGAGCGTTTCTACGGCACCGGCGCGAAACGCTATGCCGAGCGGCAAATCGACGAATTCCTCGAAAAACCTGTCCGGGTGCGCATAACACCGCCGAGGACGAGCACGCTGGACGACGTCGCCGGCCCATTCACCTACAAGATCCTGCGGCGCGCCGCCGACGAGGGCATCGATTTCGCCGTCGAGCCGGTAAAACCCGAGTGCTTCTGCCTCATCGTGTTCGGCGTCGGCCTGGGCGCGCACATCGAACCCTTGGTCGAGCGGACGAAATGCCGGGTGTTGTTCCTGATCGAGCCCAATCTGGAATTCCTCTACCACTCCCTGTTCGTCACCGACTGGGAGGCGCTTTTCGAGCGATTCGAAGAAGAGGACATGCACCTCTTCTTCGAAGTGGAAAAGAATTACAGGAGGGTGGCCTTCAACATACGAACCCAGACCCGCGCCCTGTTGCCCAGTTTGTTCGACGGCACCATCGTTTACACCCATTACCATAACGCGATCATGGAGAGAACCAAGGAGGAGACCTCCAAGGAAGCGCGGTTGGTCTTCGCGGGACTGGGATTCGTCGAAGACGAGATCATGATGATCAGCAATTCGTATCACAACCTCAAGGACTACGAATCCCACCATTTCAAGAAGACAAAGGCGTCCACGCGGATGCCGGCGTTCGTCGTCGGGTCCGGTCCCTCCCTCGACGAAGGTATCGACACGATACGGGAAAATCAGGACAAGGCGCTCATCATCTCATGCGGTACCGGCCTCGGGGCGTTGTTGGCCAACGGCATCACGCCGGATTTCCAGATCGAAATGGAAAACGTGGAAGCCGTGTACGATCTTCTAAGCGAGACCGCGAAGACCCACGATCTCGGCAAGATATGCCTGGTGGCGACGCCGACCATATACCCCGGCACCAGGGACCTTTTCGAGAAAACGCTGTTTTTCTTCCGCCCCGGGCTGTGCACCTGGGAAATGTTCTCTTTGGGGGACGACACGGGCCTCGACGACGTCGGGCCGACCGTATCCAACTGCGGGCTGTCGTTCGCCCAGGAGTTGGGTTCGCACGAGATCTATTTCTTCGGAATGGATTTCGGGACCAAGAACCCCGAGGTCCATCATGCCAAGGACTCCACATACATGCAGGACAAGGGGCTCGAGTACGACGGCGTGCTCGACGAGCCCTATCCCGGAAACTTCGGCGGCACGGTGTACACGGACCACACGATGAAGTGGGCCCGGGGCATCGTGGAGGGCTCGGTCCGCAGAAACAGCCAAGGCCGGACATACTACAACTGCAGCGACGGCGTGCGCATGGAAGGGGCCATTCCCAAGGTCGCCAAGGGTGTCTCTCTGAACGGCACCCTCGACAAAGCCAAAGAGATCGACGATATCCTGAACAAGTTCCCCCGCTATACGCGCGCCGACTTCGACCGCGCGTGGACGGATGAGGATTATGGCGCCGCCGTCGAGAAGCTTTGCGCCGAGCTCATTGAATTGTGCGACCTGAAGGACGAGGAATTTCCGCTACGATATTTTTTCAAGCTATCCAAGGCCCTGATAAAGCACGGAAAAATTGGCGCGGAGATCATGATGCTCCGGGGAAGCGTGCTCATGCTGATAATTTCCGGGTGGTTTTATATCGCCAGGGTCTCGGATCCGGAGAAGGTTCCGGTGATGGAAGACATCGTCAGGACCGAGATCGTGAGCACCATCAAGGAGATGGAAAAACGCGTGGTCGACTTCCTGCGCGAACTTTGACCGTGCGGCGCGGCCGGTGCGCCGGGCGGGCGGAATATCCCGCCGCCACGGGCGCCGGGGGTCCCCGTGGGCGGGGGCTGGGTTCGCGGGAGCGGAGTCTCTAAGGTGTGTGGCCAACATTGAGGTGCCTTCCATGGAAAGCGGTACGGAATACTCTGAGAGTCTCAAAAGGGCGTCCGGGTTCCTTTTCAGCGACGATCTGGAAAAGGCGATCGACGAAACCAACAAGGCTCTTGCCGCCGAGCCCGAAAATCCCGAGGCGATTTGCATGCTTGGCATCGTGGCCTTTCAGATGGACGATGCCGGGCGGGCGCTGACCCTGATCGAGCGCGCCCACAATCTGGACCCGGACTGCCGGGATTACGCCGACGCCCTGGCCATCATCAACACCCGGGTGGGGAAACTGTCGGAGGGGCTTTACTACGCCAAGCTCGCCACCGCCCTGCAGCCGAACGAGGATTTGACCGCCCTCATTCCGTGGGAGTTCCGGGACTACATGGCGGTGCTGCTGAATCCCGGGCTTTCGCCCCGCTTCATCAACGCCTTGGTGATGTTCCACAAACGCGACTACAAAAAAGCGGCCGAATATTGCGAGAAGGAACTGAGGATCGACGCAGAGAACGGCGCCTGCCATCTGCTGCTTGGGCGCGCGTTGGCGGCGCGCGGCGAATACGGGCAGGCATTGGCTGCGTTCAAGGCCGCGGTCGACTTGGATCCCAGTGACGGCGAGGCGCACGAATATGCCGGCCACGCCCTGATTCACCTGGGCCGGTTCGACGACGGACGCGCCTGCCATGAACGGGCGGTGTCCCTGGCCCCCGGGGACGCGGATCTTCACTCGCGGACCACGGCCGCACTGGCGTACTTTCCCGAGGCGGAATGGCGCGCCTTTCCGCAAGAGGCCAAGGCGCTGGGCGAAAAGATCCTGGCGAAGGCGGACAGAGTCGATCTCTCCGACAGGCAGGCCTTCTCCGGAGGAAGACGGATCCGCATCGGATACCTTTCGGACGCTTTTTGCGACGATCCGCGGCTTCCCTTCATCGAGGCCGTRCTCAAGTCCCACGACAAGSGCCGGTTCGAGGTSTACTGCTATCATTTGACCATTTWCGAGGACMTCTACACSAHCGGSCTCAAGGGCTACGCCARCCATTGGCAGCACTTCCAGGACGTSGACGRCGAYACGGCGGCGCGCATCATGGCCGGCGACGACCTGGACATCRTTRTCGATCTGTGCGGCTACGATAACGATCAGCGTCTCGCCGTTCTSGCGCGCAAGCCGGCCCCGGTGCAGGTCAGCTGGTTATCCTGGCCCCATGSRTCCGGGCTYGGGGYGATCGACTACGTGATCTSSGATCCGSTCACCCGCGATGCCGACGACGCCCATRCCGCCGGCGAGACGTGCATRGAGCTGGAAWRCGGCCTGGTCGCGTTCGAGGCGAAAACCATTACCCTGGATGGCGGCCGGTCGAGAAGTTCACCGGCGAAGAAGAACGGTTTCGTCACCTTCGGCGGCGTGTGCGATCTGGCCAGGCTCAATCCTTCGGTGGCCGGGCTTTGGGCCAAGGTGCTGTGCGCGGTTCCCGAATCGCGCCTTTTGCTTGGCGGCAGGCAGACCATCTGTGCGGAAAGCAAGACCCGGGTCCGGGAGCTGTTTGCCGATTCGGGCGTGCTGGAGCGCGTTTCCTTCCATGCCACGTCCGAAGACGAGATGGACGACCCGACGTATTTTGTCCAGGTGGACGTGATGTTGGACACCTTCCCCGTGTCGGGGGCCGCCGAGACCTGCGAGTCTCTGATGGCGGGAATTCCGGTGCTCACCCTGGCGGGGAAGCGGCGTTCGGCGCTGGTCTCGGCCAGCATCCTGCGTTCGGCCGGCAAAGAGGAATGGGTGGCGCACTCGGACGAGGCGTTCGTGAAGAACGCCGCCGCGCTCGCCGGCGACATACCCCGGCTGGCGAAGATCCGCCGGACGTTGCGGCGCGAAGTGGCCAAGTCCGACTTGTGCGATTGCGCGGCCTTCACCAGGGTGCTGGAGGGCGCGTACGTGCAGATGCTGTTGAGGAATTTCGCCAAGTCGAAAGGAAAAAAGAAAAAACGGGTGCGAAAGAAGGGACAGGCCGGCACCCGCGCACCGGCGAACACCGAAGCCTCGCCCTGATCATCCCACTGGCGCCCACCGGCGGCGCGTGGCCGAAGCGCTGGTGCCGTGCCGGCGGCTTCCCGTCCGGGCGAACAGGTCCTATCCGAACGGGGTATTATTGCGCCGCTTCCGTTCCTATCCGAACGGGTAATATTGGTGCCGCTCCTATTTTGCTAACATTTTGATAACTATTGCTGCGGTATATGGCCTGCAGTGGCGGCACAGGCGGCACAGGCGGCGCGCCGGTTCACCGGGGCGGCCTCCCTTCGTCGGGAGGTGCCAATCGGCGCCTGTGGCGGATGTCGCCGGGCACGGGTTCGGCTTTCTCGAACGGTTTAGGAACCAGGAGTAACCATGTCTCAGGAAAATCAGGCGACCACGTACGGCAACGCCGCGCAGGCGGGTTACGCCACCATTCCCCAGGGTGGATTGCCGCAATACACGGAGGCCTGGGCGCTGATCGAAGCGGCCCGGCGCATGGCCGAAGCCACCGCCGCCGAAAACGCCAAGGAGAAAATGCGGGAAGCCCTGCGCCTTAACTGGCGTCTGTGGACCATCTTCCAGGTCGAACTGACCACGGGCGAAAGCGATGTTCCCGAAGACGTGCGAATGAACATGCTGACGCTCTGCAAGTACATCGATCAGCACACGGTGGGCGCCATCGCCGAGCCGACGACGGAAAAAATCGAGGTTCTCGTCAACATCAACAGGGATATTGCGGGCGGCCTGTTGGACGGCTTGAAAAGGACGGTGGAAGAGGTTGAGAACACGCATACCCTGGAACACGCCGGAGACGAGGGCGCGGAGCAGGCGTCCGCGCAACTGCACATTTCCGTGGACAAGACCATCTAGCATCCGGGCCCCCCGCTGCCGCCCGGCGCTTCCATTGCGCGGTTACACGTGGCACCCTT
>LKGT01008100.1_pt1 | contig 14098 bp, 13 predicted proteins | sample 503861 | NCBI WGS metagenome assembly LKGT01 (sample SAMN04113194, study PRJNA297058) | marine sediment metagenome | biome: marine benthic biome; feature: marine benthic feature; material: marine sediment; isolation source: sediment sample collected at the water-sediment interface from the South......
GGTAAGTGTCCCGGTCCCCGTTCGCCAGATCCGCGATCCGGATGTTGGGAATCGCCTTTCCGCCCCGGGTTTTGTCCACGATGTCCAGGCAGACGAGATCGTAGCGTTCCTGAAGCGGCTGGATCATCCGTTGGGCGACATATCCGGACGCCCCGGTGAGTACCACACGTTTTTTGGGCATTTGCCAGTCCTCTTGATGAAAGTGAATCGGAAACCGAACGGGGATCATTTGATCCCGACCGACAGGGGAACCATAGGCCCGAAGCCATCACCGATGGCACCCTGCGCCGCGAATGAACAAAACGCCACTGCCTTGCGCCGCATTGCAGGCCGACAAGTGCCTTGCGGCCGGTACGGAAAGGAACTGCTTTCCGTACCCCGGCGATTTAACCCCGATTCAGCCTGATTTTCGGACCCGGGGGATCAGGGCCAGAGCAAGTATACGGAAAAGAAGGGATTGCCGTACCTCTGGAAATCAGGGTCGATACCAAGCACCGCAATATCGGCTTCCTGGCCCTAAGCGGACGCTGCGCCGTTACGTCGCTTACTGCCGCTCATAGCCAATAACGGAAGTCGCGGTTGCCTGGACCCGAAGCCGCCGCTTCGGTTTTGGTGCTTGCGGTCCCGCGTAGTTTACCCCCGATCTTGAGGGTTTCCAGGCAAGCTGGTCGAGTGTCGCTAGCCGGAATCACGCCGCCCCGCGGCCGGTTGTTTTGGCCGCCATTGACAGACCGTGAGGGGCCACAGGCCTACTTGAAGGTCTTCATATAGGCGATGACGTTAACGCGGTCTTCCTCCTTGTTGAGCCCGCCGAAGCTCATCCTGGTGCGGGGGATGTAGCCCCTTGGCTTCTCGAGAAAGGCGGCAAGCGCCTGCTCGGTCCAGACCAAGCCCTCCGCCTTCTTGTCCATGAAGGCTTTGGAGTATTTGAAGCCGTCGACGGATGCGATCTCGGCACCGACGATTCCGTTGAGTTGCGGACCGACCCTGTTCCTGGCGCCCTCGCCGACGGCGTGGCAGGACTTACATCTATTGTAGACCTTTTCTCCTGCAGCGGCATCGCCTTCCGCGAGGGCGGGTAGCGAGAGGCCTGCGGCCAGCGCTGCGGCCGTAAGGGCCGTGAGATATCTCATGATAGGTCTCCTCTTGCTGATAAGTATCTGGTCGGGGGAGCGCTTAGTCCCCGGCCGCCCGCCCGGGTCAGGTTTTGATCAGCGGGCGCGGCTTCAGCGACATTTCGAGAAAGTTGTGCTTGTATGCGCTCTCTCCGATCCTGCGCAGCACACCCCGGCCGAGCTTGTAGCGGTAGTTGCCGGTCACCGGGTCGGGAACCGCATGGCAGACCGCATTGGCCATCGAGCCCGGATAGTTGAACGCGGCCTTCGCGACGCCGGCGCGGATCTCGTCCGAGACAAGGGCAACGGCGACGAACTGCCCGGTTACCGTTCGGATGTGCCCGTTTTCGAGAAGCGCCGTGAAGCTCAGATCGTCATCCTTCACGCCTGTGGGTGCCCCGGTCTGCACATAGACCGTGTCGTTGAAGCCTTCGACCAGATCGCCCGACTCGATGCCGTGCGGGGCAGCATCGTCCGGATGGATGACGATGTGTGGCCAGGGCCATCGCTTGGCGAGATAGGGCTTGCGAAGGTCGTCGAAACCCGACTGCCAGACTTCGTTGACGCGGCCGTTCGTGATCCAGATCTCGCCCTTTTCGGGGCGCGGCTTCACCGCCTCGTAGAAGTCGGTCCAGCTGTCGTTCACCCAGGGCGTCTTGAGGAGGTTTGCCTTGCCCGTGTGGGTGTCGAAAGCATAAAGCCATWTCTGATCGTTGGTGACGTCCTCGAGCTCGCCCCAGTCGTTTTCGGGATCGTGCAGCCGCCCCGTGCCGGTCAGTTYCCCATTGATGACGCGGATCGGCGTYTGGATTCCGGTCGTGCCRTRCTCGCGCAGTTTCTCGTGCGCCTTCTTGCCCTCGCGYTTCGCGAACACGGCGAGCGCGTGGTAATTCAACACACCGCCGCGCGAGAAGCGGGACGCCTCCTCGAAGATGTCGTTCGACTCCTCCCAATCGAAGCCYTTGAAGCCCATCTTCTGCGCGAACTGCCCGAYCGCCCACCAGTCCGGCTTCGCCTCGCCCGGCGCATCGTTGAACTTGGCGTAAAGTCGCAGCCGGCGTTCTGCGTTGCAACGGGTGAAGTCGACTTCGCCCCAGCCGGCGGCGGGCAGCACGATGTCGGCATACTGGGTGTTGAGCGGCTCGACCGGGTAGATGTCCGAGTCCACCAGAACCATCCCGCCCGACTCGACTCGCTGGATCAGCGTCTCGACCAGGTGGTCGCGGTCGAGGTGGCGCGGATGATGCGGATTGCGCACCGTGAGATCGGCGACACGCGATGAGAGTTCCTGAGAGGCGAGCATCGCCGCGAACCAGGTCAGACCGATCGTCCACATGAAGCGGACCTTGCCGTCCATCACCCAGCGATCGACGTTGAGCGCCTTCTTGCGCCGGCCGGGATACTTCTCGGGGCTGAGGAAGCCCTTGCCGCCGCCGGCGCTCATGCCGCCGCGCTGGTGCCCACCGCCGCGCGAGATCATCCGGCCCGGGCGGTTTCCAGAGCCACAGATCAGCGCGACGGCCGCCAGCGAGGCGGTGTTCATGTAATTGTTGGACCAGTAGTTGCCCTTCTCCAGCATGAACGAGGTCTTCGGCCACGAGCCGTCCTCGCGCGGCTTCGCGATCATCTCTGCCGCCGCTTCAATCAAGTCCGCGTCGAGCCCGGTGATGGCCGCCGCTTCGGTGAGCTCGGCCGCCTTTTCGTTGGCAATGAACTTCTGGTAGTCCTCCCAGTCGCTCTGCCAGCGTCCCCAGGTCGTGCGCCACTGCCAGCGGGTGTTGCGCGTGCCKCGGCCGTAGCCGGACTCGATCTCCCACYTGTTGTTCACCCARTTGTCGATGAATTCCTGATCCTGCCATCCGTTGTCGATGATGATCTTGGCGAGYGCCAGGTGAAGCGCYGTGTCGCTTCCCGGAATGACCGCCAGCCAGAGCCCGCCATGCTGCAGGCCATACTCGACYCCCATGGTCTTGTGWGGGGTGACGAAGATCATCTTCTTGTCGGGGTTGKCCCCGTRCATCATCCATTCGGTGAACAACACCGTCTTGGTCTCGTAGGGGTCGACGCCCGAGAGGAACGCAACRTCGCACYTGCCCCAGTCGTCGTAGGTGGCGSWGAACGAGTTGAYGCCGGTGTCGTCGAGCCCGGCCGCRTCCTCGGCRTTCTGCGGCTTGTCATGCGGCGCGTAGACCGGTGTTCCGATGCCGCGGTTGACGAGTTTCGAGATGGCGTAGGTGTTCTCGAAATACTCGTAGGAATAGGTCTTCATGCCCCAGGCGTGTTCGCCGTGCTGTTTGAGGACGTGCTTCGAYACCTCGGCCATAACATCGGTAGCGAGGTCCCAGGAGACCGGCGTGAGMAYAYYGCCGACGCGGATCATCGGGTATTTRAGYCGGTCGCGCGTCGGCGTGTTCGGATTGTAGATCTTCTGMGCCAGCGTTCCGCCGCGTATCGAGTGGTTGCCGTTGSGGTTGACCACATCGGCGTCCGGGTCAGGGATGAYCACCATGTGGTGCTCCCGCCCCTCGTGCATGCCGATATTGTGCATGGCCTTCGAKATCCAAGGGACGCCGCCCACCGGAAAATCGACGCCGAAGGCGTTATTGTCTGCCGCCTGGCCGCCCTCGCGGCCGACCGGCCAGCGATAGACCTTGTAGCWACAGGCCACGATGCAATAGCTGCAGGCAGTCGTGATCACVTCGGCATCCGGCGGCGGAAGCGGGATGTAGTCGCTGTTCTGGATCGTCGTCTTAGCCATCTGGATGCTCCCTCAGGCGCCGGAAGGATTGCGGGTGTAGCCGAAGAAGAGGCCCATCACCCCGGTCGCGACAATGTCGTCGCCGTCGAGTTCGAGCACGATCTGCGGCAGGCTCGCCGTGGCGTGGCCGGAGACAACCATGCCGTGCTTGGTCAGATCGAAGGTGGAAAGATGCAGTGGGCAGGGGCCGAGCACGCTGTGCTTGGGCTTGAACGTGCTTTCGTCCATGTAGCCGCCCATATGCGGGCAGATRACATTGAACGCCACGATATTGTTGCCCTCGCCGACGCCAGCGCCCGCCTCCTCGTTCAGCATGACGAGGAGGTTGTCGATCTCGTCCGTCGGGTAGGTGAAGGGAATCGGAACGCCCGGTTCGAGCTCCGAGAGCTTGCCGATCACCTTGTGGCTGTAGGCGCTGGTCACAAGGTCCTGGGCGTACGCGCCCTGGCCGAAGGTTGCCATGACCGTCAGCGACGCGCCGCCGAGAATGAGAAAGTCGCGCCGGTTGATGCAGGCCCGGCCTTGCGTCGGGCGGGGTGTTTCTATCGTCTGGGTCATTGCGAAAACTCCGTCCAGGTTGCGGTTTCGGGGAGTTCGGGCTCGTCCATCAGGAGCGGCTCTTCCATGGACAACGCCTTGAGGAAGGCGACGAGGTCGGATTTTTCCTCGTCGGTGAGGCCGAGGGGCGCGAGGAGCGGCGTCTTGTTCTGAGCCTCCCCGCCGCCCGCGTCGTAGAAGTCCACGACCTCCTCGAGCGTCTCGAAGGCACCGTTGTGCATGTAGGGCGCCGTCCAGACCAGCTCGCGCAGGGACGGCGTTCGGAACTTACCGATATCGTCGGGCCGCTTTGTCTTGTGGTAGAGACCCATGTCGCCGCCGCCGGCGCGGTAGACCTCCTCCCCCATCCCCTTTTGGTACAGCTCCCAGCGCAGGGTGATCTGGTAGACTGGATCCTCGCTGAATTCGACGGCCGCGGGGACACCCAGCGCGTAGTAGCGTTCGTCGGAGGCAAGCGCGCCGTTATGGCAGGTGAGGCATCCCGCCTTGCCGTTGAAGAGCTCGTAACCGCGCTCAGCAGCCTTATCCATCGCCACGGTATCTCCCGCCAGCCAGCGGTCGAACGGCACTTTCGAGGCATCGGTGACGATGGTGCGCTGAAAGGCTGCAATCGCGTCCCAGGCCAGCGAGATGTGCGGCATCTCGACGCCGAACACCTCGCGGAACGCCTCGACATATTCGGGCACGAAGCGCAGCCGCATCTCCATCATCGAGCCATCGCCGTTGCCCGCGACCGCGCCGCCGGCAGCGGCGGGCGCCAGCGCCTCGAGGGAGGTCACATTCCCTTCCCRGNMWCRGNWTTSYTGNMWKAMSCGCTSTTCMGNKMTGGTCTGCGAGTTCCGCCAGTGCYGGGTCCCGGGATACCCAAACGAGATTGGCCCACCGGTGCCCCATCCCAGRTCCGGCTGATGACAGACRACACAGCCAAACGTGCCGTTGCCCGACAGCCGGCCATCCCARAAGAGYTTTTTRCCCAACTCGACCTTTTCSKSCGWCATCGGRTTGTCGRCYGGGAYYGGTGGCGGCSSSAGSGTGGCRAGCGGCGGCACACCCTCGSCCGCGATKGCCGAAAACCCGATCGACGCCGCCAGGATCAGCACGGAGCCGGAGAGAGCCATGTTCATGCGTTGCATGGTCATCTCCTCAATTCTTGCCRACTTCGCGAAGCTGGTATTCGGGCARTTCGGGTATGGTGACCGCCGGCGCGTCGCCRGTCAGGCTTTTAAGGAATTCTACAAGGTCGGCCTTCTCATTGGCGTTCAAACCCAACGGCTTGAGCAACGCGGTCTTGTTTGGCCCCTCTCCGCCGCCGGCGTTGTAGAACTCCACCACCTCYTCCAGCGTGTCGAAGACGCCGGAGTGCATGTAGTGGGCAGTTTGCTCCACGTCCCACAGCGACGGCGTCACGAACTTGCCGATATCGGACTCGTCCTTGGTGACGACGTAATGGCCGACATCGGTGCGCAGGTTCATGTAGTTGGGTGTGCCCATCGTGGCGAAATGCCGAAGCATCGCGATCTGCCGGTCCGCTGTCGGATTGGCGGATGTCGGCCCGGAATGGCCCGCATGGCCCATATGTATAGCGATGTGACGAAATTTAGGAGGAACCCAGCCCTTGCGCCCGGCGGTGCCGGCCGCAGTGGCGCCGATGAGTTCGGGATGATCGGGCACGCCAAGCGCGTGCAGACCGCCGTCCGACAGCATCGCGCCGGAATGACACTGAGAACATCCAGCTTTGCCGGCGAACAGTTCCATGCCACGCTTGGCCGCATCGTCGATCGCAGAATTTTCGCCGCGGAGATACGCATCGAAGGGCGCGTTCACCGTACGAATGGTCTTCAGAAACTCGCCGATCGCCCCGTAGATCTTGCCGCCGTACGGATCACCGCCCCAGCCGTCTTCGAACAGCTCGGCGTATTCCGGCACCTGCTTCAGCCGCTCCTGAGCAAGGCGTGAGTCCATGTTCATCGTGTGCGCCTCGGTGAGCATGTCGCGCACCACCGTGCCCAGGTCCGATCCGTCCAGGCGGCCATCCCACATGTAGTAGTTCCGGCTCGCCACGTTGAAGAGACCGGGCGCATTCCGGAAATAGAGGATGCTGGTATAGCCGTGGGACAGCGGCTCGCCGGTCCCCCAGCCCTTGGCCGGGTCGTGGCAGCTCGCGCAGGAGTGAGTGGTATCGCCCGAGAGGCGATTGTCGAAGAAAAGGTGCCGGCCGGCGTCGGCCCGGACCTGATTGACCTCCTCAGGCTCTGGCAAGGGCGAGAACGCGCCGTCGGCCTGGGCAGCCGTCTGGAACGTCAACGCGGCGAGGACAACAAGGCCCGACGCGGCACCTGCTCGAAAGCTCCTGCAGAACCATTTCCGTGCGATCATGAAGATACCGCCGAAAAAATGGACTAGACGGTGCTAGCCGGCCCAATCATTTCACCGGCTTTGGTACGGGAAACGTCCACGATCCATTCAGGATCTCTTCACGGGGCTGATACATCCGCGCCGCATAGTTCCAACCCTTGCTGATCGGCAGGCAGTTGATGCGATTGTCCTCGCAGCCGCCGAAATGGATCGTGATGGCGCCGTCCTTGTTGGCCTTGGCGGTTACGTTGTTGAAGCTGTAGGCACCACGATCGTTTTTGTCGATGAAGCCGTCCGAGTTGTAGACGGTGATCGACCAGAAAGCGTCGACGGGAACGTCCTTGACCGTGAACGCATAGGGCGTTCCGTCGTTTTTCTCGACGGCCTTGAGCACATAAACCGCGTTCTGTTTCGGCAGGCCACCCCAACCAGCAATAGCGCCCACATAGTAGTGGATCGGATCAACTTGGCCTTTCTTGCCGAATGCACGTCCAGAGTCGAGGCCTAGCGTCGCCAAAGCATTCAAGGATTGGCGCGCAATCTTCAATTGATCTTGGTCCCACTCAGGCAGCTCAAGTGGACCGCTGCCACCACCCGTGAGCTTGATCTTGTCTTGCAGCGCATTCGCAGCCTTGACGTCCTTCGGATCATTCGTATCCACGAATGTGCGTATTGAGAGCTGGACATACCGAGTGCCAACATCCTCTTTGGTCAGCGTATATCGACCAGGCTTTGCAACGGCGTACATGTAGTGGTCCTGGTTGACCACATGCATGCTCATGTAGCGGCCACCGGTATCAGGCAGGATTACTGTTGCTGGTTTTCTCAAATCGACCACTGCGGCAGAATAAAGGGTGTCGCGGTTCATGCGAATGATGGTTTGTTTGTCGAGAGGCGTCGGCCCTCGGAGATGGACAAACTTGCCAAAGGCCCCGAACGTCTTGACTATGCCACGCATAGCGGTGTCGGTTTCCGCCCGCACTATGTTGTCAAGGGTGACTGGTTCCGCAGCTGCGGCAGTGATTGACGACAGCAGGATGGCAAACCATAGAGAACGACGCATCGTATTACCTCTTATCCGACATTCCCCAGATGACGTACGAAACGGCGGTCATCCCAAGGGCACTTAAGCCACATTCTACAATTTGGCATGGACCGGCGGGAACTGTAAGAATTGACAGTCTGATCGCTTAAAATTGCCAGGGGGCTAATGTCCGCTTTGGGTCATGAGCTGACATGCAGCGGCAGTAAGAGTTTGGTCTGCTTCTATCATGAAAGCGGACCTAATCGCAGCAGGGCCGGCGGCGCTCCAGAACCAGCGTCAACACTCCTTACGGGTAGACGCCCTGGACCAGGACGCCGTCCTCGAGGGCGACGGTGCGGTCCATGCGCTGGGCGAGCTCCGGATTGTGGGTGGCGATCAGGGCGGCGTTGGCAGCGGCGCGGTGGTGACAACCCATCCGGGGGGGTGTCTGGGTCCGCATGACCTATTGCCTCTGTTTCACATAGGCGTCGAACGGTCCCGAAATCCGGATGATCTCGCGCACCGGGTAATCCAGCATGGGAAACACCATGACGAACAGATCGCCGGCGATGCCGGCCTTGCGTGTCGCCTCGTTGTCGGGCGGGAACGCCAGGGTGCGGGTATCGGCCTGGCGGCCGAAAGAGGCGAACTCGACCCGCTTGCCCTCGGGCGTGAGGGCAAAGATCTTTCCCGAACGCCGTTGAGCGGCGAACAGGTTGCCGCCGGGGCTGAGGCTCATCCCGGAGGCCAGGGGACCGGAATGCAAGAGCCGCAGCTTACCGTCCGCCAAGTTGGCGCGATAGATCCGGCCCGATCCGTCGGCATGAGGCGCATCGAACCGGCCGTCGGATCCGACCCAGAGAAACCCGCGGGGGTCGTAAGTCAGCGTCCGGAAGCGCTCTTGACCGGAAATAAACTTGCGATTCAAGACCCTCCCCCGGCGGTCGAGCTTGACCACGACGCCGAGATCGTCATCGGCGACGTAGACATTTCCGGACGCATCGAAGGCGATGCCTTCCGGATCCTTGAGCAGCGGCGGCGATCCCGGGGCGGGGGGACCGCCGGCGAACAACCGGGCCTTCCCCGACGGCGACAGTTTGTAGACACTGCCATATCCCTTCCACCGGTCGGAAGTGCTGACGAAGACCTCGCCTTTCTCGTTGACCGCCATTTCGTCGGGGTCGGGCAAGGCGGGACCGAAAAGAAATCGCCCTTCCCTATCCGGGGTGATCTTCGCCGGGCCGACGGGGAGGCGGTAGATCGGCGCGCTGTCCGAGCCATAAATCTCCCGCAGCCGATTGGCGGTCCGGGCAAAGTACAAATTGCCGCGGGAATCGAAGGTGATGGTGACGATGGCCGGCAGGCCGGGCGCGCCTTGGTCGGGATCGAAACCCTCGGCGCTGACGTAGGTGGTCGCGGTGAAGCCGGGGGGCAGCTTCATTCCCCCGAAGTCGAACCCGGTGCCCGCCGCGCTCGCGGCGATGGAGGAAAGCACCAAAGCCGGCGCCAGGCATAGGCGGGAGAGCAGAGATACGCTTCTCCGGGTGGTATCGCTCGTGCGCATCCGACAATCCTTTCGCGTCTTGATATCCACGCCCTAAACCAGGACGCCGCCCTCGAGGGCGACGGTGCGGTCCATGCGTTGGGCGAGGTCCGGATTGTGGGTGGCGATCAGGGCGGCGCTTGAGGTCGTGCGCAACACCTTGACGAGCTCCTCGAACACCTGATCGGCGGTCTCCCGGTCGAGGTTGCCGGTCGGCTCGTCGGCCAACAGCACCGCCGGCGCGTTGGCGAGCGCCCGGGAGATGGCGACGCGCTGCTGTTCGCCGCCCGAAAGCCTCGCGGGACGGTGGGACGCGCGCTCCGACAGCCCGACCATGGCCAGCAGTTCGCTCGCCCTATTGGTGGCGTCGGCGCGGGCGACGCCGGCGATCATCTGCGGCAGCATGACGTTCTCGAGCGCCGAGAACTCCGCCAATAGGTGATGGAACTGGTAGACGAAGCCGAGGCGGGCGCGGCGAAGCTCGGTCCTCTTGTCATCATTGAGGCGTCCGCAGGCGAGGCCGTCGAGCCACACCTCGCCGTCATCGGGACGCTCCAACAGCCCGGCGATGTGCAGAAGCGTCGACTTGCCGGCGCCCGACGGCCCCATCAGCGCCACGATCTCTCCCGCCTCGACGGTGAGGGAGGCGCCCCTCAGCACCCTGAGCTCGACCGGGCCCTGGACGAAGGTGCGCCGCACGTTATCGAGCCTGAGCGGCGCCGCCTCAGCCATCGCCGCCCGCGCCTGGCGCCCTCGCCCGGCCGCTCTCACGCGCCTCGATCTTCATTGCGCCCTCATTCAGAGCGCCCTCATTCATAACGCCCTCATTCATAGCGCAGGGCCTCGACCGGATCGAGCGAAGCCGCCCGCAAGGAAGGATAGATGGTCGCCAGGAAGGAAAGCGCCAGCGCCGTCAGGACCACCACCGCCACGTCCGCCCCATCGAGTCTCGAGGTCAGACGGGCGAAGAATTCGGCCTCGCCCGAATAGCCGCCGCCGACACCGAGCGCCGCGATCGCCCCGCCGAGATCCTCGATGCGCGCCGCGAGGAACAGGCCGACAATGGTGCCGATCGCGGTGCCGAGGACGCCGACGGAAGCGCCGCTAAGGATGAAGATGCGAAGGATCATCCCCCTCGTCGCGCCCATGGTGCGCAGGATGGCGATGTCGCGGCCCTTGTCCTTCACCAGCATCACCATACTGGCGATGATGTTGAGCGCGGCGACGAGGACGATCAGGGAGACGATGATGAAGGTGGCGATGCGCTCGACCTCGAGCGCCACCAGCAAGGTCGCGTTCACCTGACGCCAATCGCGGACCTTGAAACCGCCGCCGGCGAGGCGCGAGATCCCGGCGGTCCAGGCCTCGACCCGCCCGGGATCGGCGACCTCGACCTCGAGCGCGCTGACCCGGCCGGGCAGGCCGAACATGCGCTGGGCCGCGGCCAGCGGCATCAACAGCAAAGATTCCCCCCTGGGTCCGGTGGTGGCGGCGGAAAGGGCGCCGATGCGAAAACGACCGCGCCGCGGCGCCAGTTGGATGCCTTTCTTGCCGCCGGCCTTGGCGCCAGCGGTGGGCGTCACCAGGGTCAAGGCATCGCCCCGGGTGACGCCGAGTTTCGCCGCCAGCCGTGGGGAGATGACGATCTCGGGCGCGCCTTCCCCGCCGCCGCCGTCCGGCCCTTGGGCGCCCCCGCCGGTAAGCCGGGCGAGTTCGTCGTCGGCCAAGCCCCTGGCGATGAGGACCAAAAGCCTGCCGCGCGAGGACACCATGACCTGGCGCTCGATCACCGGACGGACGCGGACGACGCCCTCGATGGCGGCGATCTCGCCGGCCARGGATTCGAAMCCGGCGATGCCCGGCGGYCCGGCGGCCACCGTCAGATGGCCGCGAAAGCCGATCATCCGATCGACGAGCTGATCGCGAAAACCGTTGAGCACCGCCAGCACCACCAGCAGCGTGGCGACRCCAAGGGCGATGCCGGCGAGGCTGAGCCCGGCGATGAGGGACACCTTGCCCTCCTGGCGCCGGGCGCGCAGATAGCGCACCGCGACGAGGCGCTCRAARGCGTTAATCACCGCCGCCCCTCCGCYSRCTCGTTTTTGCCGATGACCTAGCCATGGCGCCCCGATGACCTARCCATAACGMAGCGTCTCGACCGGATCGAGCGAGGCCGCCCGCCACGACGGATAGAGCGTCGCCAGCAACGAGATGCCGAGCGCCATCGCCGCGACCCAGGCCACGTCCGCCCCCTGGATGCGCGCCGGGAGCTCGGCCAGGAAGTAGAGYTCGGGCGAAAACAGATCGACGCCCGCCACTTTCTCGATCCAACGGCGGATGCCCTCGATGTTGGACGCCAGCACCATGGCGAGGCCGACGCCGGCGGCGGTGCCGGTGACGCCGATGGCGAGGCTGTTGAGCAGGAAGATSCGCATGACCATGCCCCGGGTCGCGCCCATGGTGCGCAGAATCCCGATCTCGGMSCGCTTGTCCTTCACCAGCATGTTCAGCCCCGARACGATGTTGAAGGCGGCGACSASGATCATCAGCCCCAAYACCAGCATCAGCAYGTTGCGCTGCACSCGCACCTCGTCGAGGAASGGCGTATAGGCCTGGCGCCAGTCGAAGAKCCYRCGKTCCGGMCCCRCGAYCGAGGCGATCTCGGCGCGCGCCGAAGCGAGTTCCCGGRKATCGCCAAGCGCGACCTCGATGCCGGTGACGGCGCCCTTGAAACGAAAGAAGATCTGCGCCGCCTCGAGCGGCATGTAGATGAAGSYRTCGTCGTAATCGAACATGCCGATCTCGAAAGTGGCGATGACGCGATAGCGCTTCTGGCGGGCGAAGGCGCCGAACGCCGTTCGCGTCGCCTGGGGCGACACCAGGGTCACTCGGTCGCCGACGCCGACGCCGAGCTTCTCGGCCAGGCGCGCACCTAAGATGACGGCGTTCTTGCCCTTGAAGCGGTCAAGCTTACCGGCGCGGAGATTGCCGGCGACGATGCGGCGGTCCTTGAGATCGGCGGGGCTGAGCCCGCGCACCACCGCCCCGGCGGCGATATCCCCGCTGATGGCCATGACGCGGCCCTGGACCATGGGCGTCGCGCGGACCACCCGGCCGAGGCCGCCGATGCGCTTGGCCAGCGCGTCGAAGTCGTTGATCCGCCCGCGCTGGTCGTAGACCATGAGGTGGCCGTTGACTTCGAGGACACGCGAAAGAAGCTCATGGCGGAAGCCGTCCATCACCGCCATGACGACGATCAGCGCGCCGACGCCAAGCGCGATCCCCAGCACCGAAAGGGCGGCGATCACCGAAATGAAGCCTTCCTGGCGGCGCGCCCGCAGATAGCGCCAGGCGACGGTCCGCTCGAACGGGGAGAACATCATCGCCCGAATTCACCCGGCCGGCGCCGGGACCAGGCGGGCGAGCGCGGACTCGGCCGATAGCTCTGCCGCCTCGCCGCCCTCGCGCCGCTTCAACTCGACCACGCCCTGCTTCACCCCCCGCGGCCCGACGATCAGTTGGTAGGGCAGGCCGATCAGGTCCATGGTGGCGAACTTGACGCCGGGACGCTCGTCGCGGTCATCGTAAAGCACCTCGACGCCGGCCCGGCGCAACTTGGCGTATAGATCGGAACAGACCCCGTCGCAGCCCTTATCGCCGACGCGCAGGTTGATCAGCCCGACCTTGAACGGCGCCACCGATTCCGGCCAGATCATGCCGGCATCGTCGTGGCTCGCCTCGATGATGGCGCCGGCGAGGCGCGAGATGCCGATGCCGTAGGACCCCATTTCGACGGTGATGGACTCACCRTCCGSGCCGGTCACGACGGCGCCCATGGGCGCCGAATATTTGGTCCCGAAATAGAATATGTGGCCGACCTCGATGCCCCTYGCGGTGCGGAGCCTGTCGYCGGGAAGCGGACAGGCGGCYGGRTCGTGCTCGTCATCGGTCGCCGCGTACAAGGACYKCAGGGTYTCGAKATCCGGCTGTTCCCCCTTGGCSCGCAGCTCGTCGAACGTGGCGTCGTAGAAGATCTCGCTCTCGCCGGTCTCGGCCAGTATCTGGAACTCRTGGCTCATATCGCCGCCGATGGCGCCGGGATCGGCGCGCACGGGGATCGCCGTCAGCCCCAACCGCTGGAAGGTCTTGAGATAGGTCACGTACATGTTGTCGTAGGACCGCTTGGCGCCGTCGAAATCGAGGTCGAAGGAGTAGTTGTCCTTCATCAGGAACTCGCGGCCCCGCATGACGCCGAAGCGCGGGCGGATCTCGTCGCGGAACTTCCACTGGATCTGGTAGAGGTTCTTCGGCAGGTCCCGGTAACTCTTGATCAGGTGCCGGAAGATGTCGGTGATCAGTTCCTCGTTGGTCGGGCCGTAGAGCATCTCGCGCTTATGGCGGTCGGTGATGCGCAGCATCTCCTTGCCGTAGCCGTCATAGCGGCCCGACTCCTCCCACAGCTCCGCCGGCTGGATCGTCGGCATGAGGATTTCCTGGCACCCGGCGGCGTCCTGCTCTTCGCGGACGATGCGGATGATGTTCTGCAGCACCCTGAGGCCAAGCGGCAGCCAGGAATAGATGCCGGCGCTCGATTGGCGGATCATGCCGGCGCGCAGCATCAACCGATGGGAGACGATCTGCGCTTCGGCGGGCGTCTCCTTCAGGGTCGGCAGGAAATAGGCCGATAGATGCATGGCGTCCTTGAGCGCGAAACGGTGCNGGCGSCSSCNAYCGRSGCNCGRYCG
>LKGT01006369.1_pt1 | contig 14082 bp, 15 predicted proteins | sample 503861 | NCBI WGS metagenome assembly LKGT01 (sample SAMN04113194, study PRJNA297058) | marine sediment metagenome | biome: marine benthic biome; feature: marine benthic feature; material: marine sediment; isolation source: sediment sample collected at the water-sediment interface from the South......
ATATTATGAAACAAAATCTTAGCCACGAAGAACTATACAATATTCACGTTGCAGTAAAAACATATCAAGACTGCCAAAAAGTACTCAAAGGTTTAGAAGAATATTAGCAAAAATTCTGAGTAACATATACTCTATCTTCAGAATCAATAAACACACCAATTCCTTCTCGGTCAAAGTTTGAATTTAGAATATTTTTACGATGTCCTTCTGAATTCATCCAACCATCAACTGTGATATGAGATATCTCTTCATTACTTAGCCAATCATATGAGACTGGAACTCCTTCAAGTAACCGCATAGACTCGTAAAGATTTCCTCTGAAAATATTTTCAGACAAACCTAGATAATATGAATTTCCAATCCATTTAAAACAACGATATCCCACATCTCTTGCTCTGTCAGATGCATCAAGACCATCTAGATTCTCATGCGCAAAATAATTTTGATTTGACATGTCAGTACTATGTAAACGTGCAATATCTGAAATTTTAAAATCAAATTTTACAGGTTTGAGTCCATTCATTACACGCTGTTCATTTGTAAACTTGTGCACAAGAAGTTCAATAACATCAGGATTAAATTCAAGTTTTGCTCCTGTAGTAGTTTGACGTTCAACAATTCTTGTTTCATCGATTATTATTTCAATAGGAATATCTGCCAGGTTTTCAGTATCTGGAGTAATAATCTCTAAACCCATCTGGTCTTCAACAAACTGAATCAAGTTTGATGAAAAAACAAATGCAATGATAATTATTGCAAGAACACTAACTGCAATTTTTGTTCCGGTTTTTGATTTTTGTTCAATCTGATCGGCTTTAACAAGTCGTGATTCACTTAGCTGTCCCACATTAGATTTGTGTTCGTCAGATTCTAGGTGTGCAATCCAATTTGAATTTCCTTTTACTTCAATCTGACAAGCTCCACACCAAGCTATCGTATCATCAGGATATGATTTAGTCAATTATTCCACTAAATTGTACAAAGTAATATCTTTTCTAGAGGTAAATTATCCATGCCCTAACCTTTTATGATGCATTTTTATTGGATATTCCAGTGCAAAACAAAAATCTGTACATCGCAATTGGATTAATCGCAAGTCCGATTCTGTTCGCCTTGGTAGTGTTTCCAGATACATTTAGTCTAAGCTGGAACCAAGGTCGAGGGGGATTTTTGTTTGCCTTGGCTTTTATTGTAGCAGAACTAGTMGGATTAAARATAGGAATATCAAAAAAGAAACTCTTAGCAGTTATTCCTTTGGCTGGCATAGTAATTGCTTATCTTGTTGCACTAGAGTTTGGATTRAGAGAATACATCAACAATGGTGCYGAAGTTTACAATGTTCAATTAATTTATTCTTGGACYTGGATGTGGGACTTTATCATAATGTGCGCATTTTTAATTGCAGCACTTTCCATATATTTTGGAAAAAGATGGATTAGAATTGCACCTGCTGGCCCAATCTTTCTTGGAGGCTCTGCAATAATACTATCACTTGATGCATTTTTTCCATATGATTCACTTGGACCATTACAATACTTTGTCCCTTATCTTGTTCAACTAAATGTTTTCCTAGTCAATCTATTTGATCTTGGAATTGCAACTGCACGTGATAATCTAATGTATCTTAGAGGAGATCATGGACCATTTGCACTTCAAGTGTTTTGGCCATCAGCTGGTGTTCACAGTATCATAATTTACTCTCTAGTTATGGGAGCATTTTTGCTCAAAATGAATATTGCAAGAAACAGAAAAGCAATCTACTTTGCTTTAGGAATTTTAGGAACAATGGGTGTTAATGTAATTCGAATTTTTGCACTATCAGTTTATGCGTTAAAGGTTACAACAAATGCACAACAATGGGAAGAATTTCATTCAGTTGCAGGAGAAATAATGTTTCTACCCTGGCTCTTCATATTCTTACTAGTAGTGATGATTATTGAAACTAGGCGTTTAAAAAAACAAGAGACTAAAGCCAAGCAACAACATTAGTGAAGACCTATCGAAGTTCATACAACACCTATGCCCATAATCATATGCCTATGATTTTACTTAAGGATAATCAAAAAGTATGAACTGATTAACAGTTCGAACTGAACAAACAAACGGTTAACTGATTTTTCTTATTAAACTAGCTAAGTGTATCACAGAAAATCACTTTTCCTCATTGGGATTTTAACCCTAGTGGTAATTTTTTCATCAGTACAAATTGCTAACGCTGTACAATATCTACCTCTATGGGATAAATCGGGATACAAAATCGGGGAGTATGGGACAGTTACAGTTCAAGATTATGAACAAAATACCAATATGCAAATAAAGAATTCTATTTACGTCACAGTAAAATCTGATTCTTTTACAGATGGTTTAACACTTAATTTACTTGAAACCGAAATTAACTCTGGTGTATTTTCTGGACAAATAAGATTTTCATTAGATATTAGTGCTGAAGATACTATCTTTGTCAACGAAAATGATTTTGTTCATGTTGTTTATAGATCATATTCAAACTCTGCAAAAATAGAACCACGAACAATTTTTGTTTCTCCAATCACTATATCTGCTGATAAAAACAGTTACACATTTGGGGAGAAAATAATTATTTCAGGCAAAGTGGCTGATGCAACTCCTGGCTCTAAAATTGTTTTATCAGTTATTGATCCTACAGGAAAAATTATTCAAACACAATCGATTACACTAAGCTATGAACAACGATTTTACGCAGAACTTACAGCTGATAGTTCCCTGTGGGAAATATCTGGAAACTATCTCGTCAAAGTTTCTTCAAAATCAAGTGAGGTGGAAACAGTATTTTCATTTAGTACTACTCATCATCCAGAAGAAATAACAAAGTCAATCAAAATCTTTGGCAGTCAACAAAACTTAGCATATTCTATTACTTCTGGCACGGTTTCACTCGTAATGCCAAATGAGGACTCGAACTCTTTACGATTTTCACTAAATACAAACAGTGGAGGTCACTTTACTGTTGAGCTACCAAGAACATTGATTGATGCAGAGACAATATATGGTGAARAAGATAGTTTTGAGGTTTTTTCTGATGATAGGAAAACAGTATATGTMGAAAAAATCGGACCRAACGAAAGAACTTTGACAATTCCGTTTAGYTATAAAACAAAATCAATTGAAATTGTTGGAACACAACTTRAAATGATCCAAATTTCATCAGTAAAACAGGCACCGCCAACTGTTCCAAGTTGGGTTCAAAATAACGCAGAATGGTGGTCAAAGGGGTTGATTGGAGAAGAAGATTTTCTTTCAGGAATCAAATTTTTGATAAATCAAGGAATAATACAAGTCTCTACTTTAAGTGATATACCACAATCATCGTTACAATTTGTTCCTAATTGGGTTAAGGATACTGCAGGATGGTGGGCAGAAGGAAAGGTAACTGATCAAGATTTTCTTAATGGAATAAAATTTCTAGTTGAAAATCAGATTATCAAAGTATGAATTAAAATTTAACTCATAGACTAGATTTTCTTCATTTACATTTGATCCTGAAGGGCGACCCACTGGAAAAGTTGTTTCATAATGATATTCATCTGATGCAGTTGTTGGTTTTTCATCAATCAAATCAAGAAGAACGTTTGTTGAAAATACAATTAGAATAGCAGCGATCGATAAAATTATAATCATTTTTGTATTATTGGTTAGTTTTTTTGCAATGATTCTAAAATAATATGTTCATATATAATTCAAAAATAACTGTCAATATTGCTTTGACCTTTCATTTCTGATAGTTCAGACACTTTAACTCCTAATCTTCTCACATTAATTATTTGATCTTCTAACACTTCTTTCAATAGTTGTTTTGCTGTTTTCATAAGTTCATCAAGACTCGACGTTGGGTTTCGTAACATTCTAGATTTTGTTTTATTTGATAAATCAGATTGAACAAACTGAATACCAACTGATTTGAACATCAAATCCTTGTTTCGAATAATTTCAAAAACTTCTTTGCATAGCTCATCAAGATTCTCTGAAAGGAAATCAAAGTCTTTAGAATCTTTCTTCAAAGTAACAATCTTAGAATATTGAATATTTGGAGAACGAGGGGTTACTGATTCATCATAAATTCCTCTTGCAGAATTGTAAATGTATGCGCCACTTTTTCTTCCAAATTGTTGATTTAATGAAAAAACATCAAGTTTTTTCAAATCTGATATAGTTTCAAGCTTCATTTCAGAAAATTTTTCTTCGGTTTTTTTACCAATTCCTGGAATGTCTCTAATTTTTAACGGATCCAAAAAGGCTTCAACCTTTTCTGGAGGAACAACTGTTAGCCCATCTGGTTTTTTAAAATCTGATGCGATTTTTGAGACTAGTTTGTTTGGGGAAATTCCAATAGAGCATGTGAGCTTTACTTTTTCACGAATTGTGTTTTTGATTTGTTGAGCAAGATGGCCTGCCTTTTCAAAACTCCCTTCTGTTTTTTCTGAAACATCAAGATATGCTTCGTCTTTTCCGACATATTCAAAAACATCTGCATATCCTTCAATGATTTTCATGGCTTTTTCTGACATATCTGAATAATAATCAAAATCAGTTGGAAGAAAAACTGTGTCTGGTCTTTCCTCTAGTCTTTTTTTAGCAAAACGTATTGGCATTCCTGATTTTACTCCAAATCTTCTTGCTGTATAGTTTGCAGTAGCAATTGCCCCACTATCTCCACCTCTGTCTGAATATACACATACARCAACAGGTTTTGTTTTCAATTCAGGAGCACGAATTTCTTCACATTGGGCAWAAAARTAATCAAAATCAATGTGAAAAATTATCCGATTCATTAGTAWTCMATAWCRAAAAARGAATATTATGATATCGGGAGGGTTTCATCTAAATATAATATAGTYTCAATGTTTTTGTGACAAATCCAATTACTGCTGGTGATGATGGAATAAAGATTAAACCTGAATTGATGGAAAAAGAGAAACTCTATCATTGTATTTTTCAGGATAAAGTTTTKCTGGTTTACAAAGATTCTCAAGATATTCTGAATTGTTATGAAATTGAAGAAAAGGAATTAGTCGAGAAAGTTAAGCAAAATTCTRGCAATGAWAATTTRGAAAAAATTTTTGAWGAGTACATTGAACGTAAAGATCTTAAACATTAAATAAAACCGAATGAACAAGCTGAKTCTGTAGGAATAACGATTTGAGCGAGAATAACAAGCCGACTGAAGCCGAGGAAATATTTTCAGAATTTCAGAAAACAAAACAAGAAAAACAACAATCTGAACAAATTACCGAAGGTGAATCAACTCCTCAAGTACCAGAACCAACACCTGAACCAGAACAAACCGTTCAAGAAACACCTGAACCAGAACAAACCGTTCAAGAAACACCTGAACCAGAACCTTCTCCAGAACCACAAACTGAAACAACTACCCCTCCCGTAGAAAAAACAGAAACAAGAGAACGAAATGTAATATTTGTTGGAACAAAACCAATTATGACATATGTTACAGCAACTCTAACACAATTAGCCACTCAACCAACTGTTACAATAAAGGCAAGAGGAAAGCGAATTACACAAGCAGTTGATGTTTCCCAAATGATTGTCAAAAGAATGAATACTGTAGGGTATACGATAAGTGATGTTAGAATTGCTTCTGATTCATTGATCTCTCAGGATGGAAAAAAACGTAATGTTTCTACAATRGAAATTGACATCACTCAAAACTAAGACGACTAAAACTATTGTTGTAATAATTATTGCAKTATCAATTGGGATATTATTGGGAACTATTTTCACGTCATGTTCAGTAAAACATATTGGAATTCTTAATGACATTGAAAAATTTGAACAAACGTTAGACCCAGAATTTTGTGCAAGTATAGTTGAACGAATAGATGTGTTTAATGATGAATGTGAACCAGAGATAGAAATAATTGATTGTGGTTAACCGTATATTGAGCTCTTAAGATTTCTAGCTTCTTCTTCTACCTCTTTGATGTTTTTCTCTGCCTTTTCTGCTTCTTTTTGAAGCATTGCAATATCACAAGAAATTCCTGGTATGAGCTTTGACATTGCAAGACACAGTTGTGCGCTTGCCTTAAAGTCAGGACCAGTTCCAACTGCATTAAACAAAATTACTACAACATTTTGATTATTTATCATTCCTTCATTTAGTAAAAGACCTGGAATGCCAGGAATTGTACCGTGAGTTAAAATAGAAAATCCTGCTTCATTCAACTTGTCTTTTGCCTCATCTGTGCTTGCAACCGCTAAGATCTGTTCATTATCTCCTTKAGATTTTATGGCAACTCCACTAACAATCAGTGAAATATTGTGTTTTCTTGCCCARCTTAGCATAGTGCGAGCTACTGTTCTATGCATTGGTTCTGCAATTGTAAGATAAGATGAAAAAACTGCCACCTTCAAACTTTCATTCACAAATATTCTAGTCGGATAATTTGGTTTACCGTCTTTGATTAGACTGACTGGGGGAAACCCATCACAGTCAAGAATTCCTGCCAAGTCAAACTGTGTAGTGTGAATTAATGATTCAGTGACAATTGCTTCCGTAAATCCAACTGATGGAAAGCCATCTACAAGATATCCTCCCTCTATGTTAATTGGCTTTAACTCCTTAATTCTAATTCTTGGAAACAAACTTGATCTAATTTTGAATACAATGAATAATAGTTTATCGTGATGAACTATTCTTTACYGTGTTCTTCTTTACCGTGWTCTTCTTTACCGTGWTCTTCTTTAGCGTCATGATATTCTCTTATTTTCAGAGAACAAACAAGCACTTCGTCAGGAGTATGYCTTGATTTTGGTTTGCTACAAATCGGACATAWTTCATCTCCCCCTGAGGCTTTTGGAGGYTCTGTCATCATATGATATTASAGAAATCATTCGTTTTTATTAATTTTAAAAACTGCTAACCNNAAAATCRGATATGGSRATTGGGAAAACTATTATTCCCGTACCAAAACCACCTTACTCATGGCAAAGCTGAAATGTAGTGACTATGGATTTGAGTGTGAATTCRTAGCGGAAGGAGAAATTGAGAAYGTGATCGCAGAATATGGTAAACATTCCAATGATGTACACGGAATAGAATATACAAAAGAGGCTTTGATGCAATTCATTCTAAGAAAAGGATGAARTAACTTATGAATATAGTACATGCCAGCCCGGGTTTTGGTTCAGCATTAACACAACAACAAACAATTGATTTTCTAACGAATAGTAAACTAAATCTTCAACTGGGAACTGTTGATAAAAATTCTGAACCTAATATTCATACAGTTTGGTATTTTTATGATAATGAAAAATTGTATATTGAAACAAGTAAGACATCAAAAAAAGTTCAGAACATAAAAAACAATAACAATGTGTATTTTTGCATTGATGATGAAACAATTCCCTACAAGGGTGTTAGAGGAAAAGCAACTGTGAAAATTTTAGATGAAATTAATCAAATGTTACCTACTGCAGAAAAAATCATGTTAAAATATACGGGAAGTTTGGATAATGAAATTGCAAAATTTTTGTTAGATGGTGTGAAAAATGGTGTTTCTGTAATTTTAGAAGTAAACCCAAAATTTTATTCCACGTGGGATCACAGCTCAGGCATTACTGCCTAAGACTGTTTTATTTTTAAAAGTAAAGCAGAATACAAGAAAGGAAGAATGGTAGTTGCTTCTGCGTGAATGGTGGCCTGTTTTGCATTTTTAGTTACCTTTCCCCATGAAATTGCTTCTCTAATTAACGCCCCACTTAGACTACCATCAAATTCTTGAGCTGTTGTAATGTAAAGTGCATAATCTAAGCCATCTCGATATTGATTCCACCACAAAGTGTGATGTTTTGAAATTCCACCTCCAATCATAAATGCCCCAGACTTTTCTGCCTTGAAAATTAAACCAGATAAAAGATTTGAATCTGCAATAAGATCTAATTTAAAATCATTATGTTTTTGCGAAAAAAGCCAAATTTGACTTCCTACTGCGCCATCAACTATTCCTGGAACAATTACTGGAACATTATTTTTGTATGCCCAATACAAAAATGAATTCTCACCAAGATGTTTTCCAATCATTTTACAAACATCTGCAGTTGACATTTCACGAGTCCCAGATTTGTATTCCTCCTCCAAAAATGATTGCATTTTTTCTTCAATTAAAGGACCATAACTTTCCATTGGAACTAGAACATTTCCTAATCTGTGAATTTTTTGGTCTGCTAATTCATAATCGTCCATAGTAAATGAGCCTTCTTTATAATTTGAAAAATATCGTGCAATGTCATGATCTAATGCACCACAAGTAGTAATCACTACATCAAACCACTTGTTCTTAATCATATCTTTTATTATTCCACGAAGGCCCGTGGACACAATAGCAGCAACAAATGAAAGAAAGTTTAGACATTTTTCATCTGAAATCATTTCTGTTAAGATTTCTAATCCAGCTGAAAGACTAGTAGATTCAAAACCTCCAGATTGTGACATTTCATTAAAGATTTTGTCTATGCTAGTATCTTTTTTTATTTCAATGTCTTTTACTGGGCGCCCAGGTTTTATCATGAAATGAACACTTGGATGCGGTTATAAAATTCTGACTTATTATGAAAAAATATTCTCAAAAATTAGTTTGGATTTGGGAAGACTTTAAACCAGCTGAAGAAGACAAAGTTCGAATGTCAGATAAAATTAAGGTTGGATTGGTAGGCATAGGCAATTGTTTTTCTGGATTAATTCAAGGCATTGAATACTATAGAAAAGACCCATCTCAGAAAGTTATCGGAATTATTCATCAAGAATTAAGCGGTTATGGAATTCATGATATTGATTTTGTATGTGGATTTGAGGTTGGTGAAAAYAAGATTGGCAAGACAATCAATGAAGCAATTTATGAGGATCCAAACCTGGTAGAWTGGATTCCAAAAGACGAAATGCCAAAAACAAATGCCAAAGTCTATGAAGGCCCTGCACTTGATGGTGTTGGAATTTGGGTAGAAAATAAAGTTAAACCAATCAAAAGCAACAAATCAGAATCAGAACTTGCTGAAGAAATAAAAAAAGTAATCAAAGAAACAGGRRYTGAAATTCTTGTTTCGTATCTGCCTGTTGGTTCTGAAAAGGCCACACAATTTTGGGCTCAAATKTGTCTTGACAYRAAMACMGCYTTTGTAAATTGYATTCCATCTTTTATTGCATCAGGYGAAGAATGGGGYAAAAAATTTRCAGAAAAAAATATTCCAATTATTGGTGATGATATYAAAGGCCAGGTTGGCGCTACAATTRTTCACAGAACRYTWGCAAGATTATGTAATGATCGTGGAACWAAAATTGAAAGAACATATCAAATCAATGTAGGKGGAAATACTGACTTTCTRAACATGAAAGAACAAGAACGTCTAGTCAGTAAACGAATCTCAAAAACTGAAAGTGTTCAAAGTCAATTAGATGAAAGACTTGATGACGATCAAATCTATGTTGGYCCTTCTGATTTTATCCCCTTTTTAGGAAATACAAAATTAATGTTCATGAGAATTGAAGGAAGACARTGGGCAAATATTCCATACAACATGGAAGTAAGATTAGAAGTTGATGATAAAGCAAATTCTGCTGGTATTGTAATTGAYGCATTACGTTTAGCTAAAATTGCTCTTGATAGGGGAATTGGCGGACCACTCATTCCTGCCAGTGCTTATTTAATGAAACATCCTCCTCAACAAATGACTGATCCACAAGCAAAAACTGCTTGTGAAGAATTTGTTAAAGGAAATTAATTTTAAGAAAATTTTCTAGAATCTGAAAACCTAGTTTTTCKACTTTTTTGATATTTTTTTAGATTGAAMTTTTTTGAAACYGCCTTTTGCCCTGATAGCCTTGCTACCATTTTAGGAATCATCACTCCTTCTTTTTCGATTARATCTATTATGACACTTTTTCCACCAAATCTTTGATTTTGTACATTTACAGCTAGAATGGGGACTCTGTTCTCAAGGGCTCGAACCTGAACATACATGTGCCAAGGARYCACTCCACGCCTGATAATCCTGCTTGGCGAAAAAAGAACSTCTGCACCTTTTTTTACGAATGAATGGGCAACATCTGGAAACACCACATCATAGCATATYACTATACCAAACTTGCACTTTGTTTTGAAAATCTTKGTTTTGSCACCTGACYGAACAAGTTTTTTCTCATAATCAAATGGGTGTATCTTTTCCTGCCGACCAATGATTTCTCCTTTTGGACCAATCACTGGCGAAGAGATTGTAAATCTGTAATCTTTGCGTTCGTAAAATGCACCAGGAATTATAGTCATGTCGTAATCTTTAGCAATRATTTTGAAATCTACAAACTCTTTTTCAAATTTTGAAATTCTGTTATCCTTTAACCATTGTTCTGGYAAACATACAATATCAGTYTCTTTTCTTCCTAGTCCTTCAAGCATTTTTGAAACTTTGTTAATTCCTTGTTCATTAGAAGAAAAAGAACAAGTTTGAATGATGCCTAGTTTTACCATGAATAAATTTTATTNAATTATTATAGATAAGTTTCACTTTATTTTTTCTYGTGAACAAAAACTTGGTAAAATCTATCATWTTTGTCAACTAAACTTGTTCGCAATCAATTATCCTACTGATCCCMGAACTTSTTTAATTGGTTCATATTAAGAAAGTAGAGATTTTTGGCTTCAAATCCTTTGGATTTAAGAACACTACGATTGATTTTGAGCCTGGTCTCATGTCTATATCTGGACCAAAYGGTTCAGGAAAAAGTAACATTTTAGATGCTATAATATTCGCACTTGGTGARAATAGGCCCAAAGTYATGAGAGCAGACAAGCTHARGTCTCTCATTCACGACATTGAGGGTRCARCAAGACACGGACCAAAGATGGCTAGAGCAAGCGTTCACTTTGACAATTCTGATAGAGCAATTCCYRTAGAATCAGATTCTGTAGAAATTACTAGAGAAATGGATGRCAAGGGTGAAAATATCTACTATCTTAACAAAAAGAAAACACAACGAAGCCAYATTTTAGATCTTCTTGAHGTGGCAAACGCGGGTCTYCATCAGATAAATAATGTTCAGCAAGGAACTGTAACTAGAATCTCAGAATTTAGCGGTGAWGAAAAAAGACAAGTGATCGAAGACCTTGTAGGTCTRTCTTATTTTGATGAAAAAAAGACCGARTCTGAAAAGCAACTCCATGCTGCAGATCAGCGCYTAGAGATTGCTATGGCCAAAATGGGTGAGGTCAAAAAGCAAATAGACAATCTGGAAGAGGAGAGAAACCTCAAACTCAGGCAYGATTTTATTGAAAAAGAGRTAGCYAGACTAAACGCCATTGATGCTGCAAGCAAGATGAAGTYCATAAAGRCAGACAAGATTTCAAAAGAACAAACTCTGGATGAACTAGAATCAGAATCTACAAAATTTGGTGAAGAGCTAACAGTTGTAAAAAAAGAAACTGATGAACTAGAAACAAAAAAATCTGCTTTTATGAAAGAGGTTAATGAGTTTAATCAAGCAAAAGCCTCAATTGATTCAGAACTTAGTGCTGCAATGCGYAAATTTGATGAAGCAGAYAGCAGTATTGCCACAAAGAAAAAACGCATCCTATACATTGATTCCAGATTTCCAGAAATCAAAAATGAAATTGAACAAGTTCAACAAAGCAGAGGTTCAATCGAATCTGAAATATCACAACAAAAAGAATCAATTGAADCAACTAATGTGAAAAAGAAAAAAATTAATGATGAATTACATGTAATGGATGAGCATCTTGAAAAAGTGGCATCAGARCAAGCTCATGCAGCATCACAAAAACATGAAGTAGATCAGAAAATAAAAAAACTAACTGGAACTTCACACGATGCACAACTCGCATTAAAGAAATTTGTATCAGAACACAAAGAATTAGAAATTAAAATTTCAGAAAACACAAAGAAAAATGATGACGTTCAAAATGATCAAACAAACYTAGAATCATCTAGACAGAAATTAGAATCTGTAATTTTAAATCATAAAGCAACTATTTCAGAATTACAATCAAGAATYTCTGAATATTATTCCAAACGATTAAAATTTGAAAAAGATATTGATGACCTTTCAGAAATCTTAGAYAAATCAAACAAAGCTGCAACACATTATGAAACAAAGATTAAAGTTGTCAAGGGTGCAATGCATGAAGACTAYACTGTTGCAAAGCTCAAAGARGATGCAGAACAATTAGGAATCATGGGRCTTGTYTATGAAACGATTTCATGGGATAAACAATATGAAAGAGCAGTTATGGCRACATCATCTGTTTGGATAAAGGCAATTRTTGTTAGAGACTTTACAACTTTGATCAATATAGCAGAATTTGCCAATCAGAAAAAATTACCAAAACTAAAGATAATTCCMCTYGATGCTATTCCAAAATTCAAACTAGACCCACCAAAAATGAATGGTGTAATTGGAATCTTGTCTGATCACGTACAATGTGATTCAAAATTCACTCCTATCAAGAAATTCCTTTTTGGAAATGTAGTTTTAACAGAATCAAAAGATTCTGCACACCAGGTATCAAAAGCAGGYTACAAAGCAGTTTCATTAGGMGGTGCATTTTTTGARGCAAAATCAAGTGCTGTAATTATAGACATTAACTCAAAAATTTCAAAAATAACAAAGATAATTTCACAAAGCWCGTCTGTTGAAGGCTTGCTCAARTCTGTCAGYCTTTTAAAAAAGTATGTGCTAAAGAAAAAAAATTTATTAAAAAAAATAAATGAAACAATCGAAAAATATCAAACACGTTTATCAATTTCTGAATCAGAACTAAAGACAGCRGAGCATCGCAAATCAGACYTGGAAGATCAAATTTCAAGAGCGCAAAGAATAACAAATTCTTTTACAAATAGAGTCGAACAACAAGTACAAAGAAAAAAATATTTAGACCCTGAAATAGCTAAACAAAGTAATTACGTTTCCTCTTTAGAAGATAGAATTGTAATTGTAAWAGAAAACTATGAGGATGGGGAACAAATTAGAATTTCAGGTGAGTTAGCTAGATTAAACAAAAATAAAGTTGAACTTCAAAAACGTCTCACAGAAATTATAGTTGAACATAATGAAAAAACATCACAACTTGTTAATCTTAATACAAAAGACGCACAAGGACAATCACAARTTCATGCACTTAATAATGAACATGADGAGMTRGTTCAAGAAAAACAAGAGATTGAAACAAATCTAGTAGAATTAGCAAAACAAAAAGAGGTRGCAGATCAAGAATTAGTCGCMTTAAGACAAAAAGARCAAGAAATTATCAGTACTTCAGGTACYTCTGTATCTCAAKTACAAGAATATGATGATAAATTAAAGACATTAAATGAACGTGAAAAAACCCTTACAAAAGAGATTAGTGGCCTAGAAAGGCAATCTGATTCTCTAAGGCGAGATTTGAAGGAATTGTATGAGMGGGAAACCCAAACTCAACAAATYATTRATGCTTATGGATTAGATGAAAATGCAGAAACATTTGATGTCACTAMAGTMCTTCAACCYTTATCWGCAGAACAACWACAYCTTACAGAACTTAATGCAAAGGCACCTGCCAYATATCTCACAATTTCTGAAGGATATCGTTCAATGTCRACAAGGAAAAACTCCCTYGAAGAGGAACGYAACTCTATTGTCAGATTTATTGAATCAATTGAAAAAGATAAACGACAAACCTTCCTTGATGCGTTTGATAAGGTCGATAAAGAAATTCGYRTAATTTTCRCAAAAATGACTGGTGGAAATGCATGGTTAGAACTASAAAACGAAGATGATATCTTYGCCTCTGGAATTTCTTATMTGATTCAATTTCAAAAYAAACCAAAAAGAGAATCAACATCAATCAGTGGAGGGGAAAAAACACTCGCAGCTGTTGTCTTTGTTCTAGCACTACAGAAACTCAAACCATCGCCATTCTATCTATTTGATGAAATYGATGCTCAYCTTGATGCACCAAACGCTGAAAAACTAGGCAAAATCCTTGCAGAAAGATCAAAAGACAGTCAATTCTTGATGGTATCACTAAAAGACTCTGTTGTACAAAG
>LKGT01006372.1_pt1 | contig 14081 bp, 10 predicted proteins | sample 503861 | NCBI WGS metagenome assembly LKGT01 (sample SAMN04113194, study PRJNA297058) | marine sediment metagenome | biome: marine benthic biome; feature: marine benthic feature; material: marine sediment; isolation source: sediment sample collected at the water-sediment interface from the South......
CTTCAAATGCCCATCTGGAGGGCATGAGTTCTGCGATGAATGGAACTGTTGATCCTCCGCCCAGCGATTTATTGAGTTTTTCAAAGTCAAACATAGCACCTCCTAAAACCATTTGAGGAATGATGAGATTACGGGTTTTTGACCTAAACATAATTTCTTCCTCGTGGAATTACCCAGCCAGTTAACGACACGGCTCACTGGTGCGGTTTCGGAGCACAAAACCATGAAGCAAAAAAGACTGAGAAGCGAGCGCAAAACTTAGAAATTAAGAACAGCGGTAGCATCCAGTGCAGCCGTTTGTTATGCGAAATTTGAACACATTGCCAGCCTCATCCGAAAATAATACGTTATCGGGCAACACCAAAGCCGCTCTGCCACCGGGCTTTAAAATGGTCACCACATGCTGAATAAAGTTGAGCTGTTTATTGCTGGTAGAAACGGTAAAATCATCGCGGACCGGTGCCTGATYGCACCCCGCCCCGCSSGYACGCCGCTGCCAGAGGAGTGGGTGTTGGCGGCGCGCAGGCAGGCCGAGACGGCGGCCAGGGGCGATACGCTTAAGTTCGTGATCTGACCGTTTCCCGGCAATGGCGACGAGCGCGCATCCGTTCACTGACGGTGCGCCCGTCGCCTGAAGGCCCGATCGCCGTGATCGCCGCCGCCGTGATCCACACACTTGCCGGGCGCCAGCAGGGGCGCGTCAGAGCCTGAGTTCGAAATAGACCACTTTAGGGCGCAAAAAAGTCATCCTGTGCCTTTATGCGGCCAATTGATAGACGTGATGCAGGCCGCCCAAGACGGGTTCCGCGACGACCTTGCTTCCCTGCCTAAACGGCTCGATCGATTCACCCGCGCAAGGAGCACGTTGCCCGATCGATCGGTGTGGGCGCCAATGGTTGAAGTCGGCGACGTACTCGGCCAACAGACGACGCAGATGGCGCTCATTCAGGATCAAGCGGCCAGATTTCAGCCTTCGCGAGGATGGCGAGGAACCGCGACGGATCGAGATCGCGCAGCACCCAGGCGAGTAAAACCAAGCCGGCCGCGGCGCCAAGCCAGCGCCATTTCCKCAAGTTCAGCCGAGTGGMGATCCGAGACATGTYTCAGTTTATGCCATTCGCGAGTTTCGGCACCCTAGCCCAAAGTTTCGGCACTCKAGGCCCAAATGTCCTCGAGGAGGATCTTGACGCCGAGGCCGATCAGCACCAGCCCGCCGACGATTTCCGCCTTCTTGCCCAATAGCGGGCCGAATACCCGGCCGAGWTGAACGCCCACCGCCGCCGCCGCGAAGGTGACGGCGCCGAGGATCGAGGCGGCGGWGACGATGGCKRYRTCGAGGAACGCCAATGTTACGCCGATGGCGGCTTCATCGAYGTTGGTGGCGATCGCCAGGGTGAGGAGGGCGAGGGGGGRRAGGGCGCKYCTCTCCTTGGGGTCGCGCCGGTGCCGCRAACCTTCGACGATCATGGCGACGCCGATGATGGCGAGAAGCCCGAAGGCGATCCAGTGGTCCCATTCGGTCACGATCTCGCGGAAATAGGACCCGAGACCCCATCCCAGCACGGCAAAGAGTAGGGCAAAGGCGCCGAAAGGGGCGCYGATCTTCAAGCCATCGAGGAACGTCGGCCGCCCGAGCGCCACGCCCGCGACGATGGCCGCGGCGARGGCGTCCATCGAAAGTCCAAGSGCSACGAGGAAGAGGGTCGGGAGACTCATCGGTTCAAGCGATCATACGCCGCCCCCCCGGTGACGTCGAAAGGGCGGGAAGATCCCACGAACGCCGCTGACGGCAAGTGAAACCACCGGCAATCGCCCGCGCCCGCTCTATTCTTCCGCCAGCCAGCCCTCGATCAGGCGGCGTGAGATGGAGACCGGGCGGGGCAGCCGCAACTTGGCGCCATCACCGGCCGCGTAGGCCCTGATCTCGTCCCGCGTCAGCCAGCGGGCGTCCACCAGCTCGTCGTCGTCGAGGCGGATATCGGTGGTTACCGCACGGGCCGTGAAGCCGAGCATCAGCGACGCCGGGAACGGCCATGGCTGGGAAGAATGATAGCGCACATTCTCGACCACGATGCCGGTCTCCTCCATGACCTCCCGCGCCACCGCCTCCTCCAGGCTTTCGCCGGGCTCGACGAAGCCGGCGAGGACCGAATACATGGGCTCGGTCCGCCCCACCTTTCGCGCCAGCAGGCATTTGTCGCCGTCGCTGACCAGCATGATCACCACCGGGTCGGTGCGCGGGAAATGGTGGGTGGCGCAGGAGGGGTTTTCGCAGACCCTGAGGTGGCCCGCCTCGCGCATCGACGTGGTCCCGCCGCAGACGGAGCAGAACCGGTGGCGCCGGTGCCAGTGCATGAGCCCCCTGGCGTAGGAAAGCAGCGCGCCGTCCCGCCGGTCGAGGAGCTGGCCCATGTCGCGAAGCTCGACCAAATCGCCCCTGTCCCTGAGCTCCGGCCGGCTCAGGGGGTCCTCGATGTGGGAGATGTCGACGGCGAAGCGGGCATCGCCGGCGATGAGGCCGAGCAGCGCCAATTCGGCGCCGTTGCCGGCCAGGGTCCTGGCCTCTCCGACGGCGAGCATCACCGGCCTTGGCGCGTCGCCCATGGAGACGAGATTGGCGCCGCGCCAGACCGGCAGAACCCGGCACGAGGGGTGGGCGACCCGCCGTTCGATCCACGCCGCGTCCTTGCGGAAATTCGCCGCCCGGTCTATGCCGGCGCCGGYGAAGATGTTGGYATYCYTGTNKYYCCRTNTTCATGTCCGCGCCMACATGTTCACCCCYSTYGCCCKGGGCGGGATYGCGTCCCCGACGGCGCGTCCTTCAGCCKGAAGAGCGTCACCGCGAACCAGCCCCTGTCATCGGTCCAGKCCKYGACCTYCTCCCATCCCTTGGCGGCGAACTCGGCGGYAAGCGCGGCGMGGTCGAACTTGCCGGAAATCTCSGTCCTGATCGTCTCCTCCGYCTTGAAYGTGACCTCGAAGCCGAGATCCTTSAAGRCCACGSTYTGATYGCCGAGGCTCCTYAGATGCATCTCGATCCAGTGYCGGTCSACATCGTAGAAGGCGTGGTGGGCGAASCSGTCAAGCACGAAGTTGGCGCCGAAACGCCTGTTGAKGTGGCGCAGGATATTGAGGTTGAACGCCGCCGTGACGCCCTGGGAATCGTTGTAGGCGGCTTCCAGGATGTCCTTGTCCTTGTGCAAATCGGCGCCGATGAGGAAATATTCGCCGGGCGCCATGGCCGAGGTGGCCGATTCGAGGAAGACGCCGCGCTCCTCGGCGTCGAAATTGCCGAGCGTGCCGCCGAGGAACATCAGCATCCGCGACGCCGAGGAGCGCGGCCCCAGCGCGGCGAAGGCCTGCTCATAGGTGCCGGAGAACCCCTGGATGTGCAGATTCTCGTAAAGCGACAGCAATTCCCGGGCCGACGCTTTCAGCATCCCTTCGCTGACATCGATGGGGAGGAAGCGCAGGGGGTGGCTTCGTTGCGCGTGAGCCTCGAGTAACAGCCGTGTCTTCTGGGCGTTGCCGCTGCCGAGTTCGACGAGCTCCGACGGACCGGTCAGCCGGGCGATTTCGGGCGCCGCGCGCTCGAGGATATCGCGCTCGGTGCGGGTCAGATAATACTCGTCCAACTCGCAGATCCTCTCGAACAACGCCGAGCCGCGATCGTCGTAGAAATAGCGGCAGGGCAGGGTCTTCTGAGCCTGGCTAAGTCCGGCGATCACGTCGCTGCCGTCGTCGGTCTCCCCGGCGGGACCGGAAAGCCTGGTGTATTCGAAACGGGCGGCTTCCTTGACCACGCGCATGTGCTTTTCCTTTTCATCCCGCGCCCTGTGTGCGACTCTCACGCCCGCCAAAGACCCGCCGGGCGAGACGCGGTGGGCACGGGGATGATAGCAGGCCGGTGCGCCTCAAGGCAAAACCCAACCCGCATCGCCCGGTTCCTCGATCCCAACGGGGCCAAGCTTGACCCCTTTCCCAGGAGTTTCCCCAGCCCATGGGCGCCGCCCTCGCCATTTTCCTCGCGCTCTTTCCCGGAGCGGCCATAAGCCATTTCCACCGCACCGCCGTCTCGGTGATCGCGCCCGATCTCATGGCCGAGATCGGGCTGACCCACCAGGAATTCGGCACCATGGCGAGCGGCATGTTCTTCGGCATCGCGCTGGCCCAGATTCCCACCGGCATCCTGTTGGACCGCTTCGGCGCCCGGATCACCATTCCGGTGATGCAGATCATCGCCGTGGCGGGCACCGTCATGTTCGCCGCCGCCGACAGCCTGACGGACCTCTTCATCGCCCGTTTCCTCATCGGCGTCGGCTTCGGCAGCACCTTCATGGGCGGGCTGGTGGTGGCGGCGCGCTGGTTCCCCCGCGACCGCTTCGCCCTCGTCATGGCGCTGTTTCTCGGCGGCTCCTCGGGTATCGGCAACCTGCTGGCGGCGACGCCGATGGCGGCGCTCGCCGGCTGGATCGGCTGGCGCTGGGCTTTCGCCTGGGTGGCGGTGGCGACACTGATGGTGGCCCTGTTCACCTATCTGGTCGTGCGCGACGCGCCGCCGGATCATCCCTACCACAGCCGCCGGCCCGAAACCCTCTCCGCCGTGTTGAAGGGGATCGGCCCGCTGCTCAATACCCCCAAGCTCGTTTACATCATCGCCCTGGCCATGGTCGGCTATCCCACCCTGGTCGCCATCCTCGGCACCTGGGGCGGGCCTTACCTGCACGACGTTCACGGGCTCGACGGCATCGGCCGGGGCAACGTGCTTTCGGTGATGGCCGTCGCCGTGATCATCGGCTTGGTGTTCTTTGGCCCCTTGGACCGCTATTTCGACACCCGCAAGCGGGTGGTGATTTCGGGTGCATCCCTTGCCGCCGTCGTACTGGCTGTCCTGGCGATGGCGCCGGGGCTGGGCCTGTGGCAGGTGACGGTGCTGTTCGCCCTCTACGGCCTGCTCGGCTCCTTTTATGTCACCAACTTCGCCTTCGCCCGCTCGCTGTTCCCCGATCACATGGTCGGGCGCGGCATCACCATCGTCAATTTCGGCAACTTCATCGGCGTCGCCCTGACGCAAGTCATGACCGGCCTGATCGTCGGCCATTTCGCCGCCGCCGACGGCCCGGTGCCGGAACTGGCCTACCGGCTGGTGTTCGCCTATCTCGCCGCGGCGATGGTTCTGGTGCTGCTGTTTTACGCCCGCGTCCGGGATTCCAGACCGAGCGAGGACTGATACCAAAGATCCTTGAGGGCGCCCGGCGCGGTGTCACGTCCGCGCCGCGCCGGGCGCCGGAGAATTGCTTGCGCGATGGGTCGCGAAAACTGGTATAGTGCGCGCGGGAGGTTGGCGACGGACAGGCCCCTCGCCAACCCGGTCAGGTCCGGAAGGAAGCAGCCGTAACGGGGTTACGCCTGGGTCGCCCGCCGGCCTCCCACCTTGACCTCGGGCCGGGGACACCGGGTTTGAGCGCAAGTCTCCGGCCTTTCAGGGATCGAACCGGGCGTAATGAACCAACAGGTACCATCCCCCGATCCGGCCACGCCTTACCGTGTCCTTGCCCGCAAATACCGTCCGCTCACCTTTTCCGGGCTGATCGGCCAGGACATCATGGTGCGCACCCTTACCAACGCCATCGAGACCGACCGCTTGGCCCATGCCTATCTTCTCACCGGCGTGCGCGGGGTCGGCAAGACGACGACGGCCAGGATCATCGCCCGCGCGCTCAACTGCATCGGCGCCGACGGCAACGGCGGGCCGACGCCCGATCCTTGCGGGGCGTGCGAGCACTGCGTGGCGATCACCGAGGACCGGCACATGGACGTGCTGGAGATGGACGCGGCTTCACGCACCGGCATCGACGATATCCGCGACCTCATCGCCGGCACGAGCTACAGGCCGGTCTCGGCCCGCTACAAGGTCTACATCGTCGATGAGGTCCATATGCTCTCGGGCGCCGCGTTCAACGCCTTGCTCAAGACGTTGGAGGAGCCGCCGGAGCATGTGAAGTTCATCTTCGCCACCACCGAGGCGCGCAAGATCCCGGTCACCGTGCTGTCGCGTTGCCAGCGCTTCGACCTCAGGCGCGTCGGCGAGGAAACCCTGGCATCCTATCTCGCCGACATCGCCGCCAAGGAGGAAGCCGATATCGGCCAACGCGCGCTTGCCCTGATCGCCCGCGCCGCCGACGGCTCGGTGCGCGACGCGCTCTCGCTCCTCGACCAGGCCCTCGCCCACGGCGCCGCCGGTGAGACGGAAGGGAGATACGACGAGGACCAGGTGCGCGCCATGCTGGGTCTCGCCGACCGCACGCGCATCTTCGATCTGTTCGAGGCGGTGATGAAGGGCGAGGTCAAGCAGGCGCTGGAGCTTCTTGAAGAACAACACGATGCGGGTGCCGACGCCACCATCGTCTTGTCCGACCTTCTCGAAGTCACCCACTGGCTGACCCGGGTCAAGATCGCGCCGGAGGTCGCCGACGACATCTCGGTGCCGGAGGCGGAACGGGTGCGCGGGAAGAAACTCGCCGAGAGCCTCGCCATGCCGGTTCTCGCCCGCGCCTGGCAGATGTTGCTCAAGGGGCTGGCGGAAGCGCAACAGGCGCCCAACCCGTTGCAGGCGGCGGAGATGGTGCTGGTCAGGACCGCTTATGCGGCGGAGTTGCCGGCGCCGGCCGAAATCATCAAGTCCTTGCAGCGGACGGGCGAAGCGCCCATGCAGACGCCGGCGCCGAAACCGGACGCCCCTGGCCTCGCGCCGCCACCGTCATCGACCGCCGGGGACGGGGTAAAGGCGGCCGGGGAGGACGCAGGACTGGCGCCGCCGTCGGAGCCCGTGGCGACCGGGCCCAGCCCGGTCGAGCCCAAGCCGGTGGGACCAAAGCCGGTGGGGCCAAAGCCGGTGGGGAATGCGCCGTCGGCGCTGGGTTCGCCGGGCGTGAGTCTGGCGCTCAGCCCCGAACCGCCTCCCGTGCCCGAGGCGCCCGTGCCCGAGACGGCCGAGCCCGAACCCGCCGCCGATGCGCCGCCAAGGCCCGACGCCCCCAGGCCCGGCAGCTTCGCCGAGGTCGTCGAACTGTTCGCCGCCAAGCGCGAAGCGGTGCTTCAGGGCCATCTCTTGAGCGAGGTGCACCTCGTTCGCTTCGAGCCCGGCCGCATCGAATTCCGGCCCGGCGCCCATGCCCCGCGCGATCTCGCCAACCGGATGGGCGAGCTGTTGAGCCGATGGACGGGGGAGCGCTGGGTGGTCAGCGTATCGGCCGAAACCGGAGCGCCGAGCCTGGCGGAGCAGGCGGAAAGCTTGATGCGCAAGCGCCGGAAGGAGGCCGCCCGGCACCCGCTGGTTCGCGCCGCGCTTGAGACCTTTCCCGGCGCCAAGATCACCGAGGTTCGCGACATCGCCCCGGCCGATGGAGACGGGGACGCGGATTCGGGGACACCAGAGGGAGAGGACGGATAAGGATGAGTAACCTCGGCCAGATGCTGAAGCAGGCGCAGGAGATGCAATCCAAGATGGCGGAGATGCAGGCCAAGCTCGAGGGCGTCGAAGTCACCGGCGCATCGGGCGGCGGCCTGGTCACGGTGACGCTCGGCGGCAAGGGGGATGTGCGCAAGATCAAGATCGATCCCTCGATCGTCGATGCCGAGGACATCGAGGTCCTGGAGGACCTGATCACCGCCGGGGTCAACGACGCCAGGGGCAAGCTCGAGGCGCGCGTCGCCGAGGAAATGGCCAAGCTCACCGGCGGGCTCAACCTGCCGCCGGGGTTGAAGCTGCCGTTCTAGGGCGCATCGGCATTGAATGGAATCATTTAATCCCGATGCGCCCTGATCGCGGCAGCCGCCGCGATCCGCCGCGTCAGCGGGCGTAAGCCTGCGTGGCGTTTGAACGTGGATTGATCGCCTGAGCGCGATCAATCCTGAAATGCTCTAGGAAAAGCGGGCGCCGCCGGACCTGCCCGTTTCGGCCAACCCCGCCGTCGGTAAACAGATCATGATCGGAACCGAGATCGAGCGCCTGATACAGCTCCTCGCCAAGCTGCCGGGCCTGGGGCCGCGCTCGGCGCGCCGCGCCGTGCTCTATATGATGAAACGTCGCGAAGCGGTGATGACGCCATTGGTCAAGGCGCTGGCGGAAGCCGCCGAGAAGATCGTCACCTGCCATAACTGCGGCAATCTCGATACCGTCGATCCTTGCGCGATCTGCGCCGATGGGCGGCGCGATCCGACGATCATCTGCGTCGTCGAGGAGGTCGCCGATCTCTGGGCGCTGGAACGGGCCGGGACCTACAAGGGCCGCTATCACGTGCTCGGCGGCGTGCTTTCCGCCATCGACGGGATGGGGCCGGAGGATCTCAATATCGCCGGCCTGATCGCCCGCGCCGGCGAGGTGGGGCTTGGCGAAGTGATCCTCGCCACCGGCGCCACCGTCGACGGCCAGACCACCGCCCATTACCTGACGGAGCGCCTCGCCGGGTGCGACGTCACGGTGACCCGTCTCGCCCAGGGCGTACCGGTGGGCGGCGAGTTGGATTATCTCGATGACGGCACCCTGAGCGCGGCGCTCAAGGCCCGCCGGCCGTTCTAGGCATGGCCCTCCGGCTGTCCCTGGCGACCGTCACACTTGCCCGATCGGCAGGTTCGAGTCCTTGACCCACTCTCCGGCGGTCTCCGAGACCGTCCGAACCTATCCTGCCGGCCCGCCGATGCGGCGGCGCCCGGGAGACGATACCCGGGAGACGATAGAGGCGACGGATGACCCTCTCCCAGGGTGCGTGAGGATCGCAGAAGAAGGTTTGCATACCAAGCTCTCGCGTCAAATTGCCATCAGGGCGGACTCGCCGCCGTTGTCGAAGTTAGTGGACCGCCGGCCCCGCCAAATGTTACACTTACGCCGCGGCGAAAGGAGCGGCGTYGAGAGRGYYGATCRGATGCTGAYAGGGATGTTGTGCCGAATTTGCCGATGCTTCACCAGTGRCCCGCGTGCACGGGAACATGCTGCGAAGCCCGACSAGAAGGCAGGCGGGGAGCCGCCGCCAGAAGGCGCTGGGAAGCCCCGGGCGAGTGGCAAAAATMGRCMAGGCGCYGRCCGCCGGCCCGGGTCTCGGTGACGAGCACATCGCCGTGGCGTCTACGGGGTTGAAGTCGAAGTAATCCTGCTTTTTGCGCAGGCCGTCGGGCGGTTCCCAAACGCCGCGCGCGAGGAAACGTCAGCAACAGAATTCCCGGCTCTTTCGTCGGGTCCTTCTTCAGTTCATCGCAAGTGCTTTCGAAAGGAAATGAAGCGACATGAAGATCGCTCARGTCGCGCCTTTGGTCGAGAGCGTGCCGCCGCGRTTCTATGGCGGCACGGAGCGCGTCGTTCACTACCTCACCGAAGARTTGGTCCGCCAGGGCCACGAWGTCACATTGTTCGCCAGCGGCGACTCCCTTACCGCCGCCGAATTGGTCCCTTGCGGTGAAAAAGCCCTGAGGTCCAGCCCCCAGGTACAGGACCCGATTCCGCACTACACGATCATGCTCGAAAAGGTCCGTCGCCGGGCGCGTGAGTTCGACGTGATTCATTTTCACATAGATTGCCTGCATTTTCCGTTGTTCCGGGAAATGTCCGCCCGGACCGTGACGACGCTGCATGGCCGTCTGGACCTGCCGGGCCTTGTGCCGCTGTACCAGGAGTTTGACGATATGCCCCTGGTCTCGATTTCGCGGCACCAAAGGCGGCCGATGCCCGACGTTCTCTGGGCCGGGAACGTGTATCACGGGCTGCCCCAGGATCTCTATGCGATCTCCCGGCCGTCCGACGGCGGCTACGTGGCCTTTCTCGGGCGCATCTGCCCGGAAAAACGGGTCGACCGGGCGATCGAGATGGCGCGGCGCGCCGGCGTAAAGCTCAGGATCGCGGCCAAGGTCGACAGCGTCGACCGAGTGTACTTCGAGAGAAAGATCCGGCCCCTCCTGTCACATCCCCTCATCGAATACCTGGGCGAGATCGGCGAACGGGAAAAGGGTGCGTTCCTTGGCGGTGCGAAAGCGGTGCTGTTTCCGATCGACTGGCCGGAGCCGTTCGGCCTCGTCATGATCGAGGCCATGGCATGCGGCACTCCGGTGATCGCGTACCCCTCAGGCTCGGTTCCCGAGGTGGTGGAACACGGGGTGACCGGCTTCATCGTGGAAAACATCGACCAGGCGGTGGCGGCCCTCGGCAAGCTTGACACGCTCGACGCGGGGGTCATCCGCCGGCGGTTCGAACGGCGGTTCACCGTCGCCCGCATGGCCAGGGATTATGTCGAAATTTATCGCGCGCTGACCGAGCCGGAGCGACTGCCGATGCCGGCCGTTGGAACCGGTTTGCGCGCCGGGACAGGTGTCGGGGTGGGGTTTGCCGATTGATCTTTTCGCGCAAGTCGAGAAAATTACATTGCTTTCCGGGGCCCAGTAGCTTTTAAGGAACCCGTGGTGGTACGGCCCTCACGCCGTCCCCGCGGTGTTCCAATGAAGCCCCTGCCCATGACAGAGAAGTCACTGCGCGAATCCYTGGCCGGSGCGGTTYCCGACCGGAACCYTCTTCGGTTCTATATACCCGCTACYAYGTCYSTGCAGGAACGCCGTCCGCGGACGCTGAAACACGGCGACACCTTCGCGGTGTTCGACCATTACGGCGACATCGTTTCCACTGAWTCGAGCCCGGAGGGTCTGTTCAACGAGGACACCCGGTTTCTGTCCGGSTTCCAYCTTCTCATCAACGGGCGACGCTGGCTCCTCCTGGGCTCGACGGTTCAGGACAACAACGYGCTGCTGTCCGCCGATCTCACCAACCCCGACTTCTTYGACGGCGGCGCGCTCGTTCTGCCCCGCGACACCRTCCACATCATGCGCTCCAAGTTTCTGTGGGAGGCCRCCTGTTACGAACGGCTGGCAATCCGGAACTTCGACGACAGACCCCACGCGATCAACCTGAGCTTTGTGTTCGAGGCCGATTTTGCCGATATCTTCGAGGTCCGGGGTCATTCGCGCCGCAAACGCGGCCGGGTTTCGATCGCSACCGCCACCGACGMCGCCGTGGTGYTTCGCTACACSGGTCTTGATTCGGTCRAGCGGYGCACCACGATCCAGTTCGATCCGAAACCGGACCACCTGGACCGGCAMATCGCKATCTTCGAGCTCRATCTCGAGCCGCGCAARCGAACCTCCCTGTTCGTCACCGTCTCTTGCAAMGAGACCSCCGTGGCCGAAAAGGCCGGCAAGCGATTCTTCGTCGGCCTGAGGAAAGCGCGCCGGGCTYTGCGCGTCGCCGCTTCCGGCGCCGCTTCGGTCGAAACSTCCAATGCCGTTTTCAACGAGGTTCTCTGCCGCTCGATGGCCGACCTCTCGATGCTCAAAACCGAGACCGGGCAGGGCCCCTATCCCTACGCCGGAATTCCCTGGTTCAGCACGGCGTTCGGCCGCGACGGCATCATCACCGCCTTGCAGCTGCTATGGGTCGATCCCGGCATTGCCCGGGGCGTGCTCAAGTTCCTCGCCGCCAACCAAGCCACCGAGGTGCGGCCCGAGGCGGACGCCGAGCCGGGAAAAATCCTGCACGAAACCCGCCGCGGCGAAATGGCGCGGTTGGGCGAGGTGCCGTTCGGCCTTTATTACGGCTCCGTCGACAGCACGCCGCTGTTCGTCGTTCTCGCCGGTATGTACTTTGAGCGCACCGGCGACCTCGACACGATCACCGAGCTGTGGCCCAACATCGAGGCGGCGCTTCGCTGGATCGACGAATACGGAGACCGTGATGGTGACGGTTTCGTCGAGTACTGGGCACAGAGCGAAGCCGGCCTCACCAACCAGGGCTGGAAGGACTCGCGGGATTCCGTGTTTCACGCCGACGGCGAGCTGGCCACSGGTCCGATCGCGCTGTGCGAAGTCCAGGGCTACGTGTACGCCGCCAAACGTCATGCGACGAGGATGGCAAGCGCCTTGGGTTCCGYGGTCTTGGCGGCGAGCCTCGAAGAACAGGCCGCGGCGATGAAGGTTCGGTTCGAGGCGGCCTTCTGGTGCGACGACATATCCACCTATGCCATGGCGCTCGATGGCGACAAGGCGCCCTGCAGGGTYCGCACCTCGAATGCCGGACAGGTGCTGCTGGCGGGCATCGCCGATCGAAAGCGGGCCGCCCTGGTTGCGGACCTGCTGCTCGACCGGGAGTTCTACTCCGGCTGGGGCATCCGCACGGTGGCGACGTCGGAGGCCCGGTACAACCCGATGTCCTACCACAATGGCTCGGTTTGGCCGCACGACAATGCGTTGATCGCCCTTGGCTTGGCCGGTTACGGGTTCACAGAGCACATCCAGCGGATGTTCTCCGGGATGTTCGATGCCGCGGCTTACATGGATCTGCGGCGGCTGCCCGAGTTGTTTTGCGGCTTCAGGCGGCTTCCCGACAAGGGGCCGACCTCTTACCCCGTCGCGTGCGCGCCCCAGGCTTGGGCGAGCGCGGCGCCTTTCGCCATGTTGCAAGCATGTCTCGGCCTTGAGTTCGATCCTGGCGCCGAGGAAGTCCGCTTCAGCCATCCGCGGTTGCCCGATTTCCTTGACGAAGTGCTCATCCGCTCCCTGAGGATCGGCCAAAGCCGGATGGACATCGTGCTGCGGCGCCACGGTTCGGACGTGACCGTCAACATTCTCGAAAAGGAGGGCGAGGGCCGGGTGTCGGTCACGCTGTGAGATCCCGCACCGGCGAGGTGGGGCTTGGCGAAGTGATCCTCGCCACCGGCGCCACGGTCGACGGCCAGACCACCGCCCATTACCTGACGGAGCGCCTCGCTGGGTGCGACGTCACGGCGATTTGTCTCGCCCAGGGCGTGCCGGTGGGCGGCGAGTTGGACTATCTGGACGATGGCACCCTGAGCGCCGCGCTCAAGGCCCGCCGGCCGTTCTAGACACCGCCTCCCGGCTGATCGGGTGGCGGGGCGGGCGGCGGATCGGGCGGGGTGGACTGCGTGCCCTTGAGGAACGGTACGACCATCGGCACCTTGCGCCGGTAATCCTCATAAGCTTCGCCGAACCAGCCTACGAGGTCACGCTCCTCGATCTTGATGCCGATGAAGATATAGGCCGTCGTCACCGCCGCGAACACGAGGTGCCCGACCGTCATCCTCGGCGTCGCCCAGAAGATGATGATCCAGCCCAACATGATCGGATGGCGCACGGCCCTGTAGAGACCGGGCGTTTTGAACACGTTCGGGCCCCTCTCCTTGCCGCGAAGATAGCAATAGACCTGGTTCAGGCCGAAAAGGTCGAAGTGCCCGATGTTGAAGGTGGCGAGGATAAGGATCACCCAGCCGGCGAAGTAAAGCGTCACCAGGACGCCGCGGCCGTAGGCATTGTCGACGCTCCAAATCTCACCCGCCATCGGCCGCCACTGCCAGAACAGCAGTATCAAAATGAGACTGGAAAGCAGCACGTAAGTGGCGCGTTCGACCGGCTGCGGCACGATCTTGGTCCACCAGTCCTTGAATCCCTGGCGGGCCATGACGCTGTGCTGGACCGCGAACAGGGCTAGAATCAAAATGTTGACGATCAATGCCTGGCCGACCGGTCCGACATGACCGGAATCGATCGATTTGGGCACCACTAGGTTGCCGACGAAGCCTATGGCGTAAAGAAGCGTGGCGAAAAAAATGACGTAACTGATCAGCCCATAAAGGAACGCGAGTGCTCTGCCCATGATCTTAGCCTCCTTCTCCTTATTCAGGGTGCCGTGCCTCTTTTTTCAGAATTTTTGGCTGCTCAGCCCCTCGGGCAAATCCTACTGCCCGACCTTGGGGCGCGTCTATACCCACATAGCCTTTGCGGTAATATTCTTGCGCCCTATCCTCTTATCGGTGCCGCCAAATGTGATCGCAAGAGGCCGGTGAGGTCGGGCACGCGCTGCCAGGGATTTGGCCCGGGGTCAAGCCGCGGCACCGCGATGATCCCGTGACCGGGCAGGAAACGTCGGAAGCTGTCCACGGTTTCCGCCAGATCGACCGGACTTTCGGAGGATTCGTTGACGATTACGCCGGCGATGGGTATGGCGCGCGCCGCCAACGCCCCGAGGGCCG
>LKGT01006368.1_pt1 | contig 14068 bp, 13 predicted proteins | sample 503861 | NCBI WGS metagenome assembly LKGT01 (sample SAMN04113194, study PRJNA297058) | marine sediment metagenome | biome: marine benthic biome; feature: marine benthic feature; material: marine sediment; isolation source: sediment sample collected at the water-sediment interface from the South......
TCACCGCCTCCACCGTCGCCGCCCGAGCCACCGCCGCCTGCCGTATCACCGCCTCCACCGTCGCCGCCCGAGCCACCGCCGCCTGCCGTATCACCGCCTCCACCGTCGCCGCCCGAGCCGCCACCGCCGGGGTCACCGGTGCCGCCAGAGCCCGGGCCCCCACTCCCGGCCTCGACAGAACCCCCCACGACGGCCGCGACCCGGAAGAAGGTGCCGCCGATCTGGACTCCGAGGGCAATGAGACCCGCGATGATCATGACGCCGACCAGACCCATGATCAGGGCATATTCGACCGCCTGCGCGCCACTATCGTCGGCGAGCACCGGCCTCACGTACGGCCTGGCGCGCCAGCGCGATTTACCAGGAATCCTATACTGCCTACCCACCGATCGGCTCCTCAAGCTTCACGGCATCCAAGATYTGGATGCCGCTGGCGATCCATGATCAGAAAAGATCAGATCGCCCGGTTCCCGGCCCCYCATTAGCCGYAATATTGTTTTTAAACATTGCGCGYGGTYSGCGTTTTTTAAACAAATCTTAGCAAAYCATTAACTGTGTCGTATAATTAACTATAACTGGCGTTTGTTAACGGTTATTATTAACGACGCGTTCTCTTTTACTATAATTCTTAAAGAATTTCTCKAAAGTYATRTAAAGAATTTACGGATTTTTGTCGCCGCTGTCAAGCCCATAGTRGYCGTSTATTAACCAACCGGCGTTAACCAAATCCCGCAARGCCAGYGAMTGCCTGGATGSCGGTGCGTTTCCGGGCGGTTACCTTGGCCCCGCGTCCCGGAAGTAATACCGYAAGTATAAAWTCGCCGCCGGCCCCGGACGGCGGCCCGGAAGGGGCTACCGGCTCAGCCTCGCGGGGAGGCGCCGSCGGCGGCGCCTGGGTACTTGGCGCGCAGGCGCTCGAGAACGGCCYTGGCATCCATCCCGTCCCCGTCCGGCGCCTTACGGAAGGCGACGRYGATGCTCACSCGGGCGGTCAGATCGGCAKGGCGGTCATGGTAACCGTGGCGGCGACGCGACAGATAGCCRAAGTGGTGGTGGTGGAACCGGCGGTGGTAATAGGGGAAGTGGCCGTAGGGATCGTCGTCATAATCGTAGCGCACATCCACGCGGACGTCATTGTCCCGATGAGAGACCGCGAGCGCCGGATAGCCGTTCGCCAGCGCCAACTCCGCCGCCCGCCACAGCGCCATGTCGTAGGCCAGGGCCAACCGGCTCGCCGCCGCCTGTTTCCGCCCGTGATCATCGTAGGAATAGATCGTCCGGGCCGGCGCAAGGTAGGTCACCTTGTAATGGTCACGGTTAAGCCGTTGTTCTCCGAAGCCGTACGACCCGGCTATCTCTTGGGGGCTGTAAAGGGGATAGGGCGCTCCCGCCGCACAGCCGGCAACCATCGCCACCGCCAGCAGATACCCGCCAAGGGCCGTCACCCGGGGAAATCCGGGCCGTTCAGAGGGAAGCTGAATCCGAGGCCGACATGTCCGCCCCTGGAACCGCCATGGGCGCCGATGCCGACATCGACCCCCCTATGGTCGTAAGCATCGGCATCCCCGCGAACGGTCTCTCGCGTCAGTTCATTGGCGCCGACGGTCTCACCGTTGGGGCCGAGGAGCGCGACCCGCTCGATACGGTAATAGCCTTTGTGATCGGTAATCTCGACGGCAAGGACATCACCGGCGATGGTGGTACGCCAATCGAGCCCCGGCTGGGCCGCGCCTTGCGGGGATCGGGGACCGGAGGCGCTGTAATCACCGGGACCAACGCAGCCCGCGAGCAACCAAAACAGAGACATAAGGGCGGCGATTTTAGCCATCGCACATCTCCCGCGCCAACCGGTGGGACCGGCCAGCCAGGGGATATGAATAGCACGAAGCGCCGGTCAAGACCATCCGGTGGCCGGGGAAAGCGCTTTACGAGCCATCGGTCGGCATGCTTCCATCCCCGGCCGCGATCGAAGGGGCGGAGCACCCGGCAATCGCCGGGATTGGACCGGCCACCGATGACCCGCGATGKCGCGGCGGCTCGGTTCAGGCGGCCGGTCCTGGTGGGGACGGMATCCACAGCACTATCCGGCCAGATGGAAGCGATTTGATGGCCCCAATACGGCTTTTCGGGCGGGAGCGGCGCGAAGCGCGCTGTKGGGCATCCGGCGCCCGGCGCAACCMTTCGCCCCTCGCCGATGGGCCCATGGGAAACCCATGGAGCCGTTAGTCATAGCCCTGGTTCTCGCCGCGGCTTTGATGCACGCGCTTTGGAACACCGTCCTCAAGATCGGCGACGACCGGCTCGTGGCCATGGCCACGATCATGTTCGTGACCGGGGCGTTGGCGCCCATCCTCATCCTCTGGGGCCCGGCGCCGGCGGCCGAAAGCTGGAAGTTCATCGTCATCTCGGCGGCACTCAACACCGTCTATTTCTACTTCCTCTTGGAAGCCTACCGGGTCGCCGATCTGTCCCACGCCTATCCGCTGGCGCGCGGGTCGGCGCCGCTGATGGTGGCCGTCGGTTCCGCCGTGTTCGCCGGCGAGGCTCTTTCCGCCACCGGCATCGCCGGCGTCGTCATCATTTCCTGCGCCATCGCCGGCCTCGCATTCTCGGGCGGTTTCGAGCTGGGCGCCGGCTGGCGCACCATCGCCTATCCGCTTGCCACCGGCGCGATGACCGCCGCCTACACCGTCGTCGACGGGATAGGTGTCCGCGCCTCGGGCAGCCCCGCCGGTTATATCGGCTGGCTCTTCGTACTCTCCGCCACACCGATCACCGCGTTCGCGCTGATCCGGCGCAAATCCGCCGTCATCGATGTGCTTGGACGCGATTGGCGGTCCGKCCTACTTGGCGGGGTCCTCAACTTCGGCTCCTTCGGGCTGGTCATCTGGGCGCTTAGCCTGAGCGCGATGGCGCCTGTGTCGGCGTTGCGCGAAACCAGCGTCATCATCGCCGCCCTGATCGGCGCCTRCTATCTGGGCGAGCCCTTCGGCCTTCACCGGGCRCTCTCGGCGATCGCCGTCGCCGCCGGGGTCCTGTTGCTCAGCCTCGCGGCGTAGTTAGTACTTACTTTCATAGGAGGGTGATACATATGATCGTCTTTTCGCGGCCTCCGGGGTGGAGGCGTCGCGCCGGCGACCCTGGCTCCGCCGGAGGCTTCGCCGAGGCGAGTTTCTGGACATCGTCAAGCGCCGCCGACGCCCTCCGGTGGCCGCGAAAAACGACCCTGCGGGCGGCCTTGCAGGCTTTTACGCTCTCGTCGCGCGGCCCTTGTGATGCGCCCAGCATCACGGCGGACCACGCTCCTAGCCGAAGAGCCTGCAAGGCCGTCAGATGTATCACCCTCCTATGAAAGTAAGTACTGGTGTGGGGACCCGCCCCGCCGGCCCCTGCGATCSGTGACGCGCCCCGGGGCGTCCGCCGCCTGTTGTACGCCTCGGGYGCGGCGCTATAGTGTTTCCGGCCCACCATCCCGCCCGCCCCTTTCTGGGAACGCCTTGATGAAACGCCGAACGCCCTGATGAAACGCCGTCTCGCCATTTCRCTGATCGCCATCCTCGGCGCCACCGGCATGGCYCCGGCATGCGCYTCCWCCGCCGACGTCAACATCGGGCCCCGGCCCCAGGCGGTGGAGGATCGCTATGTTTACGCACCSGCGGGCATTCGCGTCACGAGTTGGGTCGAAAATCTGAAAGCGCCCTGGTCCCTCGTCTTTCTGCCCGACGGCGACGCCCTCGTCAGCGAGCGTCCGGGACGAATCCGGTTGATCGAGAACGGAAAGCTGCGGACCAGGCCGTTGGCGCGGATCGATGTCGCCCGGGGCGGCGAAGGCGGACTCATGGGCTTGGCACTGCACCCGCGGTTTCCCGCCCAGCCCTATCTCTATGCCATGCACACCTTCGAGGCCGGCGGCCGCACCACGAACCGCGTCATCCGGCTCAAGATCACGGGCAAAACGGCGCGATTCGACCGCATCATCGTGCCGGGGATCCCGGGCGCCGGCTACCACAATGGCGGACGCATCGGCTTCGGGCCCGACGGCATGCTTTACATCGGCACCGGCGAGACATTCGAAGCGCGRCTSGCCCAGRATCCGGCGTCGCTCGGCGGCAAGCTCCTYCGCGTTACSCCCGAGGGCAAGGTGCCGGCGGACAATCCGACGCCGGGATCGCCGRTSTTCACCTCGGGCCATCGYAACATCCAGGGGCTTGCCTGGCACCCGGCGACRGGCGCCATGTTCATMTCCGAGCACGGCCCTTCCGGYGARTTCGGCTTCGGCGCGTTCGAYGAGATCAACGCCATCCGGCCGGGCGCCAACTACGGCTGGCCGGCCGCCGTCGGCGCGCCGGGCGCGGCGCCTTACACCGATCCCGTGGTGGCGTGGCCKCGCGTGACCACRCCGCCGAGCGGYATGGCGTTTTGGCGCCGSSAYCTGTTCGTCGCCACGCTCAGGAGCGAGGCGCTCATCCGCGTCGGCCTCCAAAGGACGCCGAAGGGTTGGCGGGCGACGCTCATCGAGCGATGGTTCGCCCGCGGGCGGGGAAGCGGCCGGTTCGGACGCCTGCGCGACGCCGTCGTCGGGCCCGATGGCGCGCTTTACGTTTTGACCAAYAACCGGGACGGGCGGGGCGACCGACGCCAGGGCGACGACCGCATCCTCAGGATCGAGGCGGTAAAATARCCGGGATGTTAGCCGCCCGAAAGGCCTCGGGACCGTCTGAGACCTGAAAAAGGTCTGAATTGGCATAAAAAACCGCCCTCACCTTCCCGGTTGCGCCGAAAATTGGTGGATGAGGGCTGACGAGCCGATTTGATTGCCGCACGGAGATCGGCTATAAGGGATTTWCGCGGCCCTTGAGGGGGAGGGCCGCGGGTAGGMGATAACAGCAAAGAGCCGGCGCCGGCGCGAAGGGGGTTCRGGTGTACTCTTCGAGCCGACGCGCATAAGGAAGGGCCCGGGCGCGCTAGGCGCCAGACCCCTAACCATNAAAAAACCGGCTCGTAACCTTTTGCAGGGAGTRCACCATGGTTCTGCGTAGTTTCTCCAAAGGGCGCGGTAGTGCGGCCACCGCCSRCAGCGATACGGRTGAGGAGCAGTCCCTTCAGGCTCCCAACCGAACCTCGCTCCAACCCGTCGYCASCGACTTCTCGTCGCGTTACACCGATTTGAAGGTGCGGCTGCACCAGCAGTTGCTCGACGTGATCAATCTCTCGGCGCTCGAGAAGATGSGGSCCGAGGACATCCGCCGCGAGGTCGGGTCGACGATCGTCGATCTTCTGAAGGCYGACGTGCAAACGCCGCTGAACCTCGAGCAGCAGAACCGGATCGTATCGGAGGTCCTGGACGAGTTGACCGGGCTTGGGCCGATCGAGCCRCTGGTCAAGGACACCACGACCTCGGACATCCTGGTCAACACCCATGGGACGGTTTATGTCGAACGCAACGGCCGGCTCGAGCTGACCGAGGTCCGGTTCAAGGACGACCGGCACCTGATGCGGATCATCGACAAGATCGTCTCGAGCGTCGGCAGGCGGGTGGACGAGTCGACGCCGATGATGGACGCGCGGCTCAAGGACGGCTCGCGGGTGAACGTGATCGTGCCGCCGCTGGCGGTGGACGGCCCGATCCTGTCGATCCGCAAATTCGCCACCATCCGGCCGAGCATCGAGGCGCTTATCGAGATCGGGTCGATGACGCCCGAGATAGCGGAACTGCTAGAGGCCATCATTCAGGCGGGCCTCAACATACTCATCTCCGGCGGCACCGGCAGTGGCAAGACGACGCTGCTCAACGCCGTCTCCAGGTTCATTCCCGATACCGAGCGGATCATCACGATCGAGGACGCCGCCGAGTTGCAACTCCAGCAGCCTCATGTCGTGCGCCTGGAGACGCGGCCGCCGAACCTCGAGGGCAAGGGCGAGATCGCCCAGCGCGACCTGGTGAGGAACTCCTTGCGCATGCGCCCCGACCGGATCGTTGTCGGCGAGGTCCGCGGCGCCGAGGCCTTCGACATGCTTCAGGCCATGAACACCGGCCATGACGGGTCGATGACGACGATCCACTCCAACTCCTGCCGCGATGCGCTATCTCGGCTCGAGCAGATGATCGCCATGGCCGGGTTCGATATCCCGCTCCGCTCCATGCGCGCGCAGATCGCCTCGGCGCTGGACGTCGTCATTCAGCTCGAACGCATGAGCGACGGCCGGCGCTACCTTGTCAGCCTCGAAGAGATCACCGGCATGGAAGGCGACATCATCACGATGCAGGAGATCTTCCAATTCAAGCGCACCGGCATGGACGAGAAGGGCAATGTTCTCGGCCATTTCCGGGCCACGGGCCTGCGTCCCAAATTCATGGAGCACCTGGCAAGCAGGGGAATTACCGTCCCCGTCGAGATCTTTTCGCCCGACAGGGAGRTGAACTGACCCGGGCGCSGCCGATGCGCCGAACCTTCGGGCCGGCAAGCCCCTGTTCGTCTATATAGATCGTCCCGGGAGCGGCCTCGACCGGCCGCTSCTTCCTTGTCGGGGCAGACGGTTTCAGCGAACCCGCGATTGAGGATTATCCGATAAAAGGGTTCAGGGCACCATGGCACGTAATGTACGATCCGACGTGGAGCCTGGGCAGCACTTTAAACACAATAGCGTTGCGTGGGAGGCTGTGGAGCTCTGTTCCCTCAACGGTATCCCCCACGTCCGAATCGTGAGGGTCAGCGATCCCACCGAGCTCAAGCTAATCTCGTTGAGCGCCTTGCTCGAGCGGTACGACTTCGCCCCGGAGTAGGGGCCGGCGCTATGCCGCCTGTACCGAAAACCAGGGATTACCGTACCCCCCAAGAATGGGGGTCTTGGAGTGTGTATCAGCCTGTCGGGCTCGCCGCGACTGCCTCGGCGGCCACCATTCCTGACTGCTCCTGGGGATCGCACAGGACGTAACCGCGGCCCCAYACCGTCTYGATATAGTTTTCGCCTTCGGTGGCTGCCGCMAGCTTCTTRCGCAACTTGCATATGAACACGTCGATGATCTTGAGCTCTGGCTCGTCCATGCCCCCATAGAGGTGATTGAGGAACATCTCCTTGGTCAGTGTCGTGCCCTTGCGCAGGGAAAGGAGTTGGAGGATGCCATACTCTTTGCCTGTCAAGTGAAGCGGATGACCGTCGACCTCGACCGTGCTGGTGTCGAGATTGACCGAGAGCTTRCCGGTACGGATGACCGACTCTGAATGTCCCTTGGAACGGCGAACCACCGCGTGGATKCGGGCRACGAGCTCGCGCTTGTCGAAGGGCTTGGTGAGGTAGTCGTCGGCGCCGRWACYCAGGCCTTTRATCTTCTGYTCCGYTTCCGAAAGRCCCGAAAGGATCAGGACGGGGGTTGCCACCCGAGCCGCCCGCAATCGGCGCAAGACCTCRTACCCGTCAATATCRGGCAGCATGAGRTCGAGAATWATAATGTCRTAATCGTAGAGCTTGCCGATCTCTARCCCGTCTTCCCCAAGGTCCGTGGMATCGACCACGAAGCCTTCCGMYTTCAGCATCAATTCGATGCTTTTGGCTGTGGAAGTGTCGTCCTCGACCAGTAACACACGCATTTGACCACCCGGAATCTGAGGTTCAACAGATTTTAACCATAGGAGGCATTATGCGGTCAATCAAGTTAACAAAACCTTTACCATATTCCAACTTTCCYGTTTTTCCCCTGTACCAGCCGATTTCTGCCCATTTTTCCKGGAATAMAGCMCYTTTCCTTGCARCCGGCCTTTACCGAACCTTAAACAGGTTTGCCCATGATGCTCCTTCAGACCCGAGTGTTGCCAAATCGTTGANATTTTGCGCGGAGCGRCTGTGTCCAAGCCACTGAACAGTCTCCTCACCAATCTGACCCGAATTCCCGAATATCACCTTTACGGCCGCGTCACGGCGGTTCTCGGCATGCTCGTGGAAGTCGGTGGCGTGCAGCGCCGCCTGTCGATCGGCGACAGGTGTCGGATCGCGGCCCGGGGGCGGCGGCACCTCGCATGCGAGGTGGTCGGGTTCCGGGACGACCACGCCATATTGATGCCCTTCGGGGCGCTCGAGGGCGTGGGGCTTGGCTGCAAGGCCGAGGTGGTCGATGTCGAGCCGGTGGTGAGCCCGACCGAAAAATGGCTCGGCCGGGTGGTCAACGCCATGGGCGAGCCCATCGACGGACGCGGCCCCTTGCCTGAAGGTGACATCGCCTATCCCTTGCGCAACTGCCCACCTCCGGCCCATGCCCGCCAGCGCGTGAGAGGCAAAGTCGACCTCGGCGTTCGCGCGATCAACACCTTTCTCACCTGCTGTCGCGGCCAACGCCTGGGCATATTTTCCGGCTCCGGCGTCGGCAAATCGATCCTCCTTGGCATGATGGCGCGTTACACCGCGGCCGATGTCAACGTCATTGGCCTGATCGGCGAGCGCGGCCGCGAAGTGCAAGAGTTCATCGAGGACAATTTGGGCGAGGAAGGCCTGGCCCGCACGGTCATCGTCGTGGCGACGTCCGATGAATCACCGCTGATGCGCCGCCAGGCCGCTTACATGACCATGGCGCTGGCGGAGTATTTTCGCGACCGGGACAAGGATGTCTTGTGCATGATGGATAGCATTACCCGGTTTGCCATGGCCCAGCGCGAGATCGGATTGTCAGCGGGCGAACCCCCGACCAGCAAAGGCTACACGCCCACCGTTTTCTCGGAGCTGCCCAAACTTCTGGAGCGGGCCGGTCCCGGCTGCGGTCGGGGGTCCATCACCGGCCTGTTTGCCGTGTTGGTGGAAGGAGACGACCACCTCGAGCCCATTACCGATGCGGTTCGCGGGATCATTGACGGACATATCGTGCTTGACCGCGCCATCGCCGAGCGCGGCCGCTATCCCCCCATCGACATACTGCGCAGTCTGTCACGCGCTATGCCCGACTGTAACACGGCGGAAGAAAACGCGATCGTCCTCCGCGCCCGGAAAATGCTCGCGAACTACGAGGACATGGCCGAGATGATCCGTCTCGGCGCCTATCGMGTGGGCAGCGACGCGAAGACGGACGAAGCSATCAAGTATTACCCCGCGCTCGAGRRGTTTCTCAGCCAGRATCGGAACGACCGGAGCGAYCTGGCCTCCGGCTATGCGCAACTGGCCGCCATATTTGAGAACAGCRCCGAATGAAGGGACTGGAKAACCTCATCAGGTTGCACCGCTGGCAGCTTRACGAAAAACGGCGCCATCTGGTGGAACTCGAGCGYYTGACCCAGCRCCTGGCSGCGCRRATTCGCGAWCTCGAWGTGGAGATCAGGAACGAGCAGCAGGTCGCCGGATCCTCGACTGAAGYYGCCATGACCTATGGCGACTATGYCCRGGCCRCGATCGGGCGCAGGGWGAAGCTGGACGCCTCGCTKGCCGAACTCCAAAGTCAGAGGGTCGTGGCCAAGGAAGAAGTGGCGGAGGCCTACCGCGAGCTCAAGAAATACGAACTGGTCAAGGYYCGGAACCAGCGTCTTGCCAACAAACGGCGGCAACGCCAGGAACAACAGGTCWTGGATGAGGTGGGGCTGAACCAATTCCGGCGGCGGGACGATAGGTAAAGGTCGGCGGCGGCGCTGGTAACTCGGCCCTGCTCCCTCGGTAACCCTACTTTAGCGATGTCACCTCGCTCGGGCGGGCAAAGGGACCTTCCGGCTTGTCGGCCAAGGCCACTTCGGCCGCTCCAGGGTGGCTCGCGGGAATAACAAGCTGTTACACCAACACTCCGACACCGCCTTCGCCCAGATCCTCCACCATATCATTGCGCGCCTTGAACTCGGTATCCGGGGATTCCTCGAAGCTGACGGTGCCGGCAAGATCGGTCGTCGTCAGGGCATCGGCAAAGATGGCCGTGATCTCGCTTCGCATTGGCTCGGGCAACGGATTCCGGGTGCGAAGGATCAGGTCCAACTGCTTTTTACGTACCAGGCCGTCAAGCTGTATCGGGCCGATGCGGCTGAGATCGGCCTCGACGACGAAACGCGAACCTCCCGATTGCGACTCGTCCCCATCCGGGGCCTTGCGTCCGTGCCGGCGCATATACATGCGAATCTGCTGGAGCCGTTCGCCGTCGAAGACCGGGAACAGGACGGTTTGCCAACCGTTGGATTGGGGTTCGCTCGCAAGGCGGCCGATCTGCAGGAATTCCTCTCCGATCCGGGTCAGGATCTCCCCGTGGCCACCGCGTTCGAGGGCACCGGTAACGTTATCGCCCAGCCAACTGCGTACGTCACCGGCCCTGAGCGCGGCGATGAAGAAGAGTATCCCCGCGGCGAATGCTGGCCCCGGCCTCGGGACCGTGGTGCCGAGCAATTGTTGAGCGGCGCCGGGTGTGGTTCTTTCGGCGGCATCCAATGCTTCGCGCAAGCTGGACCACTCCGTCGAGAAAGTCGCCAGGGTGTGTTGACGTTCCGCCATCCGGAATGACGCCGGATCCTGACCGGCGGCGGCCGATCTCAGAATTTCCAGGGTAATTCCGGTACCATCGGGCACCGGAGTTCCTGTCGGCAGACTCAAGGTGCCGAGGGGCGTTTGCACCAGCGTCCGGCCTGCGGTGTGGTTCGCCGGGGGGGGCGTTGAACCGCCGGTGACGGTGCCGAATACGGCCATCACGTCGCCGGAAGTGCGTAGCCCTGCCGCTGCATTTCCCCCTGGTGCCCCGGCCGGTTGGGACGGTGGTTCGATCGCCAGGATGCGGACCGTGACCTGGCTTCCAGGAACAACGCCGGACGCTGGTGGTGCCGCAAGGCCGGTGCCGGCGGGGGAGCCGGCCGAAGGATGCGGACCCGCCAAGGCTCCGGGAGGCGCTTGGCCGGCGGCCTGTCCGGCAGGGGCGGGCAGGGGACCGGGGCCTTGAGGCCTCACTACTGTGGCGGTCAGTACCATGCCGGGAGCGAGAGGGCCGCCGGTGCCGGTGCCGGCGATGCTGGCAGGACCGGTTCCTTGAACCGGGGAAGACTGGACGCCGGTCGTCGCGGAACCCGTTGGGGCGGGGGCGGGTTGGCCGCTGCCGGTACCGCGAGCGGCGGGCTTGTGGCCTGTTTCACCGGCGTCGGCCGAGGCGCTTGGGCTGACCGTCGACCCTTGGCCCGCTTCCGGCGTCGTCGCGCCGGGCGCGCCGGCCGCGGCGCGTTGCAGACCGGCGCCGCGTACGGGCTTGTTGTCTACSGATAGAATGATGGCCTGCATCTGCGTGCCCACTGACTGCACCTGCAGCGTGACCTCGCTGCCGATTTTCAACGGCAATAGAGTATGWATCGTTAGCGTTCCCCTTTCGGTACGCAACACGACCAAGCCCTTTGCTTGCCGCTCCACCACGACGCCGTTGATCACGGCCCCGACGGTGAGATTGGCCAATGACCGCGGCAGGTTCGTGACGGTGGCGACCGCGGTTGGCGCCGCGTGGGACGCCGTCTTGGCGATCACCGAAGGTCGCAGTGACCGGGGCAGGACGATGTCGCTCATGGCGTCTCCAACAGTTTGCCGGCTATGGCCACGACATCGCCGGCGGCGTCACTGTTGGGATGGCGCGTCAACAAGGGGGTCTGGTTGCGGATGCTCTCCGGCACGCGGGGATCGCGCCGGATGATCCCGGCAAGTGGCGGAGAGATGTTCAGGAACCCTTCGCAGGCCTTGAACAGGGTGGCATAAGTCCGTTCGCCCTGTTGCTTCGAGGGGACCATGTTGACGACGATTCGGATGTCCGTGCCGGGATTTTCCATCGTCATGACCTTGATGAAGGCGTAGGCGTCGGTGAGTGAGGTGGGCTCGTCCATGGTCAGCACCAGATACATGCCGGCCCGGCCCGCCATCACCCGCGCCGTACGGTCGACGCCGGCGCCGATATCGATGACGGCGCGGTCATATGTCCCGGCCAGGGTGAACAGTTCGTCGCGCAAGACGGTCAGGCGGCTCCGGGGCAAGCTGGCAAGGGACCCCGATCCCGACTGGCCGGCAATGACGTCAAAGCCGCCACTCTCGAATTTGGTGGCGGTAGCGGCCATCGTCAGGTCCCCGGCAATGACGTTGGCTAGATCGTGCTTCGGCATGAGCCCAAGTTGAATGTCCACGTTCGCGAGACCGAGATCGCCGTCGAACAGCAACACGCGCTGGTTCGCCTGGGCCAGTGCATGGCTGAGCGTAATCGCGAACCAGGTCTTGCCGACTCCGCCCTTGCCGGAACTGACGGCGATTACGTTGGGCGCAACCAATGGCGTGGTCGGCGGTTGGGGTAGGGGCGCGCCCTGGATCATGATGTGTCCTCGGTCGTGGATAGGGTTGAGATCGCTTCGCCCAACTGGTCGGTCAGTGCCAGTGCTAGGAATATCGGACTGACTGGGCCTAATCCGTCGCCGATGTAGGGGCCGAAGGTCGCCTCGCTGAAATTGAGCCTGACGGCGTCGGCTGCGGCGATCAGGCTTCCAAGGCGATGGGTGGTATCGAGGCGTGTCACTATGAATCGTGAGGCCCCGAGTGAGGCGAAGGCCGCCGCCGTTTCAACCGTCTCAAAGGCATCGCCACCCGCCGGAAGGACCAGGACGGGCTCGGCATCCACCGCTTCGAGAAACGTCGAGATTTCCTTCAAGCCACTGATATCCAGTGGATTTATGCCTGGGGTATCGATGACGGAGAAGCCGCCAGCGGGTAAGGTGCCGACAGTCCCGGCGAGGGCGTCGGGCCCGTCCGCGACCTTGATTTCCAGCTTCAGGAGCTTGGCGTAGGCCCCGAGTTGTTCCACCGCACCGGCGCGCACGATGTCCGTCGTGATCAGGGCCGCGGCTTGCCCGTCAAGCACCGCGCGCGCCGCCAGCTTCGCCGCGGTTACTGTTTTGCCCGCCCCGGGTGGACCGATGAGAATGAGGGGTCTCGCCAACTTCTGATGGCCGACAGGAGCGAATTGGAATTCGGAGTCGAGGGCGCCGGCCAAAGCCATGAGCGTATCGTCGATTTCCAGGCAGCGCACCCTGTTCAGAAGTTTTTCCGCCAGCCGCGGCGGTGTGCGGTGATAGGCCAGGCACTCGAGGATGGTGTCGAGGACGTCTTCCGTGTCGGTGCCGGCGAGATCGTCGTAAACGACCGATCCGGTAATCGCGGTTTCGAGGGCGGCGGTGACCTTCACCCCGTAACCGCCGGCGTCGGCATCGCCATTTCGCGTCGATACGATGATGGCGTCCTTACCCAGTTCAGAGCGCACAAGTTCCATGGCCTCGGACATGTCTGAAGCTGTAAATGTCTTTAGCCGCATCGCCTACGCGTCTTTCTAGATCTGTCCCAGGGTCTTGATTTTCGCCTTGGGATGGATTTCGTTCTGTGACATCACGTTCGTCATCGGTCGGATGCGCTCGATAATCGACCGCACGAAAGGTCGAATCACGGGACTGGTCAGTAGCACCGGATTTTCCCCCATCATGGCCTGACGCTCGAATATCTGGCGCACATTGTTGATGAATTGTTGCAGGTGGCTGGGGGCGAGCGAGAGCTGCCTTTCGTCCCCCTCGCCGACGATGGCTTCGGCSARGGTCTGCTCCCACTCSKKCTGGGCGCGCTCGAGATCGAGACGTTGGCTCGCGGCGGCGTCCTCGACGGACGCCAGACGATCGTCGATCAGACCCGTCTCGTCCAGGAGATCCGCGAGAACGGCTCGCAGGTGCTCCGCGTTGAGCCGAAGCTCCTCGCCCAGGTCCACGACGAGCGTCGGCTGGTGGGTCTTCACGATGACGAGAAGGAGGATCACCGCTCCGAACCCGCAGCAGATGCAGTCGAGAAACGAGAGCCCGGCTGCCGGGGGCTGGCGCCGTCGAGGCCCACGATCAGCACGCGTCCGCCGTGTCGCACGATACGAGCAAGCTCACCGACCGCCTGCGCCGGCGACGGGGTATGGTGCAATACCAGCACCGCGACAGCCAGGTCCACGTCACCGTCATTCATCGGCAGTTGCGACAAATCGCCCGCGCGAAGCTCGACATTCTTCAGGGAACACCCCGCTACCCGGCGCCGCGCAGTATCGAGCATTTCCTCCACCGGATCGATCCCCACCACG
>LKGT01008615.1_pt1 | contig 14059 bp, 12 predicted proteins | sample 503861 | NCBI WGS metagenome assembly LKGT01 (sample SAMN04113194, study PRJNA297058) | marine sediment metagenome | biome: marine benthic biome; feature: marine benthic feature; material: marine sediment; isolation source: sediment sample collected at the water-sediment interface from the South......
AGTATGGTGACCATAAGGCTCGCTCGTGGCGGGGCCAAAAAGCAACCTTTTTTTAGAATTGTCGTTGCGGATTCTAGGCGCGCAACCCGGGGGAGGTTTATCGAGCATGTAGGCTTCTTTAATCCCCGTGCGACTGAGAAAGAGCAAAAGCTGCGCATCGACATGGAGCGGGTGCAATACTGGTTAAGTCAAGGGGCCAAACCCTCCGAGCGCGTGGCCGGTCTACTTAAATCGGCTGCCTCAAACCAGCAATAAGCGGCAATGTCGAAATCGTCGTCAGCGGACGACGTGGTAACCCTGGGGCGTATTGTTGGTGTTTTTGGGATTAAGGGATGGGTAAAAGTCCGATCTTACTCGCGACCCCCCGACGGTATTCTTGGATACAAGCAATGGCTGATAGGTACCGAGGGCGACTGGCAAAGTGTTCATTTGCTCGACGGCCGATCGCACGGCAAAGGGATCGTTGCTAGTTTCGAGGGCTACGCTGACCGCGATCAGGCCACGGCTTTGGTTGGTACCGATATCGGAATAGCCATGGCCGAACTGCCATCGCTACCAGAGGGAGAATACTACTGGGCGCAATTGCAAGGGCTTCGTGTCCGAGACGTGGCGGGGATCGATCTAGGGGTAGTGAGTCACCTGCTGGAGACGGGATCAAATGATGTGATGGTAGTTGTGCCCGAAGCAAGCAATGCCGAAAGCAAGGCACACCCGGATCGGCTCATTCCGTACACACCGGAGGTTGTTAACCGTGTAGACCTTGATGCCGGTGTGATCGTGGTGGATTGGGACCGAGATTTTTGACTCGGCGGGTAGTCGGCCATGAGGATCGATGTTGTCAGCATATTCCCCGATATGTTCAGCGCCATAACAGAATTTGGCGTTACCGGTAAAGCGGCCAGTCGCGGGCTGTTGCAAGTGTGCTTGTGGGATCCACGGGAATATGCGGGCGACAAACACCGCACGGTTGATGATCGGCCTTACGGCGGGGGGCCAGGTATGGTCATGTTGGCAGAGCCGGTGGCGCAAGCCATTCAAGCGGCGAGACGAGAACAGGCGGAGGACGCCAAGGTCATCTACCTATCTTGCTAGACTATGAGCACTACACACGCCCGGAGGTATACGGCGGTCAGCGCGTCCCCGACGTGTTACTGTCTGGTAATCACGAACAAATTCGTCGATGGCGGTTAAAGAGATCGCTGGGCAGAACCTGGCTGCGGCGCCCGGATTTGCTGGACAAGCTTGTACTGGATGGAGAGTCGAAGCAATTACTCAAAGAATTTCAGCAAGAACATGCGCAAGAGTCGGGAGTTGGAGAATGAATAAGATAATTCAGGAGATCGAGACCCAGGAAATCGAAGCGTTGGGCAAACAAATTCCGGAATTTGGGCCCGGTGATACGGTGTCAGTCCACGTTACCGTGGTCGAAGGCGAGCGCAAGCGGTTACAGGCGTTTGAAGGCATGGTCATTGCGCGCCGCAACCGTGGTGCGAATTCTTCCTTTACTGTGCGCAAGATTTCCTACGGCGAGGGTGTAGAGCGAGTGTTCCCACTTTATAGCCCCACGATTGCCAAGATCGAGGTCAAACGACGCGGAGTTGTTCGCCGCGCCAAACTATATTACCTGCGTGACCGGACTGGTAAAGCGGCTCGTATTCGCGAAAAAGTTTGAAATAGGTGTGAGCTAAGTTACGCCGTTTCTCGCCATTGCGGCTGTGCGAGGGCCAATAGTGGATCATGGCTAGGCCCAAATGCTCCAAAGTTCATCGCCACCGTCCGGTAGGCCTGTTTATCTTGGGTTTTCTATTGGCGCTGAGCCCACAGATTCAAGCCGATGAGCTTGAGCGCGTGGCTGCCGTGGCCCGAGGTGGCGCTACCGAGCTTGCACTCCGGCTTTTAGATAAATATCAACCTTCGACGGCTGATCAGCTTAATTGGGTTCGCTGGGAGAAGCTAAGATTCAAGCTTCTCGCTGACAAGCAACGATGGAGTGCGTTAGCGCCGCGGGTTGATGGGTTCCCACCCGAGTTACCCCCATCCTTTGTGCAATGGGCGCTGACAGAAGTGAGCCTTGCCCAACTAGAAATAAAGGACGGAGTCGCAGCACGCAAATATTTGCGTCGTCTGCTATGGACCACTGGGGTCGACACAAAGCAATTCGCCAAGTGGCGCCGCATGGTTATACGAAGCTACCTGGTCGACAACAACGTGGCGGATGCTCATACAGCGCTGGTGCGTTACAAACAAGACTACCGTGTGAACAATGATGTATGGCGCCTACTGCACGCAAAAGTTCTGCTGCGAGCGGGTCGCTATGAGGGCGCACTCGACGTATTGCAGGACATACAATCGGTCGAAGGTAAACTGCTTCGATTGTTAGCCGGCTTGCGTAGTGGAATCTACCAGGCCAGTGTGGTTAAGGATCGAGGTTCGCAGCTCGTCAAGTTAGCTGAGCGCAAGCCACCCCTACAACGTAATGTGTGGGCTTTAATAGCGGAGTCGGCAGGTAAGGCAGGCGACGATGTTCACCGCGTAATCGCCCTCGAGCAAGCGCTTTCGCTATCCAATGGCTCGACCCAATCCGACAGCTTGTTTGAGTTAGAGGTGGATGATCTGTGGCAGGCTTATGAATGGCTGGCGGAAACACTTGGCAATAGATTGCAATTGCTCGTGGGCAATGATGAAGCTTGGCTTGCGCAGGCAAAGGAATACGAGAACTCGGATCAAATACATGCTCGCGCGCTCTACGCTTTCCTCACGGGGCGTTCACCCAAGACCAGTGTGCGCGAGAGTGCACACATACAGCTTGCGAACTCTCTATTTGCTGATGGGCAGGAAGAGACGGTGCGCTGGTTGTACACACAATCAAAACACTTCGCTAGTCTCGGTGCGGTTCCAAGCGCTATCCGTGACCGGCTATCGGAGGTGGCGCTCAAACGCCAAGACATTCACTTCGCAGCACGCCTGCTAAAAGGGCTCGATGTGCCACCGGCCGATGTCGATGCTGACCAATGGTCGCTGCGGCGCGCGCGTGTGTTCACTTATGCCGGCGATTTTAAGGCGGCGACGATTCGGTTAAGCCAGATTCTTGATGACAAGAAAACGCTGACACCGGATTTCGCCGATCGCTATTTGCAGGTGTTATTTGATTTGCAAGCGGTTGGTCAACATGCGCAGGCGTATATCTTGCTGGAATCGGTGTTCTCGTTGGTAGAAGATCCGCGACAACGGCGGGAGATCTTGTTCTGGATGGCCGACTCAAAGAAAGCGATGAGCCAACATCAAGAAGCCGGCGAACTCTATCTGCGCTCGGCTACTTTTGGCGCTCGGCAGGGTGGTGACCTATGGGGACAGAGCGCTAGATTCCATGCTGCCGAAGCCTTGGGTAAGGCAGGACTGGTGTCGGATGCGCGTGATGTGTATGGGAAACTCTTGGCCCACACGGTCGATCAGCGACGCCGAGCATTGATTCAGCGTAACATGCAACAATTGTGGCTGCGCAAAATTCAAACTACAGTGCCGTGATCACAGCGCCCTTTGGGCGCATAGGGATCAAGGTGACACGAGGCCGGTTGGTCGACATTGACCTCGTTCCCGCTCAAACAAAGCTTTCTTTACCGACAGCTCCCTTGACACGCGACGTGTGTCGGCAACTGAACGCCTATTTTTCCAACCCTCGACACCTCTTTACTGTACCGCTAACACTCGAAGGGACACCTTTCCAAACTCGTGTCTGGCAAGAGCTGCGTCGCATTAGGCCAGGTCTATCGTGGTGCCATGTCATCGGGTGGTTTCAAGCTCTGGCCTAGGCGGCTATATGGGCAAAGTGTCGGGCGCCGCACTCGAGATGAAACAATGGTTGTTGGCACATGAGCGAGCTGGATAACGCGGTGATCGAGCGTTTTCTCGATGCGCTGTGGATGGAGCATGGCCTCAGCACGAACACGCTGAATGCCTACCGCAGCGATTTAACGGGATGCAGTAACTGGTTGTCGAGCAAACACCAACGGTTACAGGATGCACAACGCGCAGACCTACTAGGTTACATATCGCGTTGTGTCAAAAACGGTGCGCGCCCACGCACAACGGCTCGACTGCTATCCGCATTACGTCGTTTCTATCGCTACCTTGTGCGCGAGGGTGTACTTACAAAAGATCCCACGGCAGAGCTCGAATCGCCTAAGCTGGGGCGCCCGTTGCCTAAATCATTGACTGAGGCGCAAGTTGAAAGGTTGCTCGATGCGCCGGACGTTAGCAAGTCGCTTGGGTTACGCGACCGTGCCATGCTTGAGACTCTTTATGCTACTGGACTCCGTGTTTCCGAGCTCGTAGCGCTGACACTTTCGCAGCTCAGACAGGAGGCCGGCGTAGTCCGTGTCATCGGTAAGGGCAACAAAGAGCGGTTAGTACCGATTGGGGAGCAGGCTGCCGACTGGTTGGCCAAATACCTTAGCGAAACTCGTCCGACGTTGGTAAGACAAAGACAGACCGACGCGTTGTTTCCGACAAACCGCGGAGCCGCAATGACGCGCCAGGCGTTCTGGCATAACATCAAGCGCTATGCGGGCATTGCCGGCATAGATCGCGGGCAGTTGTCCCCACACACTTTGCGTCATGCATTTGCCACTCACTTGTTAAATCATGGTGCAGATTTGCGGGTGGTACAGATGCTATTGGGTCACACGGATCTATCTACGACCCAGATCTATACGCAGGTTGCACGCGAGCGCCTCAAGACGCTTCACGCTCAACATCATCCAAGAGGCTAACTACAAGTGACAAGTGTGAAGTGGCAAGTAGCAAGGCAAGACAAATCCGATTCGAACTTCCTACTTCAAACTTGCTACTTGTAATTCGCTATTAGTCTTACGCGTGACTATCGATCGGGAAGACTTCGAGGCCAGGGATGCGTTTGTAGCCGAGAATCAAAGACAATTTATGGATGAGTCGCTTCCAGTTTAAAGACTCTACCCTGCTGCGTAACACTTCGTTGAGGGCTGGATTTAGCACCTCTGGCTGTTCGTCTATGCTAGGAAGCGAACGGAAACAGTCCCATGTCAAATAGGCCAAGATTAGGGTCAGCAACTGAATCGTCCAGCCTGGATCGTTGCTGGCAAGCCATGTCATCCCAGCAAAGATTGTTGCTAGCAGAGAGAGCAGACCATGGCGGACCAGTTTCGCTCGAGTGTCGCGAATATCCGCTAGCGCGTTACGCAGACTGATTTCAGCAATCCGTGATGCACGCAAATGTGCCGCGTGTAAATCCTGTATCATGACCAGAATCCTGATTAACCGTTCGTAATGATAAGTGTTCTTAATACCGAAGGAATCGATGGCGGCGGCCAGGGCTTTGCGAAACTGGCGTTCATCTGCCGACGGTGCCGGTTTTACATAGGCATCCGCCGCATGGTTTAACAAATAGCGCAACTCGAGCACATAAGCGACATCGATGGGGAAGCGTAGTGCCAGGATAGTATGGTAGAAAGATGGTAGGCCGCGCGCGGTTAATTGCAGGTTAGTGACAGTGCGCATGGCAATCTCAGACCCCATAAACGACACCTCATCTATATTTTAATATTGAGGAACTTCCCTGCGTCGTCAACGCCATGCCGTCTATGGCAGTGCAGACCCGGACGCCCGAATACCTAAAATTATAGCTATGATCACGGGTAGGGCCAACTCGACCGGTGCTGAGATTCTGTCGGCGAATAGCGATATACGGCACGAGATGCCGTTGGACTGGGGTGGGAATTGAGAACATTTAAGCCTGATTTGCCGCGTCTACTGATGGTGCTTGTTTTGTTGAACCTTGGCCCCGGGTTTGCGGCAACTGTTGACGATACGGGTGGTGCCGCCAATCGCCTACCTGAGGCTATGGTGCAAGCATTACGGCGTTATCGCATTCCCATCGATAGTGTCAGTGTTTTCGCCCAGGAGATTGGCCATGAGCGACCGATCGTGTCTGTCGCTAGCGATGTGGCACGCAATCCGGCGTCGGTGATGAAGCTTCTTCCTACTCTTGTGGCGTTGGAAGAACTGGGTCCAGCGTACACATGGAAGACCGAAGCCTATGCGACGGCCGGGATCGAGAAGGGAAATCTAGCGGGAGATTTGTACCTCAAGGGTTACGGCGATCCTTATTTTTTGACTGAGCATTTCTGGCGCCTATTGCGGGGCCTGCGAATTGGGGGTATGACCGGGATCGATGGCGATCTGGTGCTAGATAGGAGCTTCTTCGAGCCCGATATCGTCGATCCTGCTGATTTCGACGGGCAGCCCTACCGCGTTTACAACACATCAGCAAGCGCTTTGTTGCTGAACTTTCATGCTGTCAATTTCCGAATCGAACCGGACACAGCCGCGAGCCGAGTGCGAATTGTTGCTGATCCGCAACCAGACCACATCAAAATCGTTAACCGGGTGAAACTAATCGATGGCCCGTGCCGACACTGGAACAGTCGACTGAAGATGCGCGTGATACATACCCCGCACAAAGACACGGTACACTTCAGCGGCCGCTACGCGGCCCGGTGTGGACAACGCAGCCTGTTCCGGTCTATCAGTGAACCGGCAGCCTATGTCTACGGTGTATTCAAGAATCTGTGGCGCGAACAGGGCGGTCGCTTTGGTGGTCGATTGCAGGAGCGTTTGCTACCGGCAGAAGCTCGACTTCTATACACCGCGTATTCTCGGCCACTCGCGGAAGTAATTCGCAGCACAAACAAGTACAGCAACAATGTTATGTCGCGGCAACTGCTTTTGACCCTGGGAGCCGAGATATACGACCCGCCTGGAACCTTGGCCAAAGGGGTACAGGTGGTAGACGCGTGGTTGCAAAAAAAAGGCCTGCATTTTCCTGAACTCGTGCTCGACGACGGTACTGGCCTATCGCGCGAAGTACGAATCTCAGCCGGCCACCTGGGCAAGCTCCTGCTTGCCGCCTACCGTAGCCCAAGAATGCCGGAATTCGTGTCATCGCTGCCGATAGCCGGTATCGACGGTACGCTCCACAAACGCTTTGTCGATAGTGATTTTGCCGGGCGTCTACATGTCAAGACAGGGACATTGGACAATGTTAGGGCTATGGCCGGCTACTTGCTGGATGCGCAGGGCCGCCGTCTGGTGGTTGTGTATTTGCACAATCATCGCAGCGCGCACCTACGTGCCGGTGCTCGGGTAGAGGCCGAATTTCTTAGCTGGCTTTATAATCGCCCATAGATGCCAAAAACGCAGTCTTGCTGGCGCTTACATCAGTGATTTCCACCATTTTCAGCGTTTTAGCGCTCTCTTCCATCTGCGATCATCGTCCAAACCTACGCCCGGGGTAGACATGCTAGTTGGGATCGCCGATCCTAAAGGGTGAGTCGGAAATCACCGATAAACCGAAGAGTCACGCGGGTTTTCGACTGGGGTCCTGTCGGGCCTGCGCCGCGCCTAATAGCGAGATCGCTAAGCGCCACTGCCAGCGGCTGAGTTATGGCCGGCTAAGTTGAACTGCCGCTAACCACTGGCGTGGTTTTCGGACTAATGGGAAGGGGAACGACATGGAAAAGCAACGCTACAAGGCGATTATCTCCGGCGAGAACGGCGAGGCCAGCCTGCCCATACTTAAAGGTACGATGGGCCCACCCGCGGTCGATATCCAGCAGCTCAATGCTGAACATGGACTACTAGCCTTCGATCCAGGCTTTCGTTCGACCGCGTCCTGCCAAAGCGCGATCACCTATATCGATGCCGATGAGGGTGTGTTGCTCTATCGCGGCTATCCGATCGAGGAACTCGCGGAACATAGTAACTTCATTGAGACCGCATACTTGCTGATGTTCGGTGAGCTACCGAACAAAGCAGAATATGAGGATTTTTGGCACTCGATTTCGCGCCATAGCCTGTTGCATGAACAAGTGCTGCTTTTCTATCGCGGATTTCGACGGGATGCCCATCCCATGGCCATCATGATTGGCGTAGTGGGAGCGATGTCGGCATTTTACCATGAAGACATGAACATTCAGGATCGTGACGATCGTATTAATGCTGGTATCCGCCTCATCGCTAAGATGCCGACGATAGCGGCGGGTAGTTACGCTTATAGTATAGGCCGGCCACTACGCTATCCGCGTAACGACCTAGGCTACTCCGCTAACTTTTTGCAGATGTTGTTCGGTGTACCGAGCGAGGATTTCGTCGTGGACCCGGTGTTGGTGCGGGCGATGGATATGATTCTATTGCTACACGCGGATCACGAGCAAAATGCGTCTACTTCAACCGTACGCTTGGCTGCATCGTCGGGCGCGAATCCCTTTGCCTGTATCGCAGCTGGAATCGCCAGCCTGTGGGGGCCGGCCCACGGTGGTGCCAATGAAGCGGTGCTGCGTATGTTGATGGAAATTGAAAAGCCGGAGAACATACCTAATGTCATCGCCCGTGCTAAAGACAAAGATGATCCATTCCGATTAATGGGTTTCGGCCACCGTGTGTATAGAAACTTTGATCCACGTTCGCGGGTGATTCAAAAGATGACACGCGAGGCGCTCGATCACCTAGGTATCGATGATCCGCTACTAGAGATCGCGATGAAGCTGGAAGAGATCGCCCTCAAAGATGAATACTTCGTCGAGCGTAAGTTGTATCCGAATGTAGACTTTTACTCTGGCATACTGTTACGTGTCATGGGATTGCCAATGACAATGTTCACCGCGATCTTCGCATTGGCGCGAACGGTAGGGTGGGTGAGCCATTGGCTAGAGCTGTCGGATGAGGGTCACGGGATCGATCGACCAAGACAGCTCTATATAGGCGAGAAACTTCGCCACTACCCCAACAAGAAATAGTCGCTACGCACCTGACAAGGTGCGCTGTGGTCCCAGCTGCTGTTGCGCGAACGATTGCGCCAATGATCGGCGCTTCTCATAGGCTTCGCGGGCAATTGCTATATCTTCAAGGAAGTACGGCAGCTCTTCTAGCAACAAAGCCTGAGGTCCATCGACCAGTGCTTTCTGGGGGGCCGGATGAAAATCGGCGAGCACCATGTTGGCCCCCACTAAGACCCCCTGGGCAGCGACATGTAGGACGTCCAGCATGCCATCTGGATCTTGCTCGCGCGACCCGACCGAATGTGATGGATCGATGCATACCGGCATGCGGGTGAGGCGTTTAATCACCGGCACATGAGCGAAGTCGACGAGGTTGCGGTGTGGATCACCCAAATTAGTTTTCATACCACGAAGGGCAAAGATGATCTTATGGTTACCTTCGCTGGCTAGATACTCGGCGGCGTTAAGCGACTCTTCCAAAGTAATCCCGAAGCCACGCTTGAGTAGAATCGGAAACTCCTGTTGTCGTCCCACCATCTTTAACAGCTCGAAATTTTGGGTATTACGCGTGCCAATCTGTAGCATGACCCCGGTTGGGTGCCCGCACTGATCAAGCGCTTGCCGAATTTCGTCCATGTGCGAGTCGTGGGCGACCTCCATCGTGATGACTTTGATGCCGTATTTTCCCGCGAGCTCGAATACCCACGGCAGGCATTTGGCGCCGTATCCCTGGAACGCGTATGGATTTGTGCGCGGCTTATAGGCACCCATGCGTGTACATAGCTGACCATGCTCCTTGAGCGTTTGCATCATTTTTTCGACGTGCTCGCGTGTATCAACCGCACATAGGCCAGCGAATATGTTTAAGTTGCTCTGGTCGAAACGCACGCCGTTGTATTCGAAACCGGTGGAGCGGCCATCATCACGGTGACGACCGATGATCCGGTATTCCTCCGAAATCCTCACCACCCGTTCAACGCCGGCCAGGCTTTCGATCTCGGTCTTGTCCAATCCCAAGGTATCGCCGATGAGGTAGATTTCGGTGAGGGTCTGGCTGGCACCCACCTCGCGGTGCACCCGCGTAGTTATATTTGGTTTGCCATTCAAGAAATCGACGATCTGTCGGTATTCCGGGCTCCCCTGAACGATATTGGACTGCAGAATGACTATCATTGGACGGATCTCGGTTCCACAAATTCAGCGCTATTGTAACAACTGAGCACAAATAAGTATGCGGGCCGGCGCAACATCGGCGTGTTTCGGAGCGGTCAGGATTTCGTGCCGGTGCCACTCGACGACAGCAGCAATCCGTCCACCCAGCTCGATGGGAGTAGGCGCTTTAGGATCGCGAACACGTGGGTGGGTATAGTAACGCGGTATCGAACTTTCGGGCGTCTGGCTTCGAGCGCGTGTACAACCTTCCTTAACACGGCCTCTGGTGGCAATGTAAAGGGTGGCTCTGCTGTTTGCTCCGCAAGACGCTTTTCGAGCGCTACATAAATGTCTCGATGGACACTGTGGTCAACACGGATGTTGGCCTGAAAGGCGGCATAGGCGTTTTTGCGAAAGTCACTTTGGATGGGTCCGGGCTCAATCAAGGAGACATAGATACCAGTGCCGCGTAGCTCCAAGCGCAGTGTGTCAGATAGCGCTTCCAGCGCGTACTTGCTCGCATTGTAAGCGCCGCGGTAGGCGAGACATACAAAACCGAGCACTGAGCTGATCTGGATAATGCGCCCACAACCCTGAGCGCGAAATATTGGCAGTATCCGGTTCGTAAGTTCTTGGGTGCCGAACAGGTTGGTTTCAAACTGTGATCGCAACGTGTCGCGAGTTAAGTCTTCGACGGCGCCGGGTTGCCCATAGGCACCGTTATTGATGAGGCCAAACAGGGTGCCGCGGGCCCGCTTCCGGACTTCGTCGACGGCCTGCTCAATCGACTCGGATGAATCCAGATCCAAAGGCAAGGCTTCCAGCCCGGATCGCGCAAGCTTGGCCGCGTCAGCCGATTTGCGGGTAGTGGCGATGACGCGGTAGCCGCGCTTTCGTAGCCCCCGTGCTAGGCACAGCCCAATGCCAGTAGAGCACCCCGTGATCAAAATACTCTTGTCTTCATGCGGTTTACCCTTAACCACGTCTTCCTCCTACCACGCCCCAGGCGCCGGTTCGCTTAGTCTATCTTCTGGTCTATCTTTATTGGTACTACCTTGGTGTTGATCAGTCTGAGGCCGTGCTGTAGGGTGACTATGGGTAGTGCGCCCAACCAGGTGCACCACTGATTATCACGTAAGCACACGTATTTGAGTTCTATGCCCGAGACACACACACGCTTGTTGGTGGTAGATCAAGCGGCGATTGAGCCCGAGATCTTGCAACGTCTTTCAGTCCGTAGCGACTATGAGCGCATCGCGGCTGGCGCGCCGATCCCGTTGCTAACGCCTGGGACACTTCTGGTGCTTATCCCCGAACAGGCACGGGTTCTGATTACGCGCCAGGATTCGGACACCGACTCTAATCCCGATGCGATCGCCATCGTGCTCTGGCGTGAAGCGTTAAACACTGATTTGGATGCTACGCTTGTCGACCACCCTATGGTCGTCGGGGTGTTGGATTCAAGCTGTCTGGCTGACACTACATACGCAACCCTGAATGTGGGTCTTAGGCGGCTGCAGCACAGGGATGGTCCCCGGGCTGCAGATATGTTGGAGCGAGTGCTAGAGATAGGACGCGCCTTATCCTCCGAGAAAGACCTCGACACGCTACTAGATCTTATCCTGACTTATGCGCGCGACCTTACGAATGCTGATGGTGCATCGATCTATACACTAGACGCGAACGGAAAGTTGTACTTTCGGCTTTGGCAGAATTTTTCTACCAGCGCAAGATCGAGCGCACAGAAAACACTAGTTGGTAAATACAGTATCGCTGGTTACGTAGCACGTACCGGTGAAGTCATTAACGTCGATGACGCCTATGAAATTCCCAAAACGGCCCCATACCGGTTTTCTCCCGCCGTCGACAGTAGTATTGGTTACCGTACGCGTTCAATGCTGACAGTACCACTGAAGAATAAAAGCGACGAAGTCGTTGGTATATTGCAACTCATCAATCGAAAAGATCAACCGAATGTGTTGTTGTCGACACCAAAAGACGTCGCTAGCCATGTATTCCCTTTCGACGAGCAAAGTCAGTCGATTGCACTGGCACTAGCTGGTCAGGCGGGCGTCGCTTTGGAGAACAGTATTTTATATAAGGACATAGAACGTCTGTTTGAGGGTTTCATTACGGCATCGGTTAAGGCCATCGAAGCCCGCGATCCGACAACGGCAGGCCATTCTTTTCGTGTCGCAGGTTTCACTGAGGGGCTTGCCGTAGCGGTGGATCGGGCGGATGGAGACGGGCTGCGAGATATCGGGTTTACACGTGAGCAGATGACGGAGTTGCGCTATGCGGCATTGTTGCATGATTTCGGAAAGGTGGGCGTGCGCGAACAGGTGTTGGTTAAGGGAAAGAAGCTTTATTCACACCAATTGGAGACAATCAAACAGCGTTTCAAATATGCGGGCGCAACTATAGCGCGAGAGAGCTACCGGAAATTAATCGATTTGCAACAGCAACAGCAGCTGAGTTCGGAGGAATTTGCCGCTCGCCGCCGCGAGATGGAAGAAATGTTGGCCTCGGAGGGTGAGCAACTTGAAGAGTTTCTGCAGGTCGTGCTACGCATGAACGAGCCAACAGTCTCGCGAGAAACCATTTCCGGCGATTTGGAAGCGGTGGAAGAGTATAAGTTTCCGGGGGAGAATGGTGAGGAACTACCGCTGTTGCAACCTTTTGAATTAAAGGATCTTAGCCTAGCCAAGGGTAGCTTGAATGCTGAAGAATGGAAGGAGATTAAATCGCATGTGACCCACACTTGGGAGTTCCTCAGCCTTATTCCATGGACGAAAAATCTCAGGCTACTCCCCGAAATCGCTTACGCTCATCACGAGAAGCTCGACGGTAGCGGTTATCCGCGCCGCCTTACCAGTGCCGAAATCCCTATCCAATCCAAGATCATGACCATTGCCGATATCTATGATGCGCTAACGGCCCCTGATCGACCCTATAAAGCAAGCCTGCCGGTGGAAAAGGCACTGGACATCTTGCATGCCGAGGCGCGAGAGGGAAAAGTCGATCCAAGTCTGCTAAAGGTGTTTGAGGAGTCAAACACGTATATGCGTACGGTTGAGAACAAATAGATAGTTCGTGTCTCCCCGGCGGTCGTTGTATAATCGCGCGAAATCATATTCGCGCTTAGCCCCGAAGTGCTCGAGCAGCGCTAACAACGATCCAGTAACCTCCAGATCTCCATGAGTTCCATTCGGCAAGCAACCAGTCCCTCCGCGGATGCAGCCCGCAAGATTCGCGTTGGTGTTGTCGGTGTGGGCTATCTTGGGCGATTTCATGCGCGAATCTATAACGATATGCCGGATGTCGAGCTTGTGGGTGTGGCCGACATTGATCCGAAGTCAGCACAATCGACGGCAGAGAAGCACAGCTGCAAGGCGTATACGGATTCCGTTGAGCTGCTCGACCAAGTCGAGGCAGTAAGTATCGTTGTACCTACCGCCGCTCACCTCCAAGTAGCACGACCCTTTCTAGAGCGTGGCGTACATATGTTGATGGAAAAACCCATCGCCCCAAGCTACGAAGAGTCGTTGGAGATCGTTGAGTTGGCCGAGCGCGACAATTTGATTCTACAAATCGGGCATCTTGAACGATTTAATGCGGGCGTCATGGCATTGGCTGAGCACGTCAGCAATGCCCAGTTTATAGAAGTGCACCGTTTAGGCACGTTCGTTGAACGGGCGACCGACGTTGATGTTGTCACGGATCTGATGATCCATGACATTGATATTGCTACCTCGCTGGTAAAAGCGAAGATCAAAGACGTAACGGCGGTTGGTATTCCAGTGTTGACAGAGCATGTGGATATCGCCAACGCACGGCTAGAGTTTGAAAACGGTGCCGTCGCAAACGTAACGGCGAGCCGTGTATCGAACAAGAAACTACGTCGCATACGGGTGTTCGGACAAAATACCTACTACGGACTCAATTATATTGACCAGCAGCTGGAGATACTTCGCGCCAAACCCAGCGAAACAGACGGTGGCCGGCGTGAAATCGTAACCGAACGACTCAATATCGAACCACGACCTCCCCTAGATGCAGAGTTGCAGGACTTTATCGAGGCTGTCCGGGAAGGCCGC
>LKGT01002480.1_pt1 | contig 14057 bp, 15 predicted proteins | sample 503861 | NCBI WGS metagenome assembly LKGT01 (sample SAMN04113194, study PRJNA297058) | marine sediment metagenome | biome: marine benthic biome; feature: marine benthic feature; material: marine sediment; isolation source: sediment sample collected at the water-sediment interface from the South......
GCTTCGCGACGCGCTCCCGGTGCTGCCCCTCCTTTTCGGTGAGGCCCAGGGCCGCGTCGTCGTCTCGTGCGACCCACGCTCCGCGGACGAAGTCTTACGCCACGCTAAACGCCATGGCGTCCATGCGCGCGCTGTCGGAAAGGTGGTCCCGTCGGATGAGGGCTTCAGAATCGACGGGCGAGCGACGTCCCTGGAAGCCGATATCGAAATCCTTGCCGAGTTGTTCTTCGGCGCGATCCCCACCCTCATGGATGGAGCCGGACCCTCGTGACCCGGAAACCCTTCCCCCAAACACTCCCAGGGCCCGTCGACATCACGGGGTCCCACCTCGATGATCGGCCTCATGAAGAGTGCGGTATCGTCGGCTTCAGTGGCATCGATGGCGCAGCGGAGCTCGCGTTCCTAGCACTGTATTCCCTTCAACATCGAGGTCAGGAATCCGCCGGCATCTGCGCCATCGGCGACGGCGAGGCGAGGCTCCACAAGGCCGTCGGATTGGTTTCCGAGGTATTCAACGCAGACGTCTTGAAAGGCCTCCCGGGACGCACCGCGGTAGGACATGTACGCTACTCCACCGCCGGTGGAAGCCAGGCGTTGAATGCCCAGCCGATCGTGGTACGGTATGCCGAGGGCGATCTGGCAGTGGCCCACAACGGAAACCTCACGAACGCCCACGACCTCAAGACGCGCCTCGTGAAAGAGGGAGCGATCTTCCAGACCACRTCSGATTCGGAGGTGATCGTTCACCTGATCGCCCGATCTCGCGAGAAGACCATCGACGGACAGATCGTCGATGCTCTCAGTCAGGTGGAAGGCGCTTTCTCGATTGCCATTACAGTCGGTGAGGTGATGTACGCCATACGTGATCCGAGAGAGTACCGCCCTCTCGTTCTGGGCAGGTTGGAAGAAGGACACGTGCTCGCAAGCGAGACCTGTGCACTGGACATCCTAGGCGCGGAGCTCGTCCGGAACATCGAGCGAGGGGAGGTCCTCAGGATCGAGGGCGGGGCGCTCCAAAACCTCCCGGAGCTCGCTAAGGCMGAGTCGGCCGCSCCGTGYATCTTCGAGYTSGTCTACTTCGCTCGGCCGGACTCRCAWMTYTGGKACATCTCCGTGGACGSCGCRCGSCGTGGRTTCGGACGCCGGCTYGCCGAAGAGCGCCCGGTCGAAGCTGACGCCGTCGTCTCCGTGCCGGAGATCTTCGCGTATTGGCTCCAGGCGGGCCGTGTCGATGTGGGGTTTCTCGGCGCCGCGCAGATCGACCGTTTCGGGAATCTCAACTCGACGGTCATCGGCGCTTACGATTCCCCCCGGGTGCGACTGCCTGGTGGGGGCGGTGCGCCGGAGATTGCCGCTGCGGCGCGCCAGGTGCTCGTGATGATGCGCCATCGGCAGCGTGCGTTCGTCGAGCGATTGGATTTCGTCACCACGCCGGGGTTCCTGGACGGAGGCGACGCCCGCGCCCGCGCCGGCTACCCAGGGCGTGGCCCGACGCGAATCATTACCGACCTCGGCGTTCTCGAGCCAGATCCGGTGACGCGGGARSWAGAGGGCCTCGGCATCCTCGCCGGCGCCTATATGGCGGGCAAGCGGCCGGCGCTGGTGATGCAGAACTCGGGCTTCGGCAACGCCATCAACGCCGTCTGTTCGCTGCTAAGTTATTTCAAGATACCGGTGGTGTTCCTCACCAGCCACCGGGGAAGCGAGGGCGAGCCTGTGGACACCCAGCGGGTCATGGGGGATGCGACCAAGCCGTTGATGGAGGTCGTCGGGGTCGATTGCATCGAGATCGCAAGCACACGGGAGCTCGACCGGGTGGAGGAAGGAATCGCCAGGGCCTTCGAGACCCAGAAGCCCGTCGGCTTCCTCTTCCCCTTCAGTTTCTGGGAGGGCGGCGAGTGATGCGAAGCTTCGATCCCGCCGTCCGCCTCCCGCATCCGACGCGGTGCCGGAAACAGACTGAAAGGCAGGAACCATGAGACGATTCGAAGCAACCAAACGGGTCATGGAAGCGATCACCGACGAGCTGGTGGTGTGCAACATCGGTCACCCGGCCCAGGAGTTGTTCGTCATCCGCGACCGGCCTGAAAACTTCTACATGCTGGGGTCCATGGGGCTCGCCTCCTCGATCGGCCTCGGCCTCGCCATGTCCCAGGACAAGAAGGTCGTCGTGCTCGAGGGCGMGTCTACAGTGACTGTCGACGATCAGGGTGTGCGAATACAGCTTTCCGCGGACGTTGGCGATGGATCGATTAAGGCGATGCGTTTCCTGGCTTGGGGCTGCCCACACGTCATCGCCGCGGCGGAGGCGGTCTGTGCCAGCTACGAAGAACGGGCTGTATCTGATCTCGATGTATTTCGTGCCGCCGAACTTATGCAAAGTCTCGCTGTACCCACGGAGAAAAGCGGACGTATACTTGTCATAGAAGACGCGGTGCGATCGCTTGGGGCAATGCTCCGCGGGATCTCAGGATCAGATAGCTAATCAAGGCTAATCAAGGCAAATCATGGCAATTTCATTGACGGAATCGGCCGCAGGACGCGTGCAGCGGTATCTCGAGGCACGCGGTGGTGGCGTCGGCTTGCGGCTCGGCATCACCAAGACGGGCTGTTCGGGGTATTCCTACGTCATCAACTATGCGGACGAGATCGGTTCGGACGATATTGTTTTCGAGGATCGGGGTGTGACCATCGTCGTCGATCCTGCGGCGCTGGAGCTCATCGATGGAACAGTCGTCGATTTTGTGAAGAATGGACTTAACGAGGCGTTCAGCTTCAGGAATCCGAACGTCACTGGCGAATGCGGCTGTGGCGAAAGCTTTACCGTCTGACGTAAAATTACTGGTTTTTGAAGGAACAAAACATGTCCGTTGAGCAGACGCTCTCTATCATTAAGCCTGATGGCGTACAAAAAAACCTGATCGGCGAAATCTACAGCCGCTTCGAGAAAGCCGAGTTGCAGATCGTTGCGGCCAGGATGGTGCACCTGACCAGCGAACAAGCTGAGGGCTTCTATGAGGTCCACAAGGAGCGACCGTTTTACGCCGACCTGGTCGGCTACATGATGTCCGGACCCGTTGTGGTCCAGGTACTCGAAGGTGTTGATGCCATTAGTAAGAACCGCGACATCATGGGTGCGACGAACCCSGCYGAYGCGGATCCWGGCASCATTCGCGCGGAYTTYGCCGACAGCATCGAAGARAACATCGTGCACGGRTCCGAYGGCCCGGAAACGGCCGCGCACGAAATCGCCTTTTTCTTYGGCGAYRATRGCRTCTGCSCRCGRACCCGATAGGCCRAWCRTTGCAGCAACAGMCYGACAAGAAAAACCTGCTGGGATTGCCGCAAGACGATCTCGAGGCACATATCGTCGAAATGGGCCAAAAGCCGTTTCATGCACGCCAGCTAATGCGCTGGATATACCAACGCGGGGTTACAGATTTCGAATCGATGACTGACCTGTCGAAGGCCTTGCGGCAGAGCCTCACCGCTTCGGCCGTATTGGAGATGCCCAAGGTCTTGTCGCAGCATGATTCGAAGGACGGTACGATCAAGTGGTTGTTCGAGAGCGGGTCTGGCCAGGCAGTGGAAGCCGTGTTCATTCCAGAGCCGGCGCGCGGCACGCTCTGTATATCGTCGCAGGTCGGATGTGCCCTCGACTGTTCGTTTTGCGCGACGGGCGCACAAGGCTTCAACCGCAACCTGAGCGCGGCTGAAATCGTTGCCCAGGTTTGGCATGCGAACCAGACCTTGCCGCGGCGCAGCAACGGTGCATTCGCGGTCACCAATGTCGTATTCATGGGCATGGGCGAGCCGCTGGCGAATTATCGAAACCTGGTCGCGGCGATCGAGTTGCTGCTGTCCGACCTCGCCTATGGCCTGTCACGACGGAAAGTGACGGTCAGTACGTCGGGAATCGTGCCGCATGTGGAACGACTTGGCGATGAATGCAATGTTGCTCTGGCAGTGTCGCTGCATGCGCCAGACAATACATTGCGCAATCAGCTTGTGCCGATCAACAAGATTCACCCGATCGAGGAATTGCTGGATGCCTGTTGGCGATATGCGGCGAAACACGCGAATCGGTTCATCACCTTCGAATATGTCATGCYTCGAGATGTGAACGACTCGCTGCAACAGGCAGCGGAGCTTGCGAAATTGCTGCATGGCAAGCCCGCCAAAGTCAATTTGATTCCGTTCAACCCCTTCGAGGGCAACAAATTTTCACGTTCTGCAGCCGAAACCATACGGCAATTTCAGGCCAAGCTCCGCGACCGTGGCCTGGTGGCGACAACCCGCAAGACGCGCGGGGGCGATATCGATGCGGCATGTGGGCAATTGGCTGGTAAAGTGAGCGACCGGGTGCGGGTGCGATTGGGCGAAAAGAACATTAGAAGGGCGATTGCGTGAAAATGAGTGATTTGAAAACGCTGGGGTTTTTGGTGTTGCTGGTATTGGCAGGCTGCGTGTCGTCGACGACCGGACCGGCCCGGCCTGAGGCCGACAACGCGTATGCCGCCGAGATCAACTATCAGCTCGGGGCCCGTTATTTTAGCAACGGCAATTATGAAATCGCCCGGGATCGGCTGCTTTACTCACTCGAGCTCGATCCAAAGAATGCCGTCGCGTACTCGGTATTGGCGCTTACCTATGAAAACCTCGGCAATATTCGGCTTGCGACCGAGTCGTACGAGCAAGCCACCAAACTGGCGCCGCGCGACTACAATATCCTGAATACCTATGCGGTATTTCTGTGTCGGCACGAGGACTATGAGGAAGCGCTGAAATACTTCGATCGCGCGATCAAGATTCCGAAAAACGATAATTCCGAGATCACGATGACGAATGCTGGCGTTTGCCTCGCGCAGAAACCGGATCTGGCACGGGCGGAAACCTATTTCCGTTCCGCGCTGGAGCGTAGAACGAATTATGGCGAAGCGCTGATTCAATTGTGTCTGCTCAAATTTTCACAGGAAGATTACCTTGGCGCGCGCGCCTTTCTGCAGCGCTATTTGGAGAACAACCTTCCAGCGCCCGATGTGCTCTATCTGGGCCTGCAGATCGAGGAGGAACTGGGCGATGAGCGTGCCCGGATGGAATATGCGAATCGCGTCCTGCGGGAATTCCCGCAGTCTCCCGAAGCCAAACGCATTCTGGAGTCAACGGACGGATGAGCGAGGAGCAGGACACGCGGACGGTGAAACAGGGTGTCCCCGAACATGAGGGACCGATGGCTGGTGAGCGCTTGCGCCAGGCCAGGCAAGAGCAACAGATAAGCGTTCTGGAAGTGGCCAAAGAGCTGCATCTCGATGAGCCCAAGGTGCGTGCTTTGGAGCGCAATGAGTTTGATGTGCTTGGAGCACCGGTATTCGCCAAGGGACACCTGCGAAAATACGCGCAGCTGGTTGGCGTGGACGAAGATGACGTATTTGCCGATTACTATGCGATGACCCGCACGTTGTCCATGCCGCCGATTGTGGTTGGCCGCAAAAAAGTTCGGCGAGAGTCATCCCCCGGTCCGTGGATTGCACTCATTATCGTCATTATCGTTGCGGCGGCGGCCTATTGGTGGTTCGGAGCGCGCGAGTCCGCAACAATGGGCCCTGCGCCGCAATCGTCTGCCGAGACTGACGCCCCGGTTGAGTTGGCGGCGGCTCCGGCGGTTGATGCGCCGTCAGAATCAGAAAATTCGACGATAGAGCGAGACGCGGCGCCAGAGTTGTTGCCGGAGCCCGTGCGGCAATTGCCACCGGACGGGTATATCAACCTGTCTATCAGTTACTCGGGCGATTGCTGGACCGAGATCGACGACGCGGATGGTCGCAGCCTGTTTGTTGAGATGGCCTACAACGGGAGAACCGTGCAATTGACTGGCAAGGCGCCGATCTCGGCGCTGTTCGGCAATATCGACAATGTCAGCGTTCAGGTGAACGACAACGATTACTCACTGCCGACGCCGACCAGTGCGAACCGCAGGGTACGTCTGACAATATCCAGTCCGTAGCAATACCAGTGAAGCCAAAGGCCATACGGGGAATGAACGATATCCTGCCGGACGCGTCCGGCACCTGGCGATATCTTGAGTCGGTCGTGCAGGACATCGTGCATTCCTACGGATACGCTGAAATCCGTGTGCCGTTGCTCGAGTACACCGAGTTGTTTCGGCGTTCGATCGGCGAGGTGACGGACATTGTTTCGAAAGAGATGTATACGTTTGCCGACCGCAATGACGAGAGCCTCACTCTCCGTCCCGAAGCGACCGCGAGTATTGTGCGCGCCGGGATTACTAATGGCCTGCTGCACAACCAGCGGCAGAAACTCTGGACCGCCGGCCCGATGTTCCGATACGAAAAGCCGCAGAAAGGCCGCTATCGTCAGTTTCATCAATTTGATGTCGAAGCGATCGGTTACGCCGGGCCTGACGTCGATGCTGAGCTGATTATCATGAGTGCCCGGCTGTGGCGGCGGCTGGGCATCGATCGCATCGAGCTCGAAATCAACTCGCTCGGATCACCGGAATCGAGGGCCCGCTACCGCGAAAAACTCGTGGATTATTTTTCGAGCGTGAAAAGTAAGCTTGATGACGATAGTATTCGCCGCCTTGAGCAGAATCCGTTGCGGATCCTGGACAGCAAGAACGCGGATATGCGGACCATTATTGATGCGGCCCCGGTCATGCTGGATTTTCTTGACGACGAATCCGCAGCGCATTTTGATCAACTCAAGGCGTTACTCGATGCCGCAGATGTGGCGTATTCGGTGAATCCCAGGCTGGTGCGTGGACTCGATTACTACAATCGCACCGTGTTTGAGTGGGTGACCGATGCGTTGGGCTCGCAAGGTGCGGTGTGTTCGGGCGGGCGCTACGACGGTCTGGTCGAGAAACTCGGGGGGCGTGCCACGCCAGCGGTTGGCTGGGCCATGGGAATGGAGCGATTCGTTGCGCTGTACGAGGAGTGTAGTGGCGAGACGCCAGCTGCGGATGCCGATGTGTATCTTGTCGCGGTTGGTGACGCAGCTCTGCGACAGGCGTTTGTAATTGCCGAGGAGTTGCGTGATGGGATTGCTGGAATTCGGGTGGACCTGAATCTTGGCGGCGGCAGTTTCAAATCGCAGCTGAAGCGGGCAGACAAGAGCAATGCAACGTACGCGCTGATACTGGGCGATCAGGAGATTGCCGAGTCGAAAATTGGATTGAAACCATTGCGTAGCACTGAGGATCAGATCAGTGTCGCGATGCATGAGTTGGCGGCGACGCTCGCGGCTCGATTGGGATAAGCAAAAAAAGGGCAGTATTTGTGGACGATTTACAGTCAGAGAAAGAACAAATTGAGGAATTACGCGCGTGGTGGTCGGAATATGGCCGCTACATCATCGCTGGCGTGGTCATCGCTGTTGGCGGTCTGATCGGCTTCAATCAATACACGAGCCACAAGCTGGCCGCGCAGGTTGAGGCTTCCGAGCTATTCGTAACGCTCGCCGAGAATGTCGCCGATGGCAAACTTGACGAGGCTGAATCGATTGCCGATGACCTGGCCAATAACTACGCGAACACGACCTATGCTGCTCAGTCCAGGCTCGCGATGGCGCGACTCTATATGGACAAGAATCGCGATCAGGACGCGGTGGACGTACTCGCCGAATTGCTGGCTATGCGCGGCAACGATGCGCTCAAGAATGTCGGCAGGCTCAGGCTGGCGCACGTCCTTCTGTATCAGGACAAGCCGCAGGAGGTCGCCGATCTGCTGGAAGGTGTCGAGGTCGCGGCTTTTGCCGCTCTGTATGACGAGTTGCTCGGTGATGCCTACGTAGCGCTGGGCCGGATTGCGGAGGCCGGGGATGCGTATCGCCGCGCAATGGCGGATCCGGCGCCAAACCCGACTATTGATCGTGCGCTTGTGCAAATGAAACTGGTTGATCTGCCGGAGGTAGTCGTGGCAGAGGCCGCCGATACGGAACCGGCTGAACAGGGTGAACCGGCTGAACAGGGTGGAGATTCCGAGTGAACAGCGCTGTTCGATATTCGGTGCTGATCGTCGCCGCGCTCGCGATGTCGGCGTGCAGCAAGGATGACGAGATTGAGCTTAAGCCCGCTAAACTCGTCGATATTCAGACCACGATCGATATCAAGAAGCTCTGGAGTGCGAAATTAGGCGGAGACGCCGAGTTTCTACGCGTCAATTTACAGCCGGCCGGCGACGGCAATCGTATTTACGCTGCGAGCCGAGATGGCAATGTCTCCGCGTTTCAACCCGAAACCGGCAAGCGGGACTGGCAGACGGAGCTCAATGCCGAGCTGTCCGCAGGACCAGGCGTTGGTGAAGGTATCGTTGCTGTCGGCACAGCGGACGGATATATCATCGTGTTGGACGCAAAGACCGGCACGGAACAATGGCGCGCAGATCTTAAGGGCGAGACGCTCGCGGCACCGGTTATCACGGGCGACCTGGTCATCGTGGTCACGATTGACAATCGACTTCACGCATTACGCGCACTGGATGGCAATGAACGCTGGGTAGTTGAGCAGTCAACTCCGCGATTGACCATGCGCGGATCGGCCACGCCGGCAATCGCCGGCAACTCGGTTATCGCGGGTTTCGATAATGGTCGGTTACTCGCAGTCGATCTTGATTCGGGCAACGTAATCTGGGACTCAATGCTGGCACCACCATCTGGTCGCTCGGATCTCGAACGCTTGTCGGATATCGATGGCCGGATAAGTGTTGTCGGACAAGACGTCTACGCGTCCGGTTACCAGGGGCGAATTGCTGCCGTGGCCGTTGAATCGGGCCAGGTGCTATGGGCCCGCGAGATTTCATCCTATGTTGGCGTTGCAGCCGACTGGACCAATGTCTACACGACCAACGACGCTGGCGAAGTAATCGCCTTTTTCCGCCGTAATGGCACTGAGTCCTGGCGCCAGGATTCGTTGTTGCGTCGCGAGCCGACTTTGCCGGTTGCATTTYATACCACGGTGGCYGTTGGGGAYCTGGAAGGTTACYTGCATTTCTTCAGTGTTATCRATGGSGYRCCSGTYGCRCGTCTGCGCATGGGYAAGRMGGCTATTTCGACCAGTCCKGTGGTTGTTGCGGACCGGCTTTACGTACAAAGCGATTCAGGCSACATTGCCGCCTACGYCGTGCARSARCCGAAGCSGCAACGCAATGCGCCCGATATTGCCGCCGACGAAGGCGCCTGACCAGACGATACGTGGATTGGCCCGATGCTTCCTGTCCTAGCGCTGATTGGCCGACCGAATGTCGGCAAGTCCACATTATTCAATCGCCTGACGCGTTCGCGCGATGCACTGGTTGCTGATTACCCGGGGCTGACGCGCGATCGGCAATACGGCTTCGGCAAACTGGGTCCCATTCCGTATCTCGTCATTGATACAGGTGGTGTCGCGGGCGGCGAAGAGGGTATCCAGGAACTCATGGTTGAGCAGACCGTGCGGGCACTCGAAGAAGCGGATGTCGCGATCATCATGGTCGATGGCCGCAGTGGCCTGACGGCTGCTGATGAGCATGTTGCCGAGCTGGCGCGCAAGCACGCCAGCAAGACCTTCCTGGCCGTCAATAAGTCCGAAGGACTCGATTCAGCGATTGCAGCCGGCGAGTTCCATGGTCTTGGCATGGGCGAGCCGCTGCCTGTGTCTGCAACCCACGGAGACCACATCAATGCGTTGATGGATCGCGTGCTGGCGGACTTTGAGGTCGCAGATGCTGAAGAGTCAGAAGGCGATGAGGATGATCGTGAATTGCGAATTGCCGTGGTCGGCCGGCCGAACGTTGGCAAGTCCACGCTGATCAACCGTCTGATMGGTGAAGATCGGCTCGTTGTCTTCGATCAACCGGGAACCACGCGGGACAGTGTYTCGGTGCCGTTCGAGCGCAATGATCGCAARTACGAGTTGATTGATACGGCCGGAATTCGACGGCGCGCGAAAGTGAGCGRAGCTATTGAAAAGTTCAGCATCGTCAAAGCGYTGCAGGCGATAGAGCGCGCRCAAGTTGTTGTCGCCGTGCTYGATGCCCATGAAGGYGTYACYGAACAGGAYGTGAGYCTCCTYGGSCTYATTCTCGAGCGGGGCCGGGCRYTGGTCGTCGTTACCAACAARTGGGACGGGCTTTCCGCAGCCGAGCGCAAACACGTTCGTGACGAGCTTGACCGGCGTCTGCCGTTTCTCGATTTCGCCGAACGCATGACGATTTCAGCACTGCATGGCACGGCCGTTGGAGATCTCCTGCCCGCCGTTGAGAGAGCATTCCGTGCAGCGACGCGCGATCTATCGACGAAAGACCTGACCCGCGAACTCGAAAATGCCGTGACCGCACATCCGCCGCCGCTGGTGCGTGGGCGCCGGATTCGCCTGCGGTATGCGCACCAGGGCGGCCGGAACCCGCCCGTGATCGTCATTCACGGCAACCAGACGGAGCGCGTGCCGGAAGCGTACCGGCGCTATTTAATCAATCGTTTCCGCAAAGTATTCAAGCTCAAGGGGACGCCCGTTCGTCTCACGCTCAAGACGAGTAAGAATCCATTCAAGGGACGGCGGAATAAGCTGACACCGCGGCAGGAACAAAAGCGCAAACGGCTGATGAAACACGCCAAACGTTGAATGGTCTGATATAAGAAGCGTTCATGATCGGGGACACGGAATGACGGCTGGATCAAAGACCATTACGCTCGACGGGAGATTTCCGATGCATCGCGGCGGTCATCTTGAGTCACCGACGCTGGTTTTTGAAACCTGGGGCGAGCTCAATGACGCTCGCGACAACGCGATTCTTATTTTCAGTGGCCTGTCGCCCTCAGCGCACGCGGCGTCATCGGAGGAAGATCCTTCCGCGGGGTGGTGGGAGGAGATGATCGGGCCGGGACTGCCGCTGGATACCAAACGCTTCTTCGTCATCGCGGTTAATTCGCTTGGCAGCTGTTTTGGCTCTACCGGTCCCGCGTCGGTCAATCCACATACGGGACAGGTCTACCGCCTGAATTTCCCGGTGCTGACGATGGAAGACATCGCCGAATCGGCGTACCGGGTCGTTGAGCACCTGGGCATCGAAATTTTGCATTCAGTGGTCGGTTGCTCCATGGGTGGCATGAGCGGTCTCGCCTATTGCGCTGCCCATCCTGGCGGGAGTCGCTCGTTTGTGTCGATTTCATCGTGCGTAAGCGCGCTGCCATTTGCGATTGCTGTTCGATCGCTGCAGCGCGAAATGATCCGTCGTGATCCCAAATGGCTGGCGGGGGAATACGACGCGTCCGAGCCACCGCTGATGGGGCAGCGTCTCGCCCGCAAGCTGGGCATGATGACGTATCGATCGGCGATCGAGTGGGAACAGCGCTTCGGTCGCGAGGCAGCCACCGATCAGCCGGATTCCGACGACCCATTTAAAATTGAGTTCTCGGTCGAGTCCTATTTGCAGAATCACGCCGAGAAATTCAGCGGTGCTTTCGATGCCAATTGTTACCTGTACCTGTCGCGCGCATCCGACCTGTTCGATTTCGCCGAGCATGGCGGTTCATTGAAAAATGCATTTGGCCGTCTGGTCCTGGAGCGAGCGCTCGTCATCGGTGTTGAAACCGACATTTTGTTTCCGCTGCGCCAGCAGCGCGAAATGTCGGAAGGCCTTGCATCGATCTGCAAGGATACGAAGCTCGTCGAACTCGACTGCATTCGCGGTCACGACTCGTTTCTGGTCGAGATGGATGCATTTCGGCCGGTGATTTGCGAGTTCTTCGACTAGGGAGGGACTGCCAATGTTGTTTCGCCGAATTTCAGCGCGCTGCCGATTCGGAATTCATGGACTTATTGATCGAGCGACTTGAGCAGTAACGCGGGATCAACGGCCGTGCCGTTGAGGTAAGTGCCGAAATGCAGGTGCGCACCAGTTACGCGGCCGGTGGCGCCGACGGCGCCTAGAGTGTCGCCCGTCTTGACGACCTGTCCCTCATCAACGTCGATCTCACTCAGGTGGCAGTACATCGTGATGTAGCCCTGGCCGTGATCGACGATCACGGTGTTGCCATTGAAATAATAGTCGCCGGTCGCGGTAACAACGCCTGCTCGTGGTGCGAGGATCGGCGTTCCCGCGCTTGCGGCGATATCCATGCCCTTATGCGGTGATCGCGCTTCGTTATTGAAAAAACGACGCGAACCGAAGCTCGAACTTCGCGGCCCGTCCACGGGCAGCAGCAATTCGATGCCATCGAGCGACGAATCGCGAAAGTTGCTCAATGCCGCATCGATAATCTTGCGTTCCTTGCCAACCCGGGCGAGATTGTCTTCACTCAATGACACGAAACCCGGCGCGACGGTCAGGTGCTGCTCGCTATACGCATGCTCGACGATAGTGAATTGACGCTGGTCGCCTTCAGTTATCTCTAGAGTTGCAGTCCCTGCCGGCGTGTCCAGCGGCACACCGACTGCAGCGCGCCAGCGGCCATCATCGTGTGTTACCAGGACGCGCCTGCCGTTGTACTCAACAACGGGCGCCGCGCCTTCTGCCGGTCCAAGATCGATGAATCCGATCCCGCCGGGCCAGGTCGCTTCGTCGGCGCTGGCGCTGGCGCATAACAGCAACACGATGAACAGTCTAATCATTGCGGTCTTCGGTCGATTTGACCGCTCCGGGCGACTAGTCGAGGCTGCGGTACACGGGATAGACTCGGTAATCCTCGTCGTAGAACGGCGTCTTCTCATAGAACCACCGCAAACGCGCTTGCGCGTCGCCGGCGAACGCGGTGTCTGCTTCGAGTTTGGCCGCGAAGTCGGCTCGCAGCGCGGGGTCCGCGTCGAGCATCGCCTGCGCCATCGGTTCCATCACGTAGTCCTCGAAGTATTCCGTGCGCTGCAGGATCTCGCTGAAGTAGCCCCACTGGAACAGCGAGTCCGGCGCCTGCGGTTCGAGCAGCACGACCGCAAGCGTGCCCAACGCTTGATCTGTCGAGACGACGTACGAACCGGCGCGTAGCTCGACCGTGGTCCGGTCGATGACCGGATCCCCGGGTTTGTAGAGCGTGCGCCCTTCGAACGGGCTGTTGTCCGCATCGAGCGCCGCATCGGGCAGACGGTAGCGTTCGACCTCGATGGTTTGCGTTTTGCCAAGGCGTTCGACGCGGMCGCCCTGACGCTCGACGACGACGGACGGCTGGGCGTGCGCCTCGCCGTCGAGGGCAAAGCCCGCTTCGTCGAGATCCGGATCATCCGCGACGAGATCGACGGCATCTGGGTCACCGGGCTTCCGGACACCGCCAGCGTGATCGTCGTCGGCCAGGAGTTCGTGCGCGACGGGCGCTCCATTGCACCGACCGTCGTCGACCGGGCCGCGAGCAGATGACCGGCATCGTCGACTGGGCTGCCGCGCGCACCCGGATGGTGCTGGCCTTCGTGCTGATCTCGGTCGGCGCCGGGCTGCTCTCCTACTTCTCGCTGCCGAAGGAGGGCGCGCCGAATATCGACGTGCCGGTGCTCTATATCTCGGTGCCGCTGCCCGGCGTCTCCGCGACCGATGCCGAGCGCCTGCTGGTCAAGCCGATGGAGACCGAGATGCGCGGCCTCGACGGGCTGAAACAGATGACCGGCATCGCTTCGGAAAACCATGCCGGGATGCTGCTGGAGTTCSATTTCGGCTGGGACAAGCAGGCGACCCTGGCSRMKGTGCGCGRCAAGCTCGAYCAGGCCRAGRCCGAGTTCCCGGAGGRCGYGSACTCGYCGACGATCMGCGAGRTCAACCTGTCCCAGTTCCCGRTSCTGGTSGTCTCGCTGTCCGGCGARGTGCCGGAACGGAMSCTGCTGRAGCTGTCGAAGSAGCTCCAGCGCRAGATCGAGAGCMTCTCRTCGGTGCTSGAGGCYRAMCTGACGGGCCACCGCGACGARATGRTCGAGGTGCTGATSGACCCGCTCAAGATGGAATCCTACMGCGTCACCGCGSAGGATCTGCTCACCGTCTTCGACCGCAACAACCAGCTYATCGCCGCCGGCTCGGTCGAGAGYGCGACSGCSASMTTYTCGGTCACCGTTCCGGGCKCGTTCGAGACCCYGGAGGATRTNC
>LKGT01012685.1_pt1 | contig 14027 bp, 14 predicted proteins | sample 503861 | NCBI WGS metagenome assembly LKGT01 (sample SAMN04113194, study PRJNA297058) | marine sediment metagenome | biome: marine benthic biome; feature: marine benthic feature; material: marine sediment; isolation source: sediment sample collected at the water-sediment interface from the South......
TTTGTGGTTCTCTCTCGGTAAAATTCAATACTCTTGAAACTTGATTTTTCAGTGTATTCTCTCCCAAATATAGATATAGTCCGCGTTTATTTTTTCTCTTGACAAAAAAGCAACACTTCCTTTTATTTAAGAACAGCTAGAAAATCGTTTTGTTCTACAACGCTGAGAACAACTCACAATTTATATTAAAGCTTTCAGGGGTAAATCATTTATGAAATTTTATATTGTTGTAAAAAAACCTAAAATTGCGATTTGTGATACCGAAAAAGAAGCGATAACAGAATATTTCAAAGATGAGCATTTCTATGGAGAGAACAAAATGGATGGGTTTTTTGACCGTAACGGCAGAGGGAAAGACATGCCGGGGAATGTTTTTAAAAAGCGAAATCTTAATTGAGCGAAACCGAAGACTCAGGTCCCACAAATTCTAATCAAGTCATGTCAGTGTGCATAGATGCATTACTTTTTCCCCTGACAATTATTTAAAGCATAAAAACAAACTTTTTTGAGGCGGTGTTAACTGATTCTAGGGAGAGAATTGTTGCTAATAATTTTCGTTAGAAAATCCGTTGACTTCCTACATGAAAGCAGTTGTGGTGACTTTTTTGGTTTGTAAAAGCACCGATCAGTCCGCTTGAAAGGCAGTCCTCTGAATGGAAATACCTCTATTAAACGACATAGTCATCATATTTGGACTCTCGATTGTTGTCCTCTTTATATGCCACCGATTTCGAGTCCCGGCCATTGTAGGATTCCTACTGACCGGCATATTAGCAGGGCCTCACGGACTGAGGTTGATAAAAGCGGTTCACGAAGTCGAAATTTTAGCTGAAGTCGGGGTAGTGTTGCTGCTCTTTACCATCGGCATCGAGTTCTCGCTTAAGAGCCTGCTGCAAATCAAGAAATCCGTCCTGCTGGGCGGTTCGCTGCAGGTGACGCTTACTCTTTTGGCTGTTTTTTTCATAGCTACTCACTTTGGCCAGGACTTCGGACAAGCTGTTTTCATCGGATTCCTCGCAGTCCTCAGCAGCACAGCCATTGTGCTCAAACTCATTCAGGAACGCGCTGAAGTTGACAGCCCCCACGGACGAACCACTCTGGCCATCTTAATCTACCAGGATGTGATTATCGTTCCGATGATATTGTTCACACCTCTGCTGGCCGGCGCAACGGGAAACTTAGGTGAATCKCTTCTCATTCTTACGGCCAAAGGCATCGGCATCATCGTGTTAGTSATTCTTAGCGCTCGCTGGATTGTGCCRCAGGCGCTCTATCAAATCGCCAGAACRCGTAATCGTGAACTTTTCTTGCTAAGCGTTGTCGTMATTTGTCTGGCGGTTGCCTGGATAACTTCCAGTATGGGACTYTCTCTTGCCCTGGGCGCCTTTTTAGCCGGYTTAATCATATCTGAATCCGAATAYAGCCATCAGGCGCTTGGCAATATCTTACCCTTTCGTGACGTCTTTACAAGTTTCTTTTTTGTYTCYATWGGMATGCTKCTSGATGTYGGYTWTCTTTTCCAGCAGCCATTGCTGATTATGTTGATTGCGGCTGGCGTGTTGTCATTAAARACCATCATCGCCGGTTTTRYAACCATTCTATTGGGGTTTCCCCTGCRCACCGGGATTTTGGTTGGCYTGGCGCTAAGTCAGGTTGGCGAATTTTCTTTCATTTTATCTAAGACCGGYATTGAACATGGTTTGCTTGCCGGNNATATTTATCAAATGTTTCTATCYGTCKCGGTGCTGACCATGGCGGCCACGCCGTTYATCATYGYCSYRGCGCCTMRWRTWGCAGAKRTYRTGCTGCGATTGCCGCTGCCGAGAAGGTTGAAATCAGGCCTGTATCCCGCGCAAGAGATAGAACAAACTCGCAAAAATGACCACCTTGTCATCATCGGATTTGGCGTTAACGGCAGAAATCTGGCGCGAGCTGCCAGAGCCGGGAACATCCCTTATGTGATTATTGAAATGAACCCCGAGGTCGTCCGGGAGCAAAGTGCAAAGGGTGAAGCGATTAATTTTGGTGACGCATCCCAGGAGGCGGTGCTCAAGYAYGCCGRTATYAARGAYGCCAGAATTGTGGTTGTCGCGATTAACGATCCTKCGGCWACYCGTAGAATTACTGAACTCGYTCACAAACTCAACCCGGCGGTTCATCTAATCGTGCGAACGCGTTATCTGCAGGAAATGCAGCCGCTRCATGAGTTAGGAGCCAACGAAGTCATTCCCGAGGAATTTGAAACATCTGTTGAAATCTTTTCCCGGGTTTTGGTGAAATACCTAATACCGCGAGACGAAATTGAAAAATTCATCGCCGAAGTCCGTGCCGGCGAATACGAAATATTTCGAAGCCTTTCACAAAGGTCGGCGGCGCTTTCCGATTTGAAGCGCCATCTTCCCGATGTCGATATCTGTACACTTCGTGTAGATGATACATCCGCGGTCGTTGGCAAATCCTTAGCTCAGATCGGCTTGCGACAAAAATACGGTGTGACGTTACTGGCAATCCGCCGGGATTCACAAATGATGTCCAACCTGAGCGGAGACGCCAAAATTTGTGCCGGCGATCTCCTGGTGGTCCTTGGGCAAACAGATGAAATTGCCGCGGCCACGCGCTTATTTCGAAATCCACAAAAAGGAGAGTCAATTTCGTGAATCCAATATTTAAGACAATGGTCACTCAATTTTGCGCCTTAAACCGACATGTCCCAAATGTAAGAGGGACACTTTTCGGTACAGCCGACTGAGTAGTTATGTGTCACAAAGAATCAGGAATTAAATGAAAATCATCGAAGAATTCATACAGAAAGAATCTGCTGGTGGCATATTGTTAATTTTAGCAACGATTTTGGCGCTTATATTAAGCAATACATTCATGTCACCATTATATCGATCATTCTTACATATCCCCGTAGAGATACGAGTTGGTTCCTTGCATCTTGATAAGTCACTTTACCACTGGGTAAATGATGGCTTGATGGCTATTTTCTTTTTCTTAATTGGGTTGGAAGTAAAAAGAGAAATACTAGAGGGGCACTTGTCATCAATGAGTCAAATCGCACTACCTGGATTTGCTGCTCTCGGTGGAATGCTTGTTCCAGCAGGAATCTATCTGGCCTTCAACTTAAATAACCCAATCGCAGTTAATGGATGGGCAACACCAACGGCAACTGATATAGCTTTTGCATTAGGCATCCTTTCTTTGTTAGGAAAGCGAGTTCCCATTTCACTTAAGATATTTTTAATGGCATAAGCCATTATGACTTGGGTGCTATAGTCATTATCGCTATTTTTTACACCACTGAATTATCAACGCTATCTATTGCCGTCGCTCTTATTTCTTTAGCCACCTTAATTGCTCTAAATATTTTTGGCATGTCTAAAAAGGCCGCTTATTTTATTGAACATCAAACATATCAATATCAAAGGAGACTTACATGGACAAACAAACACTGATTGACCACTGAAAGAAAAGATTTCAGCGAAGCAATCGTGCAAGGTTCGCTCGAAAGATTGAATCCCATTTTGTTGACCGCGCTTACCACCGGCCTGGCATTGATTCCGCTGGCGCTTGGCGGCGATCCCGGCAAAGAAATTCAGTCGCCCATGGCGATTGTGATACTCGGCGGTTTGTTGACTTCAACCGTATTGAATATGATAGTAGTGCCGAGTCTGTTCTACAAATTCGGCGGACGAAAGCAATCCATAAGATCATAAAGTCCTGAGTCGGTGGTGTGTCTCTGGCCAAAACCTCTTGTTTTTGGCATCGGTACCGAAGTACAACGCCCTTTGGCTACAGTGGTCGTTGGCGGATTAGTCACATCAACGGCTTTAACCCTACTGGTTATTCCGGCGCTGTATAAATGGTTTGCAGTCAATATAAAAATAGAAAAGAGCAATGCATAACAATTTGAGTCTGAAAATTATATTAAGCATTTTCCTTTGACATGGGAATATTTTTCATGGAACATTTGTTACTACGCAACGTAGTACTACAATATCTCGTTAATTGACGCCTACTCAAATCAATATAAATATGAAAAACTTCTCATTTACATTTAATCCGAACAAGAAGGGTTTGCGCAAGATCCTCGGCGACCTCGAAACCGACATTATGGAAATTATCTGGCAAAAGGGCGAGTTGACCGTGCGCCAAGTTTATGAAATGCTACAAGAGAAAAGAAATATCGCCTACACCACAGTGATGACGGTGATGTCTCGTCTTGCCGATAAAGGTCTACTTCAGAAAATCAAAGAGGGTAATGCCTTCCTCTATCGGGCGCCAAGTACCAAGGAGGAATTCACCCGCTCGACCCTCAAGAAAGTGATCAACGAGCTGATGGCCGATTTCTCCGCGCCCGCTATCAGCCAATTTCTCGATTCCATGGAAGACGCCGACCCGGAGAAGATGGAAGAATTATCCCGTCTCATAGAAGAAAAGCGTAGGCAGAAAAATGTTTGAATGGTTATCTGAACAATATATCAAACTCATTCTCAACTACGAGATTCTGCTCGGCAACCCATCGGGGTGCGGTACGGTTGAGCTGTTGCGCCTGTTYACRTTTACSCTGCTGGTAATTTTCGTTTTAAAGCTGTTTGTCCATTTGATYATTTTTCAACATCTGAARCGKAAATTCCCGAGATATTTCSCAGACTCACAAGGATCGCTTTTCCGTCTAATTAAAGAAGCAGCACAGRGAGTRAAATTGCGAAAMCYRCCGCCGCTTTATCAATTCAGCAACGAACGRCCGCTGGTYTTCACCATCGGTTCWCTCARGCCGGCGATTTTYCTGGCYCCACAGRTGGTTGAGAAATTASAAGAACCCGAACTCGAAGCCGCCCTGGTTCACGAGCTTACCCATATCCGAAGGCGCGATAATTTACTCATTTGGTTTCTGGAAATTTTCTTTCTTTCCATGCCCCTGCTGATCATTCAGATTTTTGCCATCAGCTTTATTTTCAGCGTGCAGAATTCGGTTTATGCCATTTTAGGGGCACTGGCGGTGCCAATAGCATTCAAAGTATTTTTGTGGAAGCGGATTCTCTATTTGCGTGAGCTCTCCTGCGACGACCTGTCGGTCGACAAAATTAAAGACCCGTTGATTCTGGCGGCTTCGTTGACCAACGTCTGGCGACTCGGCAAGGAGCTGCCTCGATATCGCTGGCAAAAAGGGCTGGCGTTTGCGCAAACCCTGTTACCCACACGGCTCAATATCGATTTTCGCATAAAACGATTACTCAATTATAAAAGACCGTGGTTTAAGTTTTTGATCGGTAGAGTCACGAAAGTTTTTCTGGTCGGTTTTATGCTGTTCACCCTGGTTTTTCTCTGGCAATTCTACCGCAAATACGGGCATTTAAACTTCGGCATCCAGGACGTTCACAGCCTGCATCTTTGCACAGATCTATGTGACCATTACTAAAAAAAATTTAACCCAAACTACGACGACTTGTAGTAGTTAATTAACTATTTAATTTAAGGAGGTTCTGTTATGACAAAAAGTATTCTTATCGCAGCCGGACTCGTGCTACTCGTGTCGATCGCCATCTTCGCTTATGGCGGAAACAACTTCGCGAACACCCTGCACGCCGCAAGTCATAAATTTGGTTTGTGCCAGGCCGCAGACGCAGCGCCGACATTTGCAAGTGCAGATAGAAACAGCGCCGGCGCGTGCTTAAACAACACCGCCTGYAAGCCTGAAAATGCGGTGGCCACCCTCGCCGGCTTTAGTGAAGCTGAGCGCAAGCTTATTGATTATGTCTGCGACCGCGTGRTTGGCGAAGRCAAAACCAACTTTGACGATGTGGATTTTGAAAAAGAGATCGGTGTCTCGGYCGATGCCCTGGATCAACAAACCTTACAAGTTGGCGTGTTGGCAGARTTGAATCGCAGAAACTTTAAATTCAGCAGTCTCGGGGGTGGAGGCTACTGCTCGAAGTTCAGCGCTTGCTCGGTAGATAGAGATCTAAGTGGCGCAACTGGCGAGGAACTGACCCGCTACCAATTAGAGAAATCACAGGATGGAAATGAATTTACAGACCGGGCAGCACCTGATTTCACTTTGCCGACAACTGACAGCAGGACTGTTTCTCTTTCAGATTATCGCGGCAAACCAGTGGCTGTGGTTTTTCTCTCAGGTCACTGCTCGCACAGTTTTGATACTCTGCCCATTCTGACCGAAATGAACAAAAAGTATGGCTCCGAACTGGCCATTCTGCCGGTTTATGTCAACAGCGGCTCGGTCGAAAACGTCCTGACCTGGAGTGCAGAGATGAATTTGGGTTTTCCTTTGATCGTTHCGCAATCCAAAGAAATCTCAAAHGCCTACAACAGYAGAATGGTCCCGTCAACTTTCTTAATCGATCGGAATGGACAATTAACCAAAAAGTATGTTGGCTATAAAGACCAGGCAATTTTGGACAAAGCCTTCGCTGAMTTGATTCGTTCTTAAAATATTGATCCATGTTTATGGAGGCCRAGACTTATGCAGAAAACTGAGCTTAGAATYAGTGAAAGAAAAGTCGAAGMATTTTTAGACCTTCATATAAAAGTCCTAACGGGCWTTTTACAGGGGAAAGGCTTTGAGCAGATTCGTGAAGAATATGAGGGCGAATTTGAGCGTCTCAACTATTTAGAGGTTGCGACAAAATACCTGTCATGTCTGAGCTTTAATGAAAAAGGCGAGCTCAAAGCCGCCTATCCCCTTTCGCCTAAGAAAACGGACTATCACATATCTGTGGACGGAATTGGCTCCGGATATGCTATGTGCGCGATCGATGCTTTGGGGGCAGCCTACACATTCAAGGCAAAAACGGTAATCGAATCAGCAGACCCGGCGACCCAGACACCTATCAAAATAACAATCGATCCCGAGAATCTGGAAACTGAACCGTATTCCGATATTGTCGTCACGGCTCCGAAAGCCATTCCACAGAAAAAGGAAGGTGAAACCTTCGACGCCTCGGTTGATATGTGTCCCCAAACTGGGTTTTTCGAAAGTGCGGAGACCATTCCGAAAGAACAGCAAGAACTTGTGGCCGCCATCTCGTTTGACGAAGCACTGAAACATGGCAGAAGTAACTTTGACATTCAGATACTGAGACAGGGCTTCAAAGAGGCCGTGTTGACTTTGATGACGTTTTACCAGAAAGGCTCTATATCCGAAGACGAATTCATTAAAACTTATTTGGAGAATACCTCGAACAGCATTCTGAAATCCTTGCAGTCAGAGCAGCTAAAAACAATAATCCTTCAGCCGCTAATAGCAAAAAAGGTTTTTGAAGAAGTAAGTCCACCAGATGCTCAAGAAAGGCATTTGCGGCTAGCCGATTTAGGAGAAAAAATCCTGAAAACATTTTTGGATTAGATCAGAACGTAATGTATAAACTAATGGAGAATAATCTTAGTGGAATATCCTAATTCAAGAAATTGTTTACTACAATATGTAGTGGACATTCCTAAGCGCCAACTTTCTATTACTTACCAAATGATTTATGATGTTTGAATGGCTTTCTGAACAGTATATTCAGTTAATCGCAAATAGCAACATCTTATTGGGCTATTTTGTGGATTGCTATGCTGTCGAACGGCTGCGATTATTGGCACTCGCTCTCTTTACTTTGCTTATCCTAAAAGTGGGAATTCATTTGACTGTATACCAGCGGCTGAGAAGAAACTTTTCAGAATATTCGGGGCAGAGCGACCCCTACTTAATGAAAATATTCAATCATGCCAACGCAAAAGTCAAATTAAAGCGTCTGCCGCTTCTTTATAAGTTTTCCAACCAAATCCCGCTTTTGTTTACGATAGGAACCTTAAGACCCGCTATTTTTATGGCACCTATTGTTTCGGAAAAACTTTCAGAAGAAGAATTAGAAGCGGCCTTAACTCATGAATTAAGCCATATCAAACACTTCGACATCTTGTTTAGTTGGTTATTAGAATTTCTGTTTGTTGTGATGCCGCTGCTGGTTGTGCAATTTTTTGCGTTCTACTTTGTTTTCAACGGTWCAAATTCTCAAATTGCTATTTGGGGGACAGTGGTTTTGATAATTGCATTTAGAGTTTTTGCATGGCGSCGRATTTTTTTCTTTCGCGAACTCTSCTGCGATGATCGTTCAATCCAGGCTGAAGCGAATCCATTAACATTAGCTTCTGCACTTGTAAAAGTTTGCCGTTTAGGAAASCCGCTTSCAMGGCACCGTTGGAAAWACGGTCTGGCTTTTGCKCAAACTCTCCWAGCCACAGGSCCACGTATCGAAAACCGAGTGCAACGATTGATTAATTACAAAACTCCGAAGCTAAAGCAATTTATTGTTAAAGCGGKGCGAATCACAGTCATGACCTTGCTGATTGGCATATTCCTCTTTCTGTGGCGATTTCATACTGCTTWTGGTTTCGTAAAAGTTAGAATAARCCATATMCATGGAMATGATTGTGCTCATCAAATCGTTCTTGTAGACGATTAAGAGGAGTCATATTTTTTTAACTATACTTACTACTCATTGTAGTAACATTAATTGATGGAGGTATCACGATGACTAAGTTCAAGGCCACTCTATTCTATTTCAGCGTTATTTTTTTACTGTTGTGGAGTCAAGCAAACGCACAGTCGTGTAGCAACTATTGCAGAACACACAATCATAGTACAACCAGCAAAATAGATCTTGGCTACTCTGGAAGGAACTATTGTTCTGAATTCAGCGCCTGTTCAATAGACCGTGACTTGAGTGGTGCCACCGGTGAAGAGCTCCAACGCTACAAAACGGAAAAAACGCAGGATGGCGAGACGTTTTCGGATTGGACAGCTCCCGATTTTACATTACCAACCACCACAGGCGACCGAGTGTCGCTTTCCGATTACCGAGGTCAACTCGTGGCGTTGATTTTCATGTCAGGTCACTGYTCGCACTGCTTTGACACCCATAACATCTTACCAGATTTGCAAGACAAGTATGCTTCTAAAGGATTGGCAGTCCTGCCCGTTTATATCAATAGCGGGTCGGTCAAGGATGTTCGATATTGGAGTAAAGAGATGAATTTAAACTATCCGCTTCTGGTCTCTCAGAGCACTGATATTTCCAGACTTTATGACAGCAGAATGGTGCCATCCTTCTTTCTGATTGATCGAGAGGGAAAGATAACAAAAAAGTTCGTTGGCTATAAAAGCAAATCCACTCTGGACCGGGCGTTTGCAGAATTGGTTAATTCGAGAAGTTGAACAATATAAGCAACTCATGATTGTGAAGCACCTCACAATTTTGTTATTTCTTTTGCCAATTTATCTAAAGGCTCAAGACAACAAAATACAAATCCTTTATGATGCATTTGGTAAGGAAGTCAAAGGCACGACCTTCGATTGGGGCTTTTCAGCCCTTATCAGCTATAAAGGTAAAACCATCCTCTTTGACGCAGGTAACAACGCTGACATTTTTGGCCAGAACGCTAACGCACTCGGTGTGGACTTAAAGAAAGTTGATTTTGCTGTTTTATCTCACCGCCATTTCGATCATGCTTCCGGATTCGACCATCTTCTCAAAGTCAACCCGTCAGTAAAGCTTTACTTGCCTTATGATTGGACTCTTGGACCTCCCTATGAAGGCAATGTGCAGGGCTGGTCGCCAGAATTGACTGAGGACTTGCCGCCAGAACAAAAATATTTCATGGGAAGAACAACAAAGTATAAAGGAAAGACCACGGGTCGCTTTTGGGGAGCCAATGCCGAATTTATCAGCAAAAGCAAAGAAATCAGTCCCGGCATCACGCTGATATTTACTCGCTCTCCATTACTTGGAGACTGGTCAAAATATCCGCCAAACGAGGATGAGCCACGAATGTCGAGCATGCCCGAACTTTCACTTGCTCTAAACACAGAGAACGGACAAATACTCATTGTCGGCTGCTCTCATAGTAAAGTGAAGGAAATCGTGAAAGAAACAAAAGATTTCCTCAAACAAGAGATCGACCTGGTCACAGGGGGTTTTCATCTTTTGCCATATAAGTCCGATTATATTTCCAATCTTGCAAATGAAATGAAAAATCAACTGCATGTCAAGCGGGTTGCGCCTGCCCACTGCACGGGTCAACTGGCATTCAAGATCTTTAGCGACATTTATGGCGAGAATTATCTTTTTGGTGGACTCGGTAGTGAGATTCGATTTTGAGGTATACTATTAATGTCTTTTTGTAAATATATTAGACTTCTGCAAAACCCAAATAAAACGAAAGCGAAGGCGTCCACGCCGGGCCCAGGAATTCGCCTTGGCGATTACTGTCAGAACAAACAAAACATTATAAAAATAATCTACCAAAACCACATGAAAAAGCTTACGTTCTCCTTAATTTCGATCGCTCTGCTCGCAAGTACTTTTTTTGTAAATGATTGCGCCGCACAATCAAAAGAGACCGCTCCTAAACAAATTGCGAATTCAGACACAAGCAAGCTTGCCATCGATTTTCAAGCAATCAATTTAAAGGGCCAACCTTTCCACGCCAACTCACTAAAAGGCAAAACCGTTTTGCTTGATTTCTGGGCGGTCTGGTGTGCTCCTTGCATTGCCGCATTTCCAACTTTGAAGAAACTAAATCAAGATTTGAAGAAAGATAATTTTGAAGTTGTAGGGGTCGCGGTCTATTCCGGCACCTATAAGGATGTGCGACTATTTGTCGCAAAACATAACCTGGATTATAAAATCGTGGTCGGCGATGACGACATGGTGGAGAGATTTGGCGTAATCGGTTATCCGACTTACTTTCTTATCGGTCCGGACGGTAAAATTCACAAAAAGTATGTGGGTGAAGCTAAGAATCTCTACTCAGAAGTAAAGAAAGATGTTTTGGGATTACAACAGAATCGGAGGAGCAAATGAAACTAAAACTTACTACCGTGACCTTGGGTGTGATTGCTTTTGCAGCATTGGCCGGGGCGGCTCTAGACGTTGTAAGGCTTGCCTGGAAACCTAAGAAGGGCACCTCTGCCAAATACGCAGTTCGAAAAACTTACGAAACAGAGTTTTCAGAAATAACCTATGAATTTAACTCTGTGGTTCGTGTGGAGACCATAGAAGATGGGAAGGTCGTTCTAGCAATAGAGAATTCAAGTCCGACTGTCACTTCTGATGGACCCACGGGCTGCGGAATTCAAGTCTAYAYCCCGACYRTCAGAGCGACCTATTCCCGSCAAGGCGAATACTTATCCACTGAAAAATTGAACTCCACTTGGGCTGGACCTGGTCAAATGACAGCGAGCCAGGTCGTGAGGTTTGGCCATATGAATGCACTGGTTTTGCCTGACAAGCCCATCAAAAAAGGCGATTCGTGGGTGCACGCCGTGAATTCCAACTCTAACACTGGCGCCCTGGCAGCCAAAGGCACTTACAAATATCTAGGTACTGAAAGAATCGATAAATGGAGTACGTATAAAATCTCATTTCAGTACGAAGAGACCAGCGGCGAGGAATGGCAGCGCATGTCAGCGACGGGCACAAAATGGATTTCCACAGAAGATGGAAGCGTTGTTCAGGAAAAAGTCATCATTATCAACGCTCAAATTGCTGTCCACTCAGTGCCGATAGAAATTGAGCGCAAGAGAATTAATTAATTCATGACAAAAGCAAAAATAACTAACCCATAACTAACCCTTAATCAAAGGAGAAGAGTATGAAAAGAAAACTAGTGCTTTTACTGGTCTTGAGTTTGACCTGTTCAGCGTTTTTTTCTTTTGCCGGGGAGCGAGGTGCCAAGCCAGCGACCTTGGAAAACGAATTAAGTGCTGATGGGCAAAAAATTGTCGATTACTTGCTCGACGATTGGCAGACGCAAATGCATTCCACCAGCATTGCGTTGGCCATGGAGAACCTTGGGATGAAAGCAAATGATGCCGTACGGCTGGAAGTTGGTGAACATTTCAGGGCACACACTGATTTGGCAAATAATCTAAAATGGTGGGGAGCTAACAACTACATTCTAAACAATGATGAAAAGCTGATTGCGAAGTATCTAATTAATACCTACGCCGATGAGAAGCGCATTGCCGACCTAAAGGAACTGAGTAAGGAAGTCGGCATCCCGGAGAGCGATTTGAAAGGGCGACTGAATTTCATCGCTCAGGCCGGCCTTTTACAAGCGTCGAGCACTGAGAAATTGGGCTATGTGCTTACCGATAAATTTACTAGGTGGGGTGGACCGTTCCGCTATAACTTTCACACGGTAAGGCAAGAGGGTGCTAAAGTCTTCGATGTATGGTGAGGTGTCGACTTCCTGCTGTTGGTCAACAGCTATGGAGACAAGAAGGTTGAAATCGAAGATTCTTGTGCGCACTGCAGTAAGAGAATCAATCTTACTATTGAAAAAGGTGAAATTGCTTCTCTCAGCCCCGAGACCGTTTGGATTCAACAGGGGGGTGGCTGAGCGGTTGATAATCTCTTCTGGTCAGAAGAGCACTTAACTGATTGGTTGGATTCTTATCCAGAATACAAAAAATTAACTCATGCGAATATTGGAGAATTTTTGGAAAAAGTCAAATCGAAGCACAATTGAAAATAGTGGTACGTTCTTTTTTGTGTGAATTTGAAAGGGAGAGTCTGTTTTGGGCTCTCCCTTTTTTTGAGGTCTTCGTAGGTAGAACCCTTTACACGTTTAGGACAATAGTTAGCCGAGGTTGACTGAATTGCACATGATGAAATGCGGAAACAGCTTATGCGAATTTTGAACTCAGGGTTAGCCAAAGCGAAACGCTTGCCTATTTGGACATGGAGACTGGAAGGGGTAATGTTGTTGTCTTCATTGACACTTTTTGGTTGGTCGAGAATGCCGGATGGGAAAGGATCTAAGCCCTTAGAAGAGAAGGAAATCATKGTAGGTGGCATTNAATTTATCTATGTCAAAGGTGGCACCTTTCAAATGGGAGACCAATTTRGTGAAGGTAGTGATGATGAACTACCGGTGCATCCYGTTCGRGTGAATGATTTCTATATGRGCAAGYATGAGATTACATTTGACCAATATGATGCTTTTTGTGAAGCTACAGGCAGGAATAAACCTAGCGACGGAGATTGGGGACGTGGGAAACGTCCGGTGATATACGTAAGTTGGCGTGATGCAACAGCATTCAGTGAGTGGCTATCGGAACAGACACGAGAAAAAATACGATTACCGACAGAAGCGGAATGGGAGTACGCTGCAAGGGAAAGGGGAAAGAAAGTACGCTTTGGCAATGGAAAAAATATAGCAGATCCAACAGAGATAAATTTTAACGCAAGTGCGGATTACAAACAGAGCTACTCAGTCGCAGGAGAATATCGCAGAAAAACGCTGCCGGTAGGCACCTTTCGGCCGAACAGTTTGGGCTTATATGATATGAGTGGGAATGTATGGGAATGGTGTCGGGATAGATACGGTGTGGATTACTACACTAACAGTCCTGAAGATAATCCGAAAGGACCATTCAGCGGTAGTTCCTATGTCTATCGGGGCGGCTCGTGGTCAGTGTTTTTGCCGCAGCTCATGCGAGTTTGTGTCCGTTTTGGCACCTCTCCAGATTCTCGATACTTCGGTATTGGTTTTAGAGTTGTGAGAACTTTTTAAACTTCTCTAAGTCCAGAACATCTGAATCTGACGGGGTGGGTGTGAAACGACTAATAATATCTGTTACTCAGGCGAGCATTTAAGAGTTTGAATAAAAAATTTAATAATCAAAAAGATGCGAATCCATTTTTCCAATGCAGTCCGCGTTGGCGATACGGTTTACGGTTCCAGTGGCGATTTTGGCACGGTGCTATTCACTGCGATAAGCGCCAAGACCGGTGAGATTCTCTGGCGTTCGAGGGAAATCGGCAGGGCGACATTGATTTACGCTGATGACAAGCTGATCTTCCTGGATGAAAACGGAACGCTTGGGCTAGCCAGCATTCTGTCCGACGGTGTGAAAATTCAGAGTACGGTGCAAATCCTGGAAGGTCCGTATGCCTGGACGCCGCCGACCCTGGTCGGCAACCGGCTCTACGATCGTGGCCAGTTCGGTCAGG
>LKGT01008586.1_pt3 | contig 13979 bp, 20 predicted proteins | sample 503861 | NCBI WGS metagenome assembly LKGT01 (sample SAMN04113194, study PRJNA297058) | marine sediment metagenome | biome: marine benthic biome; feature: marine benthic feature; material: marine sediment; isolation source: sediment sample collected at the water-sediment interface from the South......
AAKMWTRTGRAAAACRRMWTKMAAAAAAMCCCWKYAGAWTWTTACAAACAYCTYTCYCTRTTYTGGACWGAYYTRATMTAYYTRATGTCWAGYAARCCYCAAGCYYTAASTTCRGTTGGACCAATGMGAAATTTTGCWRCMAATKCRAAAAAAATTGCWACAGAATTAATMGATTCAAATGAWGAYYTAGTWGARTTTAACAAAAGRTTAACGGRGTATTATCAACARCTTKCAGAYACYTGGRCCRWWGCACAAAAAAARGTTAATKCAAARATGCCYRAAATTCCWAATGACYMAGAACARTTTGATKCYTACAAAAGRRTTTGGATTGATATTTTTGAYAATGATTTTACYGAWYTATTTGATTCRMAMAARTTTGGAGAMAATTATGGSAARYTARTKKCMAGTGARCTWGAAYTWTCAAAACATTGGGAACAAATGACAAATGTGATGTTRCRATCTGCYAATTTRCCWAGTAAAAAAGAAATYGAYGAGGTTTACAAAGAAYTGCATACATTAARAAAAAGAGTTTCMAAGTTAGAATCACAAAATAAAAATTTCAAACMTAGGARTAAGAAAGATGRTTGAAGAAAGYCKATTAGATCCAAARMTTGTTGAAGAGTTTCTYAAATTTGGAAAAAACATRRTMGAAGCTCCTAAGCTAGTACCMGCACYAGATGAGATTARCWTGGAGGTCACAGAACATGAAGTAGCMTACACTGAAGATAAAGTRAGGTTACTTCATTACAAACCAAGAACTAGTAAYCAAACTAAAATTCCATTAGTAATYRCATATGCTTTAATCAAYAGRTATCATATTTTRGATATTCATCCAARGAAAAGTTGGGTTAGAAATCTACTTGATCAAGGWATTGATGTGTATATGRTMGATTGGGGYACACCAACWAATATGGACAAGTATCTAGATTTAGATGATTACGTCAATRTTTACTTGGATAAYTGYRTCGATTTTGTTAGAGARGAAGCTGATGTTGAAAATGTATCATTACAAGGATACTGYACAGGTGGAACTATTGCAACAGCTTATTGTGCATTGCATCCAGAAAARGTCAAAAATTTTGTCGCGACGGCTCCRGTCATTGACGGTTGGAAGGACACCACAGTAATTAGTAATTTAGCAAGAAATAYCGATGTCGATMAAATGGTTGATACAATAGGAAATATGCCMCCAGAGTTCATGTATTATTGCTTCTCWATTCTAAAGCCCTTTGAACAAGGTATAGAAAAGTATGCTAATTTTTTCAGAAATATTGAAAATAAGGATTTTGTAGATAATTTTCTCAGAATTGAAAAATGGCTAGCCGATACTCCTCCTATTCCAGGAGCGCTTTTCAAACAGTGGATTAAAGATATCTACCAAGATAATCTGCTAATTCAAGACAAAATGTACGTTGGTGGAAAGCATATTTCTCTGAAAAATCTCAAAATGCCAATTTTTACACAAGTTGCAGTTGGAGATCATCTTGTATCACCAGAATGCAGTATGCCATTGCATTATGCTGTAGCCAGTGATGATAAAACATTAAGAGTTTATCCAACTGGCCACGTTGGAATGATTGCAAGTTCTTTTTCTCAAAAAAAGGTAGTTCCTGAATTGGGACAGTGGTTAATAAAGCATTCCTAATTAGATAAAAAAAAGAAAAAAGAGAAAATCTCTTTTGATTTTAGATTAGGGTTTACACCTAGTTAGACTTTGGTGCAAAGGTGCTAATCCAAGATTGTACTACATTTTTGTTCAAATCAACAAATGCTTTTGCATTCTCGTTGAATGTCTTGATGTTTTGCTGAGTTGAATCAATAATGGCTAATGCAACTTTGTTTTGTACTTCGTATGCTTTTACAATTTCTTCTGTAGTATCACGAATTATTCTTAGTGCTGCAGAAGGTACATTAGTTGTAATGCCTGATTTTGTAGCAAAGTCTTTTTGCAGTGCAATTGTTGAATTGATTACATTTTCAACTGCTTCAAGGTACTCTTGTTGTACGTTAGTTACTGATTGATGATAACGTGGTACTGATTGTTTAACGCCAGTGAAGTATTTATCAACATTTTGCTGGTATACTGCAAAAATATCTTTTTGACTTGTTGTAGATTGTGCTGTGTTACTCATAGTTTCACCCCCTTTTTAATTTTTTTCCAATAGGAAGAATAACAACTTGAACCAAGTCGCCTTCCTTTAATCCGAGTGCAGTTCGTTCTGCCTCTGGAATCGAAATTCTTCCGTTGCTTCCAACAGATGTTTTGAAAGCTCCCCAAGAAAGAAAGTTTGGCATCATTTGTGCCATGTTAAACATTTTATCCATGCCTTTTGCTTGCATGGAACCAAGATTTTGCATAAGGTTTGATTGAGCGTCAACAGTTTGTGTAGAAATTTCTTTGAGAGTTTCTAATGGATCAAATTGTTTTGTTTGAGGAGACATCATTAATGAAAAATTTTTCATAAATTCAGATTGTGCTTTACCACTTTTTTGTATCCATTCTTTGAACATTTCAGCAGGATCATATTGGTTTTTATTACCACTCATAGGTAATAGTAGGAATTAAGAGGTATTTAAAGGGTTTGGTTATTCTAACTCTTTAAAAAATCAAGTACTAACTTTGAAAATCTCTTAGGATCATCAACGTATGGAGTATGTCCACAATCATCCATGGTCACAAATCTACAATCCTTGATACTTGATACAAAATCATCAGCATATTTTATCGGAATTACGGGATCATTTTCTCCCCACACAATAAGTGTGGGGGCAGATATTTTGTTCAATGATTTGGTTATTACTCCTGCATTTTTCAAACCTAGTAATGTAGACATGAATGCCATTTTCGCATTCGGAAGTTTCATTCGTTGAACGAAATCTGAGATAATTTCTTCATTGATCTTTTTTGTAGGACCAGCCATCATCTGAAAGGCATTTTTTGCCCCTTCAATATTTGGATACAAAGCAGCCATAACATATGCGTCCAGTGCAGGAGTTGAATGCTTCATTATTCCAGAAGGAGAAACTAGTACTAAATTTTCAATGATATCGGGATTCTTACATATGTATTCTACAGTTATTTGTCCTCCTAAGGAAGAGCCTATAATGTGAGTTTTTTTGATTCCCAATATGTGGAAAAAATTATCCAAAAAATCTGAGAAAAAATCAGTTGTATAATCAACAAGTGGTTTATCACTATGCCCAAAACCAATTAAATCAGGAACAATCACCTTGTAGTGCTTACTAAATTCTGGAATAACAAATTCCCACCTTTCAGCAGATGCCCCTAATCCATGAATCAGGACGATAAAATCGTCTGATTTTCCTGACTCTAAATATCGGATTTTTTTATCATCTACTGTAACAAATTTTTCCTCCATCTATTCCAGCAAACGATTTTGTGTAGATAAATTTTTGCGTGAAAAAAAATAAAGTTATGGTTCTAAAACTGAAATTCGGGGTTTATGTAATCCCAAAAATTGATCTGTGGATACTACACTTTTTAACAAGTTATGAATTAAGAATTTTTAGATTTTAAAGGGGGATGATCGACCTCCATTCCAAAAATGATTTTAATTGAGTATGGGTTATTTTTCTTCATGGCAGAGTTTTCCAAAATTGAGCCGTCTTACATCTCAAAGGATGGATGTCGACTAATCTGGAAAGAAGTTGAAGAGGATGATCAGCACGTGATTGTTCTAAATAAAGACGAATTCGAACAAATCTTTGAAATATTATTAAAAGATTCTACAGGAATAGTACGACTTGAAGATGAATACAGTAGAATTTTAATTAATACTGATGTTACTCAATTTCAATTAAAGGAATTAAAAACATTAGAGGTTAAAACATCAATTCTTAGAAAAAATGTTTTAGAATACAGAAATGTGCCTCATGAACCAAAGCCAATTAAAATTTATCCAAAAGAATTCTATCCTTCAATAGAAATTGAAAAAGAAGATGATGACGAGCAAAATAAACTTCTAAATGCAGTTCTAACTTCTAAAAATAAAGATACTGTTTCTGAAAGTGATCTTTTTAGAGTAATGGCTACACGAAGATCAACTAGAAATTTTGATGTATCTAAGACAATAGAACAATGGAAAATAGAAAAAATCCTAGCAGCTGCAGATACTGCCCCAACTGCAGGAAATTTTCAAGGGTTTAAGTTAGTTTACATAAAAAATAGAGAAATAAAAAAACGGCTAGTGGAAGCTGCAAATAATCAACCGTATGTAAATGCCCCACTGGTCCTTGTGTTCTGTATTGATCCTTCTCGTGTAAAAATGAATTTTCCTCCAGAAATTCTTACCAAGTTTTCTCTCCAAGACGCTACGTTAGCAGCAGCCTATTCACAATTAGCAGCCTCAGCACTTGGTTTGAGTTCAATATGGATTGGAATGTTAGATGAAGAAAAAGTAAAACAAATTATTGAATCAGATTTAAAACCATCATCAATTTTATGCGTTGGTTATCCTCATCAAAAACGTCCTCCCAAATCACGTAGAAAATTAAAAGAGTTAATTCGAGTAATAGAGTAAGGTTTTTAGTTAGAAAAACAATTTTTTGATTTATTAAAAAATATTAAAAAATAATTAGAAATAGATTCTAATTATTTATCGGAATTTGCGAACTTTATTTATCATTGGAAGAACATTCGCTTTTGGGTCTGTGGTGATATAGATAAGATGGTTTGGCCCAGCAGGTAATGTGATACGCTTTACGCGGTCATATTCTGCTATGACATACTTACATCTACCAATTTTTTTTGCTAAGGTTTTTCTTTGTTTCCATGAGCGACCTGCCATCACTAGGGATGCTTTACTTTCAGATTTTGACAAGGTAGTTTTGACAGATTTTCTGTGTTCAGAGATGACTATCTTACCATTTAGAGATGCAATAGTCACATAACGGATGGATCTGCTACTCTTGAGAATCTTAGCTGCTAGAGTGTCTACATTCATGTCAGATCCATAATGTTTACCATGTTAAAGGTTTTCTAAATTAGTGGTGAAATTTATCTAATAGTCATTTCACATTTGTCTAGTGAAAACATCCTCATTGTGTGCCCTTATGATAACTTTGACAATATTTAGCGCATATCCAGTATATGGGGCCACGGTWTTTTAYGCAAATGGYGCATTTACACAAAATGGAATWGARTGGTGTGAAGAAAATAAACCACTCTATGATTTRCTTGGAGACCAGTTCTTTGAACACCACAGACATAGCATYGAATCAAGAGTWTGTGCSAATTTAATTGAGGATGAATTATGGAACTATTCTGGMCCAGATAGAGTGGAAARATTAATTGAGCGTAGCYTATATTTTTCAGAATTAGAAATTGCTGAAAGCCWGGTTGAAGCTRRTAYWGGARTAGTAGATACTACTCCTGCAGATGTTCCAGATAGAATGATTGAGGAACCTGAATCCGTATTAATTCAAGAGGAAGAAAAACAAACACAAGAAGAAATTCAAGAAAACAATCAAGAAGGTGGAGGATGTTTAATTGCAACTGCAGCTTTTGATTCAGAATTATCAACACAAGTACAAATGTTAAGAGAAATTCGTGATACAAAAATAATGAATACCCAAGTTGGTGCTATATTCACATCAGGATTTAATCAATTCTATTATTCATTTTCTCCGGTAATTGCAGACATGGAACGGCAAAGTCCTTTATTCAAAGAAATTGTAAAAATCACTATAACTCCATTGTTAGCCACTCTATCACTTTTAAATAATCTGGATATTGATTCTGAAATTGAAATGTTAGGAGTAGGAATTGGAATCATATCACTTAATGTAGGATTATATTTTGTCATTCCTGCAATAGTCACTATAAAATTAAAAAGAAAGTTACTAGATTAGTTTTCTTTCTTTGAAAATATCTGAGCCATACCAACTATATCTAAAGTAATCAAGACACCATTCGTGAAACATTGTATCAGTACTGTAAAACATTTCAGTAATGTTTGAATCACCGTCAATTTTTGGAAAAGAAACGCAAGCTTCTTTTTCATTTAATACAACTACAGTTTTTACAGTTTTTTTCATTTTTCTTTCTACTTGTTTTGAATCAATGAGTTTTTGAAAATCCATTTTTTCTAATAGTTTTTTCCTTGCCCGAGGAACTATAGCAGTCTCTGAAAATATTGATTGCACTTTAACACCTGACTTTGCCTTTTTAATTATAGGCTCAATTAGTTCAAGTGGTTCTTCAACTAAAATTCCATAAACATATTTTTGAGAATTATCAAAAACATCTATCCATTTTTCTAAAACTTTGGTAATACCTTTAACGTATTCACTATTAAGGAGCTGACCTACTCTTAAGATGAATTTTTGTGGAACGTCACCAAAGTCATGGCTTTCAAAGTATTTTTGATTCTTCGATAAAAATACCAATGTTGGAACTTGGGCACACATAATTTGGCCATAGGTGGAAAGCCCATAGGTACCATCTTTGGTTTTTACAATTAATCCTCCATCTTCTAAACGCATAAAATTTCTATGGACTTCTTGATTTGTAGCCTCTAATTTTTTTGCCATGTTAGAGACTTTGGATTTTTTTTCAATTAAACTAAATAAAATTTCAAGTCGTTGATGGCTTGAAAGTTCCAAAAAATTTTCAGACGCGTGTTCAAAAATGTCCTCCATGCTAAAAGATAGTAAATGTAAAGTGTAAATATGGTTATCGATAAAAGCCAAGTCCATGAATTGCATCAAATTTTTCCCCTTGGCTTTTTATTATGAACAAACATCACCATAATAGTTCATCAAGAATAATTTGTTATGTAAATGCACGATTTGGGGAGAACAAAATTACGAACTGAAACTTTTGTTTCAGGTTCAAATGAAGATTTTCTTGAAAAAGCAATTGATGCATTATCAGTCCTAAAAATTTCAAATTCATATATCCAATCAACGATTTTTACTAAAACGACGGATAACAAAGCTTTAGCTGCTTTTTCAATGATTAAAAAATCAATTGTAAAAATTGAGGCCTATTTAGACAGCTCAAAGCATGAACAGAAGGTTTCAGTTAAAAAAGGTCATGATCATTCAGCAGAAAATATCAAAAAACGTTGGTTTGCCTTAACTGAATTAATGGAGATGATAAAACCAAAAAATGCTCCGTCTACAATTCAAATTAATTTCCCAAAAAATGATTTTCAAATATTTGGTAATTTTTACAAATTAGTTGTTGTGCTGTCTAATCTTGTTGAAAATTCAATAGAAGCTATGAAAAAAAATGGTGTAATCAACATTCTAGCTAGAGAAGGAAGTGATTATCTTCAAATTGATATAAAAGATTCAGGTCCCGGATTGCCAACAGAAATTATCAAAAAAGCATTTTCTTCACTATACACTACAAAACCTGATGGTAATGGATTGGGATTAAAGGTAGCTAAAACTATAATTGAATTACATGGTGGAACAATTTCAGTTAGAAATAATCCAACTACATTTTCAATTAAACTTCCAAAAAATTGATTTCTAAAAATTCATTTTACGCCACTAAAAATATCTACAACTCTTGTAGCTAATTGTTCAATATCTACTGATGGGTTGGCAGAAATTAATAATACAAATTTGCTTACTGGAAATGGAAAACTTACTAGTACCGCCTTGTCTCTTCGAGCAGCAAGATAATTTATGGGGCCAAGACTTTCATCATATTCTTTACGAATTGTAACTTTAGAAACAAATTCCATAAAAGATTTAAGTTTTGCTTCATCATTTTCTAAGGGAGTAATATCTTTTTTAAAACCACCAGAAACAAGCTTACCATCTTCATTAATTATTCCAGCAAATCGAATTTCATCTTCGTCAAGCATTTTTTGACATTTATTGTCATAGATTTCATAATTAGTCTCAGACATTTAGTTCACCAATCCTAATAATATGAAAGATAAAAATCTAGTCAATGTTATTCAAAATTCTTTTTTGAAATTAGAAATAACTGATGTAGTAAATCAGTTACCTCGTTTTGAGGATATCTTCCAAGATCCTTTCGGTCTACCTTTATCCCTTTCCAAGAAGAAGTGTGCCATTTTCCAATTGGTAAATTGTTTTCTACTACTTTTGGATTAAATGGATAAGGGTTCATGTAAAAATAGGGTTCAGAATATTGTTCATCACCAGGAGAAATACCGGTACCAATTTGCTCATCATTTTTCCCAGTGAACCATTCTACTGAAAAATCAAAGTGGTGAGGCCACAAGTGTACTAGAGTATAATTTCCCTCCAATGTCATTCGAAAATGCTCAATTGTTCGTTTAGCAATTACAGCATAGCTGTAAAACTCAGAAAGTTGGCTATGGGGAACAGCATCAAGTTGAATTTCAGGCATTTTCAAATTATATTTTGAAGTAATTTTTGATAATTTTTCTGAAAAATTGTCTTTGGTAATATCGATTAAGTGACCTTCTTCATTATGAAAATAAAGTAACTGTCCGGTAAGTAAGTGAATTTTAATTTCAGTTTTGTTATTTAGTTGACCAGTTGTAATTTCGTCATTTTGAAAGAATAGTGATTGATTGCCAAAATGAGGAATCTCCTCAATTAACTGTGCTTTTAATTCTCCAATTGCCATACATGCGTTTTGTAGTTGTTTGATTTTTTCTGGTTTCATTTTCTCATAAACTTATTTTTGATTAATTTATCTATTATAATAACAAAATGCCAACTGAAATTTGAATTGATTTTGTTCAAAAAAATTATCGAAAACATTATTAGTTAATTTTTGATTTATCTCATATATGTCAGATTCAGAAACAGATGAATCAAAACCTACACAACTAATTCTTGCAAGATGGAGTGATAGATTTTTTGCATGGTTAATTGATTATCTGATAGTTTGGATAGGTTTTTTTGCAGTTTGGTCAATAACGATTGGAGTGCCAAATCTTGAACCAATTATGGAAGGAAATTTTGAACAATCTTCTTCGATTCAATATCCTATACTAAGTATAGTGTTTATCTTGTACTGGTTAATTTTAGAATCTAAAACTGGTCAATCAGTTGGTAAGAGGGTTTTACATCTTAAAATTACAAATTTGACTGGGGGTCAAGCTGATATCAAAAGTATTGCCATCTCAAGTTTTGGCAARGCTTTCCTATTACCYATTGATGTAATTGTTGGTCGACTTYTCRTTAATAAAAARAGRCAGAGRATWTTYAACAAGTTAGGAAAAACTATAGTTATCAAAATAGAAKCTGAYGWCGAACCAGAAAACGTARTTTACAAAAAAGATTAGYAGWTCAATATAAACYAAYKAAGTGGTAGTTTACCWTGTTGACCTGTGTGTCACAAWTGAAAACACACTTGRTTATTATTTAGAATTTTNMAAGTGTTAACTATGCAATTTGAACTTTGTAGACACTGCGGAGAAGAAACCATAGAGGYAGRAAAGTGTAAAACTTGYCARAGGGTTTTCAAATTTGTTTGTCCAGAATGCAATGTKGTMTATGAAGAATTTCATTCAGATTGCTCTGATGCTCGAATTTTMKAAAAAATTSKAATTKAGTAGYCTATRCTGTYTGCATAKAYGYATKCTCAGACAYTGARCTGCYTTTTCTTARCATAAAYCGCATCAATACATCTTTAGAATATTCTATTCCGTGCTGGTCTGATGTATGCTTTGCAAAATCATCAATCATTTTGGATACATCGTCTGATTCTGCCGCAAAAGCGCACTCAAATCCATAGTCCACACAACAAAGTTTTGCCATCAATAATACAAAGGAACTTAATCTAATAACAAAATGTTTGTAATATTATCCTGACAAAACGCAGTATTTTGAGAATATTCTGTTCCTAGTAATTTTTGCCCAAAAATGAATTTAATTTCAAGCTAAGAATCAAGGCCAGTGTCTTTTGGTCTTCCAACCTTTCGTTTTCTTTTGGGTCGTCCAACCTTTCTTTCTTTTCGTATGGGAACTGTTTTTTCCTTTAGATTCAAACCAGTATCCATGAGCTCAGACAGTCCAATCTTTACGAGCTTGATAATTTTTTGTTCAAGATTTTGTTGATATTTTGGGCTGTTTAAAATATCTTGTAAAGTTCTGTCACCAATTCTAATTTGCTTTCCATATTTGGTATCAGCTACAACCTCTTTTGCTAAAGTTAACCCAACATAGAATTTTACGCCGGTTCTAATTATTTCGTTAATGCTAATATCATATTTTTCTTTAATTCTCTCTATTTCTTCATATTCGTCATCAGGAAATTTTGCACGTAAAGTAATCCATTTAGTCACGTTATAGGTCTACAAATATCATCATATAATTTGTAGTGCTATACATTGTATGGCTGAAGAAACAACCCGACCTGAATTTTTTGCTGGTCAATTAAAGGTCTCTCGAGGTGTCGTGTCCAATTTCCTATCTCCTACGACCGTAAATGTAGGACCGTCTTCAGACCATTTTTTTTTCTACAATATGAGGAGAAATGAATAATGGTTCAAACACTACAAAAATTCAAGTGCCGACCTGAGGTGCAAAAAGTTAGAGATTACAGAGATATTCAAAAATCTGTAAATCTACTTTTTTGTATTTTAGAAGAATATGGAAGACTAGGAAAGAATCTAGCTGAATTAAAAAAACAAGAATCCAGTTAAAGTTTACAAAAAATAATTATTGAATAAAGTGATCAATTTTCGTATATTGGTGAGTTTTACCACAGTCAGGACAGATTTGTTCTAGGGTTATTGCAGAATTTGGTTTGTGCCATACTGATGTATTTGACATTTGGTAATTTGAGGTAAATTTGCCCCCACAACTTTTGCATATTACCATCAAAGGCATACAAAATATTTGTTACAGATAATATTTTAAAATTTATGCAGAAATCTCGTATTTAACATACTCTGAGCCTTTTTTCATTGCTGGTTTACTCTCAGATTTTTTTTGCATATACTGCATAAATGCATGAAAGTCTTTTTCTTCGAAAAGTTGCCATCCAAACTTGTATACATCAAGATCATATGATTGATAGTCTTCTATGATATCGCCAAACCAAGTTCGATACAAATCAGCTTCTGCATTTGCTTGTTCGACATTATTGAAAAATTTAAGCTCAATCCAGTCAAAGCTACCATTTGACCTAGCTGAAAAATCACAAAATGGTGCATCAGCCAAATATTCTTTCATGTCAGATAATCTTTGAACAAAATCTTTAGGCGATGATAGTTTTACGGTGACTAGACGTGGAATTCCCATGTTTACTTTTTTCATATCAACTATCGCAGTATAACCTGTGATGATTTTATCACGTTCTAGTTTGGCGATTCTTTTTCCCAAACCTCGTTCTGAGATTTTGAATCCTTCTTCGCCTAATTTTTTTGTAATCTCTCTTGATGATTGGCGTCCATTTGCAATTAGCATGTTTAGAATTTTTTTGTCAAGGTCATCGATCATGCATAATGCTTCATTCTAGAGCGATATGCCCAAGTGTTCAAAAGTTGAACTTTTCTTGTGAAAAAGTTTAGCTAATGAACTAGAACGGTCTCAAAAGTCAGGTCCATTTGATATACTTCTATGCTGACAGCAATTTCGAACAAACATGAGCAAACAAATTAACGAAAAAAAGAGCTTGTCGAGTATCATAAAATACAAGACAGTTCTTATTCTGGCCATTTTGCCAGTAGCATTATCCCTGTACGCAAACAGCGGTAACATCTCTGGAGTTCTCCAGACAATGTCGTCTGGTGTATTTCCGGTAGCTTTCACGGCTCTGACATGGGCAATAGCAGTACAGCAGATAATACAAATCAGAAAGAAGTAAGAAAACGACCTCCTGCAATAAAACGACGCTTACTTTCTTTTCCTTTTTTTTCTAAATTCAAAAAAATAGTTTTTGTAAAAAAATCCTACCAAAAGATCTATTAACTACCTTCGATCATGGTTGGCGAGGAAAATGCCAGGCAAGAAAAATTGGTGGAGTGATTTTGAAGAGTTGGAGCACGATATTGAACAGCTGCATGACTCTAAGAATTAATTTCAGAAAATAATAAAAATGAAAAAAGTTGGTTTGTCTAATTATTCTAACCCAGGTACGCCATAACCAGGCTTTTGGTTTTGGACTGCACGAATGATGTCTTCTTGTCCGCCATCATTATCAAAYGTGATGTAAATTAGATGATCTTTCCCAACWGGCATGGTTAGTCGTTTTAGATTTTTGTAAACAGCAAGAACRTACTGGCCTTCTCCAAYCAKTGGATAAAGCTKTTCTCTGTTYTTCCARGAGTTWACTGCCAGWSTAGCCCATTCTTTGGTTTKATCSGRGCYAASCATTCTARYAATTCCTTYRCGTTCTTTTGATGCTTTGAYGTTMCCAGACATGTCAAAAATTGCTGCAAAACGAACATGATGATCAGAATCTAGAATCTTGTCTACAAGTGTTTCACATTTCATTAMTAGACTAAAAATGGTAGGTTTATGAAAAGCTTTTGAAAAATCTAGYTACAGCCACAGCCAGAATCGCCAGTTTTRCATGGCTTTGRATGRGCCTTTTGCATGTGTCGCAYTGTTCTCTCTGKAGATGYAAASTCCATGYYRCAAAYTTTGCATRCYGTTTCTGTGATTACAGTYTCTCGTCTAAATAGTCCCATGATTTTTTAATGGRATTTTTCTTCTTATTTAATCTTCKTCCRATTTWTTCAAACAATCAGYATTRTTTGTRTTTTAGWTTTTAATTAYGSAAAAATAATTTTTTGSTARTTTAGTATTCTTCATGYGCTTTTAGAATTTTTTCTTGTTCTTCAGGAGACATACTAATCATTGCCCATACCTCATTTGCACTGAGTGGGGTTTTGGGATGTTCTTTTTCATACAAAAATTCCTCCCAAAGAGGACCCAGGTGATGCCTTGAGATAAATTCTATAATGTGTTTGTCTGGAATTGTTTTTTCATCCGTCTGAGATTGGACCTGCTCGATTGATTCTACAAGTCGAGCCTCTCCAGACATTACAGGCTTTTGAGAATTAGAATTATCCTGACCCATACTACCACATAGGCACATTTACAATAAAACTAATGGTTTTTGCAAATTGCACACACATATGATAATACCATAATTTTCCTCTCCAAATGATAAGGATTTGGCAGGCGAGAAAAATGGATAAGAAAAAGTTCCAATTAGAGTTTTTTTCTCATTTTATTGAAGAGAAAGGGCTCCAAGAAAAATGGAAAGATTTTCAAGAAGAAAATACATTTGAGCTTGCAAAAATATTCCGTAGCCAGACCGGCATCAAAAGTGCATACAACGACTTTTTAGTTGATGCACTTGGAATTGATCCAAAAAATCCCAGTCCGCAGGGGTTTGAAGACCCATCTAAGCCAAGTCTGACTGCAACTGAAGTCAATGCTTTGTTGCAGTCAGATAGCGGGCAAAAAAACTTGAGAAAATGGGGATATCTTAAAAACGAAATAACTCAAGGTTAGATAGGAATACCATAATCATCAATGTCTCTGTCTGTTTTGCGTTTTCTAATGTCAGTACAAAAGCCACAKTGANATAATTTTTCCATGAYAWAACTTGGAGGGTTTTATTTCTATCAATTTGCAACAAGTATCATAAGCAACTTTTCCCAAACAAATTATGATTTTGATATTAGTCATAATAGACATTTCTTTTAATAGAAATGGAAAACAGTTATCGAATTCTTCTTTAAGTGGTTTATTCTGGGGTGGAGCACATCTAATTGCAGCAGTTATGAAAGTATTTTTTAATATAAAACCGTCATTTAATTTCTGACTAGTCGGTTTTGTTGCAAATCCATTTTCGTAAAGAACTTTAGCTACCCAATCTCCAGAACTATCTCCAGTAAACATCCTCCCAGTTCTGTTACCACCATGTGCAGCAGGAGCTAATCCGATTAGTAGAATTTCTGCATTAATATCACCAAAACCAGGTAATGGTTTTCCCCAGTACCTTTCACTACTAAATCTCTTTACTTTTAGTTTTGCAACGT
>LKGT01010883.1_pt1 | contig 13979 bp, 11 predicted proteins | sample 503861 | NCBI WGS metagenome assembly LKGT01 (sample SAMN04113194, study PRJNA297058) | marine sediment metagenome | biome: marine benthic biome; feature: marine benthic feature; material: marine sediment; isolation source: sediment sample collected at the water-sediment interface from the South......
GAGTTAAACAACGAACTAAACGCAAACATGTTGCTTCAAGAGTTAATCAGCAAACTATGCGCAGCCGAACTCGATTCAAGTAAAAAAGCCAAGCGAGAAATTCACCTACTCGAAGGAGATAATCGGGCTTTTAATTGCTGCATATTGCATTAGCTCAAAGTGCCAATCCAATCGCTTATTCGCTTGCAGCCTTCGTTGATTTGATCTTCACTGCATGCAAAGCTTAATCGCACATGATTTTTCCCACACTCGCCAAAATCATCGCCAGGCACTACTGCAACCTTTGCTTCATCTAATAAAGCTTCTGCAAACGACATTGATGAATCAATTGTTTTTCCGGCAGAAGTTTTGCGTCCATAGAAGCCACTTATATCAGGAAAGACATAAAACGCGCCCTTTGGCGTGATACAACTAACATCGGGAATTTCATTTAAGCCCGCGACAATAAAGTCTCTGCGTTTCCGAAATGCTTCGACCATAGCATCGACTTCGTCAGTTGGACCTTTCAAAGCCTCGACTGCAGCGTACTGAGAAAAAGTGGCTGTACAGGAGTTGCTGTTTATCATGAGCTGCTCGACTTTTTTGGCCAGGTCTTCCCGCATGACCCCGAATCCCAGGCGCCAGCCGGTCATGGCATAAGTCTTAGAAAATCCATCTAAAAGAATGGTTTGCTCCTGCATGCCAGGCATGGAGTAGATGCTCACGTGCTCACCGTCATAAATAATATTTTTATAAACTTCGTCCGTGAGCACCAAAATATTCTTTTCTCTGGCCACTTCTGCAACAACTTCAACATCTCCCCGGGTTAAGACACCGCCCGTTGGATTGTGGGGGGAATTAATGATAATCATTCGAGTGCGCTCGGTCACCAAAGATCGAAATTCATCCGGGTTAAACCGGAAGTCATTTTCCTCCCATAACGGTAAAGCTACGGGCGTCCCRCCGACAAAATTGATCAYCGACTCATAAATCGGGAAGCCTGGATTTGGATAGATAACTTCATCGCCAGAGTCGATACAGGCCATGATGACAAARTACATGAYCGGTTTTGCGCCCGGCGTTACAATGACCTGCTCGACTTTTGGTCGAACMCCGCGGCGASCTTCAACATCGTCAACAATGGCTTCCCGCAACGGCAYAATTCCGGCTGCCGGGGAGTAATGGGTCTGGCCGTCTCGTAGTGCTTTCACACCCGCYTCAATGATATTCTTCGGTGTGGGRAAATCAGGTTCGCCAATTTGCARGTAAATCATATCYTTGCCCTGGGCYTCCAGTGCTTTSGCTCGCGYCATGACTTCGAAGGCTGTTTCGGTCCCYAGTCGTTCCATTCTGCYGGCGAAATTCATTTCAGTTCTCCATTCCCCTAAGCTTTTAAATTTAAGAAGTTASCGCYCAGTTTWTAGTCTAAGANGGTCTAAAAAATGTAGTAAAAATATAGCCAAGAGTCAAGGGGTTGGCAACAAAAAAACCAGCGTGGATAAGACGCTGGTTTTATTGAATTTTGCAAATTTAGGTTAATACTTAAGTCACAACTTCGTGATATCATTAAAAATAATAAATATCATCAGCGCCAGCAAAAACGCCATGCCAACTTTTTGAATAACCAGGGTTGTTTTGACAGGAAGCGGCTTGCGGCGGATGCCTTCTACTAATAAAAGCACCAAATGCCCGCCATCCAGAACCGGGAAGGGGAACAAGTTGATGATTCCCAAATTGATACTGAGAATTGCCGTAAAGAACAGTAAAGAATCAAACCCCAATCTTGCGCTCTCGCCAGCCAGTTTTGCAATCGCGATCGGACCCCCAACCGCGTCTTTAAAGGACTGCTCGCCGGTGAAGATCACTTTTAAAGAATACAAAATAAGCTTAGTGAAACTATACGTGTTAGAAAAACCTGCCTTAAAAGAATCGACTAGTCCGGCTTCCTGATAGACTACATGGTTGCCAACCCGAACCCCGATCAAACCGATGTTCTCCTCTTCCTGAAGTTCAGGCGTAATTCTGGACGAAAAAGACTCACYCTCCCTTTTCCACTCAATTGGCASSTCGAYACCGGGATTYGCATTGRCAATYTTAAYTAAATCTKCSKRGGTCTTCACAAKCTGATCATTSATTGAGACRATTACATCTCCGGTTTTTAASCCAAYTGTCTCGGCYGGTTTGYTTTCYAAAACTTCACTTACAAGTGCACCSTCYGRTTCGCCCGGRATGCCAATTGCAAAYGCGAKCAATGCAAGAATGACAACAGCRGTTAAGATATTCATAATSGAACCTGCWGAAATKACAATCAGCCKCTGCCAGACCGGYTTGGATGCAAAYTCCCAGGGYTCGCCYTYTATGGTGCCGTCCAGGCTYTCRTCGATCATGCCGGCCATTTTAACATAGCCGCCTAACGGSAGCCAGGAGATACAATAAYCMGTATCGCCGAYTTTYTTACCGAWCATTCGGGGCGGAAAWCCYAAAGAGAATCTTTCAACTTTTATGCCCACCATTTTGGCRRTAGCAAAATGCCCKAATTCATGKACAAAAATYAARACACCTAAAACAAATRCAAAAGCTAATATWGTTGTCATCAAAACCTCTGACYGCTAATTAAGTYCGTTTARTACATAKTCTCTGGTTAATTTATCGTACYGCAGYAARTCTTCAACTTTGTCGCAGCTRTTAAACTTGCAATTTGTTAAAGCTTTCTCTACWATTTGTGGAATTTYMTCAAAACCRATTTTCCGGGWCAAAAATAAATYGACYGCTTCTTCATTTGCGGCATTCAAAACMGCGGGAGCCGCGCCGCCGGTTTCAAGGGCYTCGTAAGMAAGTTTCAAGCAGCGAAACTTCTCAAAATTCGGCTGCTCAAAAGTAAGCTCTTTAAGCGTCCGAAAATCCAAACGCGGAAAGTCAGCCGAAAGCCGTTTGGGATAGGTTAAAGCATATTGAATCGGGATACACATGTCCGGCACCCCAAGCTGCGCTTTTATCGAACCATCGGCAAACTCAACCATACTATGAATTATCGACTGCGGATGTATTACAACTTGAATTTCCGCAGGTTTTAAATCAAACAACCAATGCGCTTCCATGACCTCCAGGCCTTTGTTCATCAAGGTTGCCGAATCGATGGTTACCTTGGGACCCATGTCCCAATTCGGGTGATCGAGGGCCTGCTCAACGGTTACATTCGAAAAATCCTTGCCTGAGAACTCTCGAAACGGACCGCCGGAGGCGGTCAAAAAAACGCATTCTATTTTCTCAGTATCTTCGCCGGCAATGCATTGTAGAAGCGCGCTGTGTTCGCTGTCAATGGGAATAATTTCGGCGCCTTCTTGCTGCGCCTTCTCCATGACAAACTTGCCCCCGATGACCAGCGTTTCTTTGTTGGCCAGAGCAATGCGAACATTTTTCCTAATCGCGTTCAAAGTAGGCTGCAGACCAACTGCACCAACCAGCGCATTGACCAGAATATCGACATCCTCTTTGCGGCTGACCTCAAGAATTCCTTCAAAACCGGTGTAAACTTCCACATCAATTTCTTTAAAGCGCGGCAAATACTTCATTACTTTTTCTTTTTTAACTATCGCAACCGCCTTAGGACGAAACTTACTCGCCTGTTCAAACAAAAGTTGAATATTTTTATAACTTGTCAGATAGTTAACCACGAATTCGTTTTTTTGGCGTTCTACTACATTTAAACAATTGGTCCCGATGGACCCCGTAGACCCCAGAAGACTAATCCGTTTCATATTTACCGAATACCGATGTCAACTCCCAGATCGTAACTATTATATTCCCCGAAATTCACTCCAGCATTCACTGTCACGAAAGGCAAAACGTTCGCTTGAGCGCCGATGTTATACAAAAAACCTGTCTCATCGAAACTCTCACCCCCTAAGATCGGGAAATCATCATCAATCTCGGCCYGGCTGAAATCGATTCCACCGCCGACATAGATCCCAAAAATGGCGAAGGAGTGACTGGCAATTAATTTYAMACTTGCKCCGCGCACCGTACCAAAATCGAATTCGCTCGGCAGAGTCACAAAATGGCCATTAGCTTGCAAAGCAAGCTTGGGCATCAGAGGCATCTGAAGCAGACCGTAYTTAACCCCCACACTRAACAACTKTCCATTMCCATCAGAYRCTCCAGGAGTTGGTACGCTGTTGAGWTCTCCTGRTAGAGCRAAAAAAAGCAYTCGCCCGGTSACTTCAAGGTTGCCACCCAGRCCSASATTARCGTGCAARTAGCCCAGGGTRATTYTMTCATCATYGATGACAGGTATTACYTTGAAYTCRTCCGGGACRGCKACAATTGCGCCRTTRACGCCTAAACAAAAGCCCAGMGRTCCGTGAACATCMGCACTGTGATAAAGYCCRGCGCCCATYGTCGAWCCAAAGAATTTCAAAGCYGCAGACATCGCTTTTCTAATATCATCTTCAGTTTGGCCTTGCGCYATTGGCGCCATAAATGYKACCAGCAACAAGRCGATTRCTAAACGYAGGTTTCGCATAGAGAATCCCTCCTGGTTTGAGAGTARTGTGGCTTACGTTCRTTTATCAATTCAGTTTCCTCGGCAGTTAASGGTATTGATTGTAACTCAATTTTGAAAACATTTTCAAAACCTGGTTTCAGCACAGATACAACTTCATTATAATTTACTTCACGGTTCAAAGTAGTTTCAAGGCAAGTAGTTTTCTCACTTAAAAGCTGCTTCAAATTGCCTGAGCTGCCGTTCTTGGTTTTTGTCAAGTAATCAAACAAATTCAAATGTTCATTTCCCAAAAGAATCGAGCCATGTTGGAGAAGCCCATTCTCAAGTCTTCGCTGGGCGCTGCCCACAAGCTTTTTTGAGAGATAATGAATCTCATATTTTGCCGACGATGCAAAACAGGCAAATTTTTGATTGTATGTTTTAAATTCTCCGTCAAGGTTTTTCTTTCTTTCCAGAACTAAATTTGCACCCAATCGATTCAGACCGTTGACGAGAGCTGAACTAATTAAATTATAAATAGCCAGGGCACTTTGCGCATACAGATTGGACTCTTTAGGAATAATAACCGCATAAGTGACTTCTTCGACATGAAAAATTGCCCGGCCACCGGTGGGACGGCGAACAACATCCACGCCTTGGCCGTTACATTTATCTAAATCAACCTCGAACAGCTTTTGATGGTGACCGATTGAAATTGCAAAAGGCTGCCAGGYRTARAYTCTTAAAATYGGCTGRYCRGWTTYGCAMAACCGGGCTAAAGTCTCGTCCGCTGCCATGTTAAARGCGCCGTCYTGWGSGCCGGAATTGATGAAACGCCAAGTCYCGSTWTNTTTTATYMATWNTTTTTTYATTCYTTATCCACAACCGCWGCYGTCAAYTCYGCCTSRCAAACCATYTTRTCCTYGACGAATGCCTNGMCCTKNCATCTTRCAAATATTCCGYYTRHGTTTCAGGAATTCCACTTCAAATCGCAGTTGRTCGCCCGGTAMYACCGGYTTTCTAAATTTYACWTKRTTRATKCCKGTRAARTAAACMARTTTKCCYGAWGGATCATKTTCRGTGTTSAGAAGTAAAAAGMCGCCTGTTTGSGCCATRGCTTCCAAAATWAGYACACCRGGCATGATRGGRTTTCCKGGAAAATGCCCCTGGAAGAAMGGCTCGTTCATGGTGACATTCTTAATGCCGACCACGCGTTCCATTGGTACAAGTTCGACAATTCTATCCACCAGYAAAAACGGGTAACGATGCGGCAGAACCTTTTGAATTTCCAAAATGTCTAATACARTCTCTGCCTTGCTGGTACTGCTATTTTCCTCTGACATCCTCGCTCTCCATTCTCCGAAAAACCTTTGAAAGATTTAGACTAGATTTGTCCATTAAAAAAAATATTGACCTGAGAATAAACTCTTTTTAAGGAACGTTTCGAAGGTTAAATTATTCTGTTAAAATAATTAAGGCGCTACTCAAAGTCAATCAAATAGCACCTTTAATTAATACGCTTGTTGAATTTTGGAACTTATTTCCCGTCTGCAGCTGCTGCAGGCAGCCCTTTGTTCAATTCCACTAGAAGCTTTTCAGTCAGGTCAGGTTGATCGTCGGAGGCATAAAGAATGTTTCCCGCGACAACATCAAAAATATAGTGATAGCCTTCCGCTCGTCCGATTTCTTTAATAGCGGCATTAATTTTCTCATATATAGGCTGTAGCAATTCGACTTCCTTTTTGACTCCCTCTCCTTGCTGTCCCCACTTGGTTTGCAGGAACAATTGATACTGCTGGCCGAGTGTTTGAATTTGTTGTACCTTTTCTTGCTTTCTCTGATCGCTCAATAGCAAACTTTGAGACTCCAATTCATCTTGCAATTTCTCAATTTCCTTCTGCATATCCCTCGCTTCGCTTTCCCATTGGGTATTCAATTGAGCCAATTGCTTTTTGACATCCATGGCGTCTTTGAATTTTTCTAATACTTTTTGAGAATTAATATAGCCTAYCTTCAACTGGGMMAATGCAGGACTMAATCCCAAKCCAAAAATAAGCGCAATTATTAAARAATAAATYTTAGATTTCACCATTACCTCCRTAAAAATAAAAANTTAAGTAAAANTTAAAAGCTTCTGCCGAATACAAAATGGGGTTTCCAGTCACCAARTTTTCGACCCGTTTCCGGATCAATATTGTCAAARCCGTATGCATAATCAAATCCAATGATACCRAGCATKGGCATAAAAATTCGAAGACCAACGCCWACCGAACGKCGCAAATCATATAAATCCGTTTTACCTAAAGACTCCCAGGTRTTACCCGCCTCGGCGAAAGCCAAACCGAAAATCGTTGGGTTTGGCGCAATTGGGAACCGGATTTCYGTGGTATATTTAAACATGATCTTTCCACCGGTCCGGTTGACAACACCTGATAAAGGATCGTCATATCCGCGCAGGGGTATAGAGCGGGACAACCCTTCACCGCCCATAAAGAACAATTCAAGAAAAGGAATGTTYTCRATATCATCGCCGAARCCYTCAATATAWCCAACGTGCATATTGTTAAACAAAACAAAGTTCCAAATCAGCGGYGAAAACCATTCRTTTTKCATGRYGTGTTTATGAAAACTGACATTRCCGCCTAACGGGCCGCCGGTGATTTCYGTCGAAATTGAAAATCTCGARCCGCTAGTGGGAAAYTCAGGTCGGTCCAAACTATTTCTGCTKATGATYTGAGTGACRCCGCTCGTTGTAAGCGGCCAWTTTTGCWGGGCTAAAATCGGATTAAACCGCAGGACCTGCGGATTGAAATTAGAGAGGTCAGTCTTGTCGACCCGGTAGATCCAGTCGGCGCGGAAAAAATTGTCCGGCCAGCGAAGTCTGCGGCCTAAACGAATACTCGCCCCTTGACTGCGTTGATCATAGCCGATGAACCGGTCGTCACGTTTTGTGTCGAAAAGACTGACGCCGACCAGAGTGGGGGTGTCGAGAAACCAGGGTTCGGTAAAACTTATCGCAAACGACCTGAAGGCYCGGCCRAARTTCCARTCRAAACTGAGGATCTGACCGTTGCCGAAAAAGTTGTTCATTGTGACACCRATACTGCCAATCAATTTGTCTCTTTCGCTAAAYCCSGCWGACATGTTGGCGGTGTCRGTYGATTTTTCYTCTACTTCAATTGCAATGTCCACMARTTCATCACTGATKGGCGMYACGTCCGGCCTTACRTCTGCRAARTAGTTTAATACGAAAATATCACGCTGRCTTCGAACGAGGGCTTCGCGGCTGAAAACATCGCCAGGYCGAATTCTGAGYTCTCTCCGAATYACCTTTTCTTTGGTCTTWGTATTTCCTRCWATATGAATTTTGTTAATTTTRACRGCRTTACCTTCAGTRATTCTAAAATGGATATTAACCGTRTCTTTGCCRACTGGCKTTTCCTGAGGCTCAATCCGWGCAAAAATATATCCTGTATCRTAGTARASGTTACCRAYTYTTTCRAAAACAGCTTTATCGAGYTTTTCTTTGTTATATACATCGCCTTTTTCAAAATCTAAAAGAAACTCCAACTGTTCGACTTCAAAWAGTTCATTTCCTTCCCAGGTTATATCGCCAAAATAATACCTCTGTCCTTCTTCAACCCAGATGTCTATATACATGGCTTTCTTTAGGGGGCCATAATAAATTGAGTCCTTAACGGTTTCCGCGTCACGAAAACCTTCTTTATTAAAAAAACTAATTAAATGCTTTAAATCTTCTTCGTACTTTTCGCGATCAAAATCGCCGCCCCCAAAAAACCAAAAGCCATTTTCTTTGGTCTCTTTAAATGCCTTCCTGAGTTTTTTATCCGTGAACGTAGTATTGCCATGGAATTTAATGCCCTCGATCTGAACTTTATTCCCTTCGTTTATTTTAAAACGGAGGATTACTCTCTGGTCCTCAGCCCCCTCGCGTAATTTCGGTTCAACCTCGGCCAGTAAATAACCTTTTTCTGCATATAGTTTTTTTATTTTTTTTGCAGCTTTTTTGCTTTCCTGAGGCCCRACAACCTGCCCCTTATAAAAKCTAAGCTCTTTTTCGATATCCTTTTTCTTGATTTTCTTATTCCCTTCTAGCTCGATCTTTTCCAGACGGGGATATTCTTCAACTTTCAAAACAAGGAAGACCGAGCCRGCAACCTCTTTTTCCAAAATGACTTGAATGTCGGAAAACATATTCAGAGCCCARAGCTGTTTTATGGCTTTCTGAATRTCCTCCCCGCTGACCAACGCGTTTTCAGTCAGTCCCGAATTCAATTTTATRAAATTTGCATCTGCGGATGTGTTGCCTTCAACTCTRACTGCTGCCARTTTAACGGTTTTTCTGGCACCTAYCTGYCCGAAAGACAGTCGTCCGGAAAGRGCAATCASGASCACACYTGTGAAAATTAYCAAACYTYTAAACTTCAAATTGAACATCATNCAACTCCATGTATACGNAATTTTTCAAGGTTCAAATAATGACAAACTTTYTAACCYGAATGAGGAAAAAAAGTTCATTTTGATTTGAAACCCCAGTCAMCAATTTTTWAAYCATCTAAACCTAAAAAGGGAAGGAATGTCTTAACCAAAGTTTCTTRTCATCTTTGTTAAGTTCYAACAAAGTRTTATAATCGTATTCCATTTGCAGCARCCAKCKWGGRTTCAARCGGTACTCAAGTCCGAAAATATGCTGYAGTCCCACACCTTTATCCTGAAATTGATAATCGATTCCTGCCTTTAGTTCTCCGGTGTARAGCAGGTAGATATCTTTCGTMAGATATTTCCCAAGGATCAAGCGGCTGCTCCKSAGAAAAGCGAGTGAAGATCTCAGCTGCTCATTACTAAAATTCGAGGCGAGAAAATTCTGGGTRAACGCATAACTAAACCGCACAACATCRAGGCCCAGACTGCGCTCGAGCTGCCGYTCGACCGGMCGCATGAGSGGTCTGAAAATAAAACTGTCTGTGCTATGGCCGACTGCYTTTCTGGCCTTTTCATCTATCGTCGTGGATGTGTATCCTAAGCTGGCTATGACGTCGCCCTGAGTTTCTTCCCAGCCGGGATGTTCGGAACTGAGTTTAATATTAATCCGRTCCCAGCGGCCTTCTACCAGGTCTTGATTTAAATCGTYTCGGGTGACAAGGGTTAAATAGACATCAGATGGCACATTTAGAGAATCCCGAATCACCGTCCAGGCTTTGCCGTAAACATTKGGATAAAGTGAACCCTGGTTGAATTCGGCACCAAATTTCTCAACCCGAAAACTTGAGTCCCAATATTCAAAGTCACCGCGGGTAGATTCGACCTTRCCGCTAATTCCAAATGTTGAGTCTTTGAGAATTCCGGTAAACCTGAGCGTATCTTCCTTATCAATTTCCATGTTTACATAAACACCTGTCGGGAATTGCACCACGTACCGGGTGTCCGTATCAGAAACTGCCTCTACATCCCAATCTATGTTATCTATAATATTCAGCACGACCGGGTGCCCCTCGCCGCCGCTCTCATCAAAAGGGAACGTCACATTTGCATTGCGGACTTTTACTGTTCCTTGAACTTTTGGCCGCAACCAGGGTCCCGCGGCAAAAAAAACAGGGGCAGGCTCCTTACCAAAAAGTGAATACCAACCCACCTCACCTYTTTCCATCAAGCCGGGAATRTTTAGSGGCARACCATTCGGCGACGTTTGGAAAATAAGAGCGCCGAGGTTTAAGTCGTTGCCCGCAATTCKTAAAGACTCRAGTTCCTCRCCTAATCGAGAAAGGTCATTTGTATTTGAAATAGAAAAMGGCTCGCCCYGAATMGWRCCTCTAAATTTTCTRATATCGAGAAAGTAATCATCGGCCAAAACTGCCAGGCTGCCTTCCAGGTTATTGATTTTTTTTGCAACCGAACTYAACCTTAAGGTGCCGTTGTCRAACCAAAGTTGAGTTCCSGTAAAGTCCGGATTTTTATAASTTCCAGTGTAGCKYAAATCCAAATGTCCTTGRCTTTCKGAGTCWCCAAARATTTCTGCRASATCGGGAAGSAWAGMMAGGAAATTRCCATCGCCYGMCAYTTKTATATYSARAGATGSGCKGTCATTCARMGGCAGRTGWGCRGTTCCTTTAAGAATAAATTCATCCTGCTTTTCWATKGTTGTATTTCCAAAATGGAAAGCTCCGCCGGAAAAGTAAGAATCCGTGCCGTTTTCGTTACCAAGCGCAAAATGAAGCTTGTCAAATGTCAGCATAAGTATCTTGGCGTCATGGATGGCAATATTACCATACAGTGGAATTTTCGGATATTTTCCTTTAAAAGAAACCTGGAAAATGCAGTTGCCGTGCACAATATCTTCTCGACGAGTAAATAATCTTATGATATCCTCGATGCGAACATTGGAACCAGCCGCACTACCGGTTACTTCTTTGGACTTAAAATCATAACTACCAGCGGTTTTTAAATAGAGGGATTCGGAATTTTCAAATGACAGGGTGCTGACATTTATTTTGTCCGGTGTTGCTTTGAAAGCCATCTCGCCYTTAAWKGGTCCAAGATCACCCAGAAACCCATCCAAAAGCCAGAGGYTCCCGGAATATKGGGRAAAATCTCCGGAGTCGCTAAATGTGATCTGTCCATGAACATCGCCGTCGAATTTTGGGTYCTGGTTGCCTAAAAGTAATAGCAGCGTGGAAAGCCTGAATCCGGAGAGCGATAATCTGGCGTCCCAYGGTACCTCTGATTCTGCGGTATCAAACTCACCGCGCAGCCAMYCCCCAATTTCAAGTTGAGTAAGTCTGAGATTCCCGGAACTCCAATCTGCCGCGAATKTTCCGGTCTGATTYCGACTTGTATTGGGAAGYAGKGTGATGTTTCCGGAAAGCGCTTCSCCCCATTTYGACAGWGCGTCTACCTGAAAAAGYTTTTCATAATTCCCGCGACTATATCCTTTAATGACYGAAKTTAAAGCGTCTGTAGTACCCTCTAAATCGAGGCGTAGATCGTAGCGATTTCTYAKGAAATCCAATCTCGGATCATTAACAAAKACMAAAAGTTTYTCAATATTGGTCGCTTCGACAGYRAAGTTTGGTTTACTGAAAACGTTGTCCACATTTGCATTGAGATGAAACTCCTCGTCAGAYGAGGATGCGCTCACAAAACCGCTTCCTTGTCGATATCGAAAAWWACCATTGAAAGCAAGCGACTCTTTTGACTCTTTCGTGAATCCTAAATTGAAATTTCCTCTRCTTACCGGGTGTTTAATAGGTCCAAAAATTTTAACTTCAGCGCTGCCGATTCCATGGTCRGCAGAYACAAGGCCGAAATCGTACAGCTCTTTTGAAAGATTGCCATAGACATCGARTTCGAAATTTATTAGTTTTTCAGGAGAGATAAAATCAATATTGCCTTTGCCATTTATCTTACCACCGCCCAGATTTCCGCTGATTTTTGGAAACTCCAAAGACAGGTCATGGAACGCAAATTCAACATTGATATTTTTTAGAGCCTTGACATAAAATCCAATCGAATCCGATTTCAGGGTTCCCTGAATCACTGGATTCGCGATCTTTTTGGTTATTGAAAAATCTAATTGAGCGAAACCTGTTGCGAGGCTTTTTTGATTTCCAGGTTCCAATCCTTGATCTCCGCATCCACATAAATTTCTTCGAAAAGTATGAGGTTTTCTGATTTAAGTTTTACCTGACCGTCCCTTAACTTAACTGTGCCCTCTATATTAAAACCGCGGGGCGATTCCTTTCTTTCCGTAACTATTAAATTTCCATTCACCACCCCTGAAAGAATCTCGAAATAATCAGGAAGCAAAATGGGGATTTCGTTACCGATTTTGTACTCCCGCAGCTCCAGGTTGATGGACTCAATTCCGCCTCGCTCCAAATCAACCTGGCCATACATGATCATGTTTATCTCGTCGGTTTCGAATATATGGCCGGCCATTCTTAACCAGGCATTGTCATCGGCATCTGTGGAAACCCAGCCATTTATCTTTTTGGCAAATGGAATTTTTTTGGATGAATAGGTATCTAAAAGATTAATTTCACCTTCAGAAATGGTGATTTTCTTAATAAAGTCGGCCTCTTTAAGAATCGACCTGTAAGCCTCTTCAGCCTCACTGGAAATCTCCAAAGAAAGATCAACATCGGATTTAACTTCTTTCCTGGAATTATATGTTAAGGTTAGACGCGGTTGGTAAATGCTTATCTCTTCTGCCGATTTCTCCGGTTTTATATTGCCTCGTAAAAGGCTTGAAAAACTGTAACCGAATCGAAGCTCCTCGATGGAAAGCTGGTACCGAGGATCTCTAAATACAAGATTAACCTTCTCTAAATTGATTGTACCAAAACCCAGGCTTAACTCGCCAATAGTGCACTCAGTCCCCACCAGAGAGCGCATTTTGCYGACCAGGATATTTTTGAACCGGCCGTTTAAATCAAAAAAGTCCCAGCYATTAAAAAGAATGACCAGAACAAATAAGATTACCAGAGTAAGGGTTATCAGGGTTTTCTTAAACATCGTCTATGAATTAGTACTTTACGATTGCACTAGTGATTTTGTTGACTGAATCTGTTCACTCACTTTACCAAATCTGCGCTCTCTATTCTGATAATCCTCGATCGCCTGAAAAAACTCGCGACGCCGAAAATCAGGCCAGAGCACATCGGTCACATAAAGTTCAGTATAAGCCAGCTGCCAAAGTAAAAAATTGCTTATCCTTAATTCGCCGCTGGTTCTAATCAACAAATCAGGATCAGCGATTTCCGCTGTATATAAATTTTTTGATACCAAATCCTCGCTGATATCATCCTGATGAATTTCTCCGGATTGAACCCCGCGGGCTATTCTTCTAACGGCTTCGGTTATTTCCTTCCGGCTGCTGTAGCTAAGAGCCAAATTCAAAGTTAATCCGGTGTTATTTTTCAAAAAAGCCATTGCGCCTTCCATCCCCTTTCGAGCCGGCAAGGGCAAATCATGAAGATTTCCTAAAACTTGCAATCTGACATTGTTCTTGTTTAGATCATTCACTTCAGAACGAATGGTTTTTAAAAGTAACCGCATMAGTGCAGTCACTTCRCCACGTGGCCGATTCCAGTTTTCGGTTGAAAAWGTRTATAAAGTCAAATATTTTATATCCARTTCACCACACGCCCTGACCACTTCTCGAACCGAGTTAATGCCTTCTCGATGGCCTTCAACCCGCGGAAGCTCTTGACGCYTAGCCCAGCGGCCATTACCATCCATGATTATGGCAATATGRCCRGGAAAATTTCCGTGATTTTTAATTCGCTGTTTAATATCTTCTTCGTCCATGACGCATCGCCCTATKTYGTAATCGAAAAGATWTTAAAKTACTYTAAAAACATATCAAAATCAAGTAAAAATCTCAAGTTATCGAAAGAACCCCGACATACTATTTGGCCTGAMCTWAWWVNTTTTTAAACCCCGAGAGTTATTGTTAAAAAGACAAAGGAAAATNTNGTRTTTCTTATTAWKAAKMWYC